>JAABUX010924550.1_pt1 | contig 49660 bp, 36 predicted proteins | sample 5561851 | NCBI WGS metagenome assembly JAABUX01 (sample SAMN10711883, study PRJNA513361) | rock metagenome | isolation source: Antarctica rocks | place: Antarctica: Victoria Land, Richard Nunatak red sandstone | collected 2016-01-03 | reverse complement strand
ACGATATATTTAAGCCTATTTGTTAAAACGGGAAAAATTGTTTTTTTATTGGCTATTTTATTTAACTTTATAAAGATAAAAAAGCCAAAATTATTATTATTAATAAGTTATTATCTATAGCATATAAATATGGTATTAGCATATAAAATGTTAGTCCTACCAGTATATACAATGCATAAGATGTAATAACCCCTGTATCTAGATTAGCTATACTTTTACTTAATGTTACCAATCCTTTTTCCAATCCAAAAGGGCCAATTAGTTCTATAGAACCTTTATCTAGAACTTTAGTTGTTTGTCCTCCTAGTTTTAAAACAAAATCTGTTATATACTTATTATAGAAAAGCTCTACTAAGAAACGTTGATTAAAGAAACTGTATACATTGTAACCAAATCTAGACATCTTGAAACTTACTAATTTTTCAGGTGTATATTCTGAAATAATAATAGATATACTACTTAACGTCACTGTTAATATCAATGGAGAAATCTTGAATATAACAGGTACAGCAAATTCAGTGTCTATCATTATTTCATGAGATGGGTGAATAAATATACTATTATCTGCAAAGAAATTTGACCCTAGACCTATAAAAATATCTTTAGTAACATAACCAAAAAATATGGAAAAGATAGCTAATATGATTAAAGGAAAGCTCATAAAAATGTCACCCTCCTGAGCATGTTTATAACTAACTATAGGGCCATTAGGATTAGTCAAGAAAGTAAGATATAAGACTTTAACTGAGTATAAAGTAGTGAACATTGCACCTATTGTAGATACAAAGTATACTACTACACTAGAAAAACAGAATTGACCATATGCAGATTCTATTATTAAATCTTTGGAATAAAATCCAGTCATAAAAGGAAATGCCACTAGACTTAGTGAAGCTATTAACATAACTGAATAAGTTAATGGTAAAAAGGATTTTAATCCTCCATATCTTCTAAAATCTTGATTGTCCGCAACAGCATGTATAACTGCACCTGCACCTAAGAATAAAAGCCCCTTATAAAAAGCATGATTAACAAGGTGGAATATAGCCACATTATAAGAAGATAACCCTATTGCTATAACCATCATACCCAGTTGACTCATAGTTGAATATGCAATAACTTTTTTGATGTCTTGTTGAAATAGTCCTATAAGAGAACTAAATACAGTTGTAATAGCACCTATTCATAAACACAATAATAGTACTGTATTGCTATACTCTATTAGAGGTGAACTACGTATTAAAAGATAAACTCCTGCAGTAACCATTGTCGCGGCATGTATTAATGCAGATACGGGTGTAGGACCTTCCATAGCCATAGGTAATCAAATATGTAATCCTATTTGAGAACTTTTGGCCATAGCACCTATCAATAGACATGCTCCTACTATAATTATTATATTTTCACTAATAAATGGAGCTATAGAAAATACAGTAGAATAATCTAAATTACCAAATGATCACAGAATAGCAAACATACCTATAGTTAAAAAACAATCTCCCACTCTATTAGTTAAAAAGGCAGAAATAGAACTTTGATTTGCAGCTATTCTAGTAAATCAAAAACTCACAAGTAAATAGGAACACACACCTACACCTTCTCACCCTACGAACATTAGCAGATAATTGTCTGCTGTAACAAGAATTACCATCATAAATGTGAATAGACTTAAGTAACTGAAAAATCTTTGATTGTGGGGGTCATGACTCATGTATCCTATAGAATATACATGAACCAATGATGAAACTATTAGAACAGGTATCAGCATAGATACTGTTAGGGAATCAAAATTAAAACTTCATAACACATTCAATGATTCTGAATCTATTCATCTGAAAAGTTTTATAGAAACAGGTATGCTATTAAAACCTACTTCAAAAAAGGCTAGCATAGCTAAAATTGTTGTTGTTATTACAGATGTACATGTTATTATATGTGATCCACTTACACCTATTTTTCTACCAAAAAAACCAGAAGATATTGATGCTAATAAAGGCAGTATAATTAGTACCAGATACATTATCTAAATTCGATTGCGATACTTCCTCTTAATCTGTAGAAGGCGACTAAAATTCCTAGTCCTACGGCGGACTCTGCGCCGGCTATAGATATAATATAAATGGCATAGATTTGACCTAGTGTATCATCAAAGCTAAGTGAACTTACCAATATAAGGAAAGTTATAGCTAATAACATGATTTCAATAGAAATCAGCATTAAAATAACATTTTTTCTATTTAATACGAAACCTAGAACTCCTATTAAAAAAAGTATTAACGATAAATTCATTAAACTATTTTTTTTTAAGTAACTAAACACCCTATATACTATATTATATTATATTATTTTAGCTTTAAGCGGTGGAATTTAAGACCACTAGGCCATTACATCTTATGGCAAGATCACATATTAACTAAGGTTGTAGCTGTGCTAATAAATTTAGAGTGTATACTATTCCCCCGTTCGTTACCTAACATTTACGCTAATTAGTTTATAACTTGGCGTAAAACCTGGTTTACCATGAAACAAAATATGTCCTGTCACCCCTATGCTACAAAAAGAAGCAAAAAGTCCATCATTAGTGCGACTAACCCTGTAGCTTCGGCAAATTCAAACCCTATGATAGCATAAGAAAATAGTTTTCCTCTTAATGCGGTATTTCTAGCAACACCTAAGATTAAGGCTCCAAAAACGACTCCGATACCTACACCAACTCCTATTAAGCCTGTTGTGGCTAATCCTGTTCGAATAATTTTCGCAGATTGTAGCATAATTTATATTGTTAGTTAAAGATATTTTTATTTACTGTTTTTTGTTTTTTTTTAGCTCTTTTTACTTAAACTAAAATATAAAAATATAAATAAAAATAAAACCTATAAATAAAAAAACTAATCCTCATAAAAATCGAAAGAGTCAAAGTCGGTCTGAACTACTTCAGAAGTTTCTTGACGAAATCTTTGTGGAGGTGTATTGATATCTGTTTTAGTCTCTTGAACAGCTTTTTCCTCGTCAGATACCTGATTTACCTCACTGCGGCCTTTAAATTCTACATCGAAGTTCGAGTTATCTCCTACCAGATTAAGCGCACCCTTATTACGATCAAAATCAAACTCATTTTCAGCATCTCTTTTATCATAGTATTATTTTGTTTGTTGTATGTCTTTTTCAATAGCTAATTTCGTTTTTGAGCTTCTAAGATTTTTCATACTCTCTTCCAAACATAAAATCTCAGAAGTTTTATGATCCAAATTATATTCCTTTGTTATAGTATAGGTTCTAGACACATCACTATGTACTTTATCGTATAGTGTTTGGGCTTCTTATTTAGACTTAGCGTTTTCAAACTTGGAACCTAATTCTAAAATCTCGTCGCGTGTTCAATCGTTGACCTTTTCATTGTCCTTAGAAGTAGCAACAAATCTAGTCATCTCGTTCACTCTACGATCGTTAATTTCTTTGTTAGAACCGGCTAACTTTTTGTTCCTAAAATTTTCCTCTACATTTGAAACAGTGTCTGGATCAGTGCTCGCTTCCCCATCATGTCTGGCCTGAAAAGGCATAAGGCTAGGTACTTCAAACAATTCATCATCTGAATCACTCGTAGAGCTGTTTGGTATTGATAATAATTTGGAACTTGAAAATTTTCTCGTTTGTGAAAAACAATCTGAATTGATTAAAGGTGTAAATAACATAAGTAATAAATAAAAAAATAGGTAATAAATGTACCACTGTATAAAAACTTATAGCTGATAAGGTAAGTTAGTTATCTCGTTACAACACATATATCTATATATTTTTTTTAATTTAATTATATAAATTATTTTTTTTATACACTAATATAATCTTAAATCGTTTTTTTATCAAACGGTAAAGTTTTCTAAATGTGTTATTCCTTTTTCTAAATAAACTAGATATTAATCTTCAGGACTTAACTAATTTTATATCATTTATATAAACCATTTTGTAGGCTATAACACTTCTAGACTAAGATCCTGGTTGTAACGAAGATATATAATTAATATATAGTATAACTTTTATACGGCAAAAGCCATTTTTGTTTATGATAAGTATATTATTTAGTTTTTAATAAAATTAGTACTTTGTACCTTAGAACGTAAAAATCCTTTAAGCCAAAGCCTATACAATTAGAAAACAATATTTATATGAAAAATATGTAAACACTAATTCGTAGTATTATACTACGTATATTTAAGAGTATCTTAAGGTAAGTTTCGTGCCTATATGCATTCAGCACTTCTCTCTAACTAACGTAGCTTTCCTGCCGTGCCTATGTTTAATTATATACATTAGTGTTTGTAAATTAAGCTGGGAATCGTATGCACTCATCCAGGGTGCTCTTAGAGGGCTTTAATGACCCATCCCCCTCCTTTAAGTGTTACATCTTGATAATTATAAAGAGACCTTAAAAAGGCAGTTCACATAAACAACAGGTAAACCAGAGGTTAACATACCCAACTCCTTTCGTACGAAGGGGCTGTCCTTATTTGACTCTAATTTCCTCTAGAAGATAGAAACCATACTGTCTCACGACGTATTTAACCCAGCTCGTGTAGCTCTTTAATCGACGAACAGTCGAACCCTTCATGACTTCTGCATTCACGTGGATGAGCTAAGCCGACATCGAGGTGCCAAACTGCGCACTCAATTTGTACTCTCTTGCGCAATTAGCCTGTTATCCCTAGCGTAGCTTTTTCAAAAATCCAAGACCTTTCCTTTCTGCATCTTGTGATCATATGCCCCGCTTACGCGACTGATAGACTTGTAAGTCAAACAGTAAAGCAAGATTAAGCCATTAAACTTTTAAAGTTGAATCATAATCATTTTATTCCTAGACAAAAGAATAAGACAAATAAATATAGCACTGGTTTAACACCAATTGATATTATTTCAACATCTATTTTCCATATAGTTAAAATCTTACTTCAAAATTTAAATTAACCTAACTTAAATAGAAATGTAGCTGAATAAATTATTTTGATAATAAATTGCAAACTAAAATGTAAATATCATATGTTAATGTTACAAAAAAGTTAGTTACATTTGATATTGACTTGCAAACCCAATTTAGATAGGATTTAACAAATTTACAATATTAACTTTGGATACACCCAGGTACTATTTGTGGGATCTGTGCCCCGCATAAACTATCCACTAGCAAATGTCTCCTGGCCAAATGTACTTTACATGGCCCTTTATCTTTTTGGATTAGCAAATGAACTTATTTAACTAATTAGCCTATAGTCGTCTTTGCTGTAAATATGATAAACTGAGTAAAGGTGTTTCAATTAGATCTCATCAACTTCCTTTTCCACTACAACTGGTTCGGGTCATATTCAATTGCTAGTAACAGTAAAGCTGCATAGGGTCTTCTCGTCTAACTAGAGGTAAACTGTATCTGCACAGCTATTCCAATTTCACTGAGACAATCATTGAGACAGCTGTTGTATCGTTAAATCATTCATGCAAGACCGCATTTAACGGCCAGGGTATTCCGCTACCTTAGGACCCTCATCGGTAAGGCCGCCATTAATTGGGGGTATCCTTCAAAACCTAGCCTAATTTAATGGGCTAAGATAATCGGTTAACCTCCCAACATCGGGCAGAAATCACACTCAATACTTTGATTTAACATCTTACGCAAAGTGCTTTGTTTTAATTAAACAGTCGTACAACACCATTTTATGTCTCCTATTACTAACCTACTATAACATAGGAATAATGGTCCACCTTATCCCGAAGTTACGGTGTCAATTTGCCGAGTTCCTTAATGATTGTTATCTCAAACGCCTTTGTATACTCTACTTGCTTACTTGTGCTAGTATCTAGGTACGGTTTCCGCAACCGGGACAAGCATAATATCCCTTTTCCTGAACATTTATCACCGTGGGTATTACTACCCTTAAATGTTGTAGGATATTTCAAGTTTTTTCCCATCATTAAATCCTTTAGGGCAGATTAATAAACTTAGGGGCCGTTACTTTAATTAAATACCATAAGCTTAAGGCGAGGGTTATTTCTTTCCCTTTTTCGTTACTCATGCCAGCATTATCACTTGGAATTCTCTGGGCTCTAACAATTTTTTTGGGCCCATTCCGGAAAGTTAGGTCCCTCCCCGTGGAGTACTGATTCCCCAAACTTGAAAGCTTATCCTATAATATTACAAACATTATATGTTAGATATATCCAATGTTCTGCTACCCTATAAATAAAGATGTGAATAGATTAGATTATTTTCTTTCCATTCTTAAACTTATCTATAGACAAGATGTCGGTATATTGTTTAGATCCGTTAAATTTTCGGTGCGTTTAACTTAAAAATAAACCAGTGCTCTGTTACGAGGTCTTCAAAAAATGGCCGCTTCTAAGCCTATTTCCTGGTTGTGTGCGAAAAAAACTTCCTTAATTTCACTGAACAATAATTTTGGAACCTTTAATTCTTGTTCTGGGCTGTTTCCCTTTAGACATACAACCTTATCGTACTATGTCCGAGAGTTCAAAATTCATCATTGCCCTTCCGAGAGCAAATTCCCACTGATAGGATCTTCACGATCCCCCAATGTATACAAGTTGACTTTTATTGATCCTAATAGGGTCCACAAATCATAACTTGCCAGGGATCACAATTCTGTACCTGCAATGATGTTATTTAAACCACCTACTTAAATAGGTTTCGCAGAAAACCAGCTATCCTAGTCAGTTTTGTCTTTCACTAACTTACCACAATTCTTTGGATATCTTTACAACGATAACCCATTCGGGCTTTTATAACCCTGATCATGGTAAGATCACTAGGCTTCGGGTCTAATACTAGATACTTATTCATTAATTAATAATTGGTTTATCTGGGAAATATAGAGGATTTACTAAGTCATTTCTATTTAATTTTTATCTTCAACAAAAAAAATAGTTTTACTTTATACTTTTTTCCAAACCTCTTTCTCGCATCTAATATTAACTTGCTGACCCATTATGCAAAAGGTACGCTCTCATTATTTGTTTAATTTTCACTTGAGCTGCTTATAAAACTACTATTTCAAATATTTCCCTCACGCTACTTTTTCACTGTCGCTTATATATCATATTTAGCCTTAGAGAAAGGTTTCCCTAAATTCAAACAGAATGTTTTTCCGTTTTACTTTAAAGGCTTTTTCTGTGTCCATTTTTAATTGACATATTCAGAATCTCATTTGATTTTTATTCCTGAAGCTAATAAGATATTTCAATTTACTTCGTTTATAACTGGATTTTTCCAAGGATCATTAGGGGCATTCCCCCAATTCATTGTCCTATGATACATAGCTCTCATATCCGTAATAGTTTCTTTATATACTTAAGATCAAATGAATGAATGATCAAATATTACATTACATATCAAATATAATATTAATATGAACTTAATACAAAAAAAGTAAATATAACCTATAATTAATTAATTAATTAGTGTTTATTGGTTTTTTACGATAAACCATATAAGCATCTTCTTATAATTTGTTCTAAGAGCGGAACAGCTTTACCCGTTCCATTAAGTGCAGTGGCTATAAGATCTCACTCTCAATATGACCCTTTTTGTAAATCGGGTAAAGTATTCCTAACAACAATAAACATAACTGATCTGTATTGTGAAAGCGTGTTATCCGGAGACATATTACCATCACGAATGAAAAAAATGGCAGTACATTGTCTATAATAACGGTCGAAAAATCTTATAATTTTACTTAAGGTTCCTCATTTTTCAGCTTCGGTGATATATAAACTGTCTTGAGAGCTTTCAACATAAGCGGTACCTATATAAAATACATAATATTTGAAAAAAAAAAGAGTAAAGTCTAAATACCTATTATATTTATAAGAAAATATACCTATAATAGTAGCTAGTGGTACACTACTCCTGCTATCAGTTGTAAGTTCAGATATTATAATGTTTATTAACATCAATAAAAACAACATTGAAGCTGCCACTAGATATGTTAGTAAGATAAACCTATCAAATCTGAACCTTATATCATTAAGTAACCTGCTTTACTAATAAATAGGCCGATTAAAAATAATACACAAACTATTGCATTTTTTTACTTATCATGATAATACTACCACATAGTATGGATGTGAACGAAATAAAGTTTAACACACTATTATTTAAACCATTAGTAAAAGTTTTGTTAGATAAAAATAAATATATTGGTAGTATTAAATATAATAGGTAAAGATCTCAAATTATAATTAAATTGTATGACAATAAAAGCATACTTAGAGTATAGAATGTTTTAACTCACAGAAAAAAAAATAAAAACAATTTTTTTTTCCTACTGTATTTTTTTTCTTATTAATTATCCAACGTTTAAGTGTAGATTCATTTAAGCAGTTTATTATTTATAATAATATAAGAGATAATATAACGTTTTTATTATTAATAAAAAAACCTTATATAAACATATAATAATTACCCATTTACGTAGTAGAAATATAATACTAATGTGAAAAATAAACTTTATTGTTCTTGTAATCAAGACAAGAATTTTTCAAGTGATATAGACTCTATGACTATGGGCATAGAACTGTGTAATATACCACATAATTCTGAACATTGCCCGAAAAATGTCCCTTCTCTATTTACAAGTACAGAAACTTGATTAAGTCTACCAGGATATGCATCACATTTTATACCTAATGCAGGGCAAGCATAAGAATGTATTACATCACCCGAAGAGATAATAAACCTAACATGAGTTAATTCAGGTAAAATTACCCTATTGTCCACTTCCAACATTCTTAATCCACCTACATCTAGATCTGAATCTGGCACTAGATATGAATCAAATTCTAATTCTTCATCATCGTCATTAAGAAAATCCGGATATTGGTAACTTCAATATCATTGGTGTCCTTCTACAAACACTGTCAATGATGGATCTGTAACTTCATCCATTAAATATAATAATTTAAAAGATGGAAAGGCAATTAAAATCAGGATTAAAGCTGGGGTTATTGTTCAGATCAATTCTATAAGCGTTCCATGGTTTAGATATTTATTACTAATAGGGGATTTATCATTCACATAATTTCTAACTACGGAAATTAAGATTCAAGCCACACCAAATAATATGATCACTAAATAAAACATAATATTATCGTGTAATTCAATAAGCGCTTCCATTTGAGGACTTGCACTATCTTGGAAATAAATACCTCATGGTCTAGCAGCATCACAAGTGACAAAAAAATTAGAAAAAAGGTTAGTCATGGTTTAATAATGTGTTTACATATTTAATGTTTAAAGTCTTTATGTGCAAAATAGAAAAAAAAAAATAATCCTAAAATATCTTGTAAGTTATTAGATTAATTTTTGTAAAACTTTGTATAAACATGATGATCTATTTATAATATACAAATTAGATGATTAATTCTTACCCAAGAGTTGAACTCAGATCCAGATATTAGAAGTATCCTGCTCTACCATTAAGCTAGTAAGAGTTATATATTTTTAATGTGTAGAGACACGGAGGAATTGAACCCCTAATTTTCGATCTGCAATCAAAATGTAAACCTTTTACAACATGTCCCGGTATATTAACAATAAAACGTGCACAAGAGTCGAACTTGCATACATTGTGTCCGTAGCACAATACTTTGACCATTAAGATAACACGTTTTTGTTTGTTTGTTTGTTTGTTGCATATTAATCACGGATCTTAGCCCCTAATATGAATTGAACATATATCAGAATATTAACAGTATTCTGCTCTACCGTTGAGCTATAAAGGCTGTTAGTTACATACTTTAAATAGGAAGAAAAGGAATCGAACCTTCGACAGCTTTAGCTATTGAGTTTACAGCTCAACCCATCATACCAACAAATGGAACCTTCCTTTTTGTTAAACCTTAACAATATTAATCTAAACCAACTAATTTTTTTGATTGTAAACTATAAAGGATTTAGCTTTTCTATATTCTATAGAAAGTGCATTTTTACCTAATTCAAATGTAAAACCTAAAGCCAGCACCAGAAACAAGATGAATATAAGAATTGTACCAAATATTACATTCACATATATTTCAATTCTACAGAAAATACTGTAGAATATAAAAAAAAATAGATCAAAAAAAAATCTACTAAGGGCTGTTTATGGATAATAGCTAGTAAAAAAAATAATAATGGCTTATTGTACTCTACGTAGATAATATTTTTTTTTATTCTAAATCGTGTTAGCCCTAATACAGAACCTATTATCAAAAAAAACAAGCTACTTAGTAAAATAACATTTATTCATACCTGTGTAAGACTAGTTAGTATAGCAATGAGCGCCATAAATACATAGCCACTATCTAAAGCGGCACTTAAACCCATTTGTTTAGTGTAAAATATTATTACCAAAGGTATACCTAGAAATGAAAATAAAGTAATGAAAAAGCTTATTGCGATAAAAGGGTTTATATAAAAGTATACATTTATCTGATTAATGAGTTGCATAGGTGAATTGTTTTGATCCATAAGTTCTTTTTGAGTTTCTTTATCTTTATAGAGGCACAAATAAAAAGTATATCCAATAGTTACTAAAATAATAAAGGCATTTAAATTCGGTAGACAATATTGTATAGTATAAAAAAAATATATGATTGTATAGATTAAGGGCTGTTTATAGACAATTCTAACAATATAAACCCAACCCAAGATGACTTGTTGTACTATGTGCAAGTAATACCAATTAAAGAAACACAGAAAAAAAATAGTTTAATTTTTCTTTAAAAAAATTCATTTTGATAGGATAGTAATTTTGCGTGGACCAATGTACGGCGTACAGTCTCACTCCTATCAGTGTAATGTTCAAATCTAGTTCCTTTAAATGCATCTCTGGCTTCTAGTGATAAAGCATTTAAAGCGTTATTATTCAATTCCAATGGAGCAATATAACTTTGCATCTTAGACCTTTTCCTTCTATCCTTATCAGCATAGTAACTTTCCAATTCCACATTACCTGTAAGTTTACACAATTATACCCTATCAAAATATTTTTCAAATGCTAAGTGAAATTTTTCAAGTAGTTTCCACCTATAATTTATTTCGATACTTAAACCTGCAAATCTTTAAGTATACTTATGGCTATCTAATGTAGATAAATAGAATGGACGTGTATGTTGGTCGGGATTTACACCGGTAGTACTGGCGTTAGTACCTGTACCTGCACCGGTACTTGTTCCAGCACCCGTACGATTCATGTGCAACACGGCACTACTCTTAATAACTTAAACTACGAGTAAGTTACAAATAATTATTAGCCCTTTAAATCCTATAATTAATAGTACAATAAGGTTTAGGTATTAAGATATGCTGTAAAAATCATCACAAATAAATACAACTATTGACATACTACAAAAAGTAAAACTTCTTAGTATATGCTACTTTGAAGGAAATATTACACTTGAAGAGAAACTCTTAATACTAACACATAGATAAGCAATCAGTATAATGCAAAGGGGGTTGCAGTAAACATTATCCCCAGTGCGGTGATAATATGTTTAATATTTGTCTTAACAGAAAAGATATAGATAAAACCGGTATATTTGCAACAATAACCGGATAAATGTCATTAAATCGTCTAACTACTTTTGAAAAAAAATATAGGTTGATCTTTTGTTAATGTTAAAGCATTTTAGAGTAAAAAAAAATAGATGGATATTTTCTTAATGTTAAAGCATTTGAGATTAAAAAAAAATATAATAAATAGGTAAGCATTTAAAGAATAGGTGATTTGAACACCTAACCTTCCGTGTGTAAAACGGTTGCTCTACCAATTGAGCTAATTCCTTTTTATATGCATAAATAATTACACACCTTAAAACAGTTTCTACTGTTTATCTAGTCTTTGATTAATTCTGCATTTTTATTGTTACATGGTGAGCCATATTATAATAAAAACAGTGTACATTCTTATATTCTGTTTTGTTTGGGATGAAATGTGTAATTTTCATTATAATAAGCATATAAAAAAAAATTTCTTTTTATATAGTTTACATTTGTTTTTTTTTTTTGTTTTTTTTTTATTATTAATAAAGGAAAAATTATCTACAACTTACTTATAATATACAGCACATAATAATGCAATTAATATATAAAATGTCAATGCTACCTATTTTCACAGCAAAATAGTTACCCTATTAAAAATAAAATAAAGAAAAGCAATGAGATAAAATTGTCGAAAAAATCTAAGGTTGTTTAAACACAACACTGAGCAAAAAACAGGAAAACACTCTAATATAACCTAGTGTAAATACCCCTAGGAAGAAATGTATTAGTCCCGAGTTCATAATGTTATATGTAAAGCCACTTACAATATTTAACAACATATGCCCCGATAGTATATTGGCAGCAAGTCTTAAACCTAAAGAAACGTTTCTGGCTAAATAAAAAACGAATTCTATTAATACAAGTAAAGGAAGTAACCCTAGCGGACAGTCCGAAGGAACAAAAAGGGAAAAGAATTCAAGTCCATGTATACTTAGTCCTAATATAGTTGCACCTAACAATATTGAAAAACTTAGCGAAAAAGTTAATATGAAATGACTTGTAGCTGCAAAACTATAAGGTATCATACCTATTAGATTATTCACTCGTATGAATACGAATAAAACAAAGATAACAGGAAAATATGCTTTATTTATTTTTAGATTTTATTCAATTTTTAGCACATTTAAATATGTTTACCTTAGGTTCCTTGTCTAAACGTTCAGGGCTTATAGGATTGCTATTGAGACCAAGGAAGAATTTTTTAGCACGCTTAAATATGCCTAGTTTTTCCTCAGGTTTTGAGTCCAAAAGCTTAGTTAGAAGGCTATTCTTTGGAAGCATTAACTTACGGCCTACTAAATGTTCCTGAAGATAATGATCGAAACCCTCATATTTGTCGTTAGGAATAATCCCATAAACAATACTAGGGTGGCTATCATAAAACTTACCAGCCTCTTCTAAACGTTTCTTATCTTTAGCATCTAATAATTCTAATCTTTTTTTTTCAGCAATTGTTTCTTGTTCTGACATTGTGCGATTGGGGCTTCCACTATTCATGCTGCAATTTTGTCCTCCTTGTAAGTTATTTAGCGAGGTTTTTTTTCCGTAGCTATTTGTTCAGTTGTGCTATCAGGAGCACTCATACACATATTTTGTGGTAAGAATTCTTCCAACAAAACCGATAAAAGCATCTTGAATGAACAAACTAACGCTAAAAAGGATAAATCAGAAAAGTTTATCTCATTTAAATTCGTTGGTACAGGTCATACTTTCGTTAGAAATGTTCTGAATAGTATTCCAAGAGCAGCCGCTAACACTATTGATATTCAGAAATTTTGTGAGCATAACTTTTTCCCGATTGCATTAAGAACTCTATTGCACATGTGGTTAAAGGTGTATTTCATTTGAAAGGTATAAAAAATTTTCAACGCTGTTTATAAAACTGATCGTAGCCCCATTGAAGAAAAAAAAATAATTCACCTATATAATTATAAAGTAGAGAATAAAAAAAATAATTCACACATATAATTATAAAGTAGAGAATAAAAAAAATAATTCACACATATAATTATAAAGTAGAGAATCAAAAAAAAATCTAATAATTTTTTTTTGTTATGTTGGAGTGATTCGAACACTCAATTCTAAATATCAAAAATTTATGACTTACCGATTAGTCTACAACATATTTTTTTTCTACGATTCAAGAAACAATTTGTAAGGGTCGTTAGTGGATATAAGTTGGAACATGTTATGTTGTTCATTAAGTAAATATAATATGTGGAGATGGGGTATATGATCTGTACTAGCTGAGCCTATTTGTTGTAATATAGTCGGACCAGTTTCGAAGGTTAAGCTGTTTACATAATTAGTGTAAATCATTTTTCCTTTTTCAGGGTTATTAATATAGTATTATAAAAAAAGAACCTTACTTAATTCTAAAAGGGTGAGAGAGCGTGTACCCGCGTTTTCAGATAAAAAAAAGGTCTGTGAAGAAATTATAATTAAAGTAATAAATTGAAAACACAATATTAATACAAACTAGAACTTTTTTTAGATTTACCCCAACGAGTAGGATCAAATTTATAACTATTTACATATGTACGTTCGTAACTCGTTATAAACTTGCAAATTTGTTTAGGTTAATACTAGGTGAGTACTTTTATAGATAATACCGTATACTGCAGTACATCGGGCTTTTGTAAATAGTTATGTCATTCTTGTCTTTATTCACGTGAACTTATTAAATTGTACCATATCCTGTAAACCATATTTATTTACTAAATTATATTATTGCTATTTTATTAATAAATAGAACTTTTGTACCTATGTTGTGTTAAACGTTGTAAAATGTTAACCGCTAAACTGATATATCATATATTTACATACGGTATAAACCTGTAAACGTAAATACCAGAGCTTTTTGGCAAATATCTATGCCCCTGTCGCTTATAAATCCATTTTAATGATATGACTTTTTTATATGTATAGGTAACAAGATTTGAACTTGCACGGATGTTATCCATTCCATCCTAAGTGGAAACTGTCTACCAATTTCAGCATACCTATTTTTTTTTGTGACTATTATTATTGTTATTATTATTATTGTTATTATTATTGTTATTCCTCTCCAAAAGGGTCAAACAAATGGAAATCAGTTTGGTGAACCTCAGAAGAATCTTGCGGTAAATTATTGTATGAGTTATGAGATGTGGTGTTATCAGGATCTGTAGACCTGATAGGAGATAAACCAACTTCGTTAAAATTTTTTTTTACTAATTCAGTAGTATTATTATCTTGATCTTTAAATTTGCCTAATAATTCAGTTAGTTTATCATAATTAGGTTGCTCGCGTGTAAACTCTTTTTCAATACTCTGTAAAGTTTTAATTTCCGCTTTATTGGATCTAGATATTAAATCCAGTTACAGAGAGTTTTCTTCACGAGGATTTTTTCTATGGAATAAAGCAGGATTTCTTTCCTCCTCAAATTGACCTATCAAGTGATCTTTACGAGCTTTCCTAGCTGCCACATATTTAGAGACTTCCGTTTTGTCTCCGTCTGTTTCATAATATTCCTAATTAGCTCGTATATTTTCTGCAAGTTCTTCTATTTCGCCATCAATGCTACGCCATTCCTCTTCTAATTGCTCCAATTCTTTTAACAATTTCTCCTGATCGTTTTCCTGTGGTAAAGATAAATAACAGGTAGAATGGAATTGTTTTGAACATGTAAGAGACTTATTTGCAACCGAACCTGCACCAATTATTTTTCTCGCCGAACATATACCAATTGTTTTTGCAGCTTGTATCATAGTTTATATTCTCAATTTTGTTATTTAAAGATGTTTCTTTATTATTTTTTTGACTCGTTTTATTGTTCTCTATAGTTAAGCCAAAGGGTAAACTAAAAACTTCACCTGATCCATAAAGCTATATATATACTTTTTAACATTATTATGTCAACAAATTTTATAATACGCTTCAAATTAGCCAGAGGAGAAATTTGAATTCTCGTTCTTAATGCATGAAATTAATGTTCTAACCAATTGAACTACTCGGGCTGTGCTTAAGTATAATATACATATACCATAAGGACAGGGTGGATACCCTGAATTGAACAGAGAACCTTCTGTGCCACATACAGTTGCTCTACCTATTGAGCTACATCCACCTTTTTTTTTTGGGGGGGGGGGTGTTGTTAATGTTTATGAATCCCGTGCAATTTCTACTACACGAACCGTATTACGACTTAACACCAATTAGAGTCACGCATACGAAAATCAACTGATAAAATATCAATCCCTTACTTTACAACACTTTCCTCATCTATTTAGTTTGTTGGTACTCTCAATTGGGGGATAACCTAATTGTTCCAGGATGGATCATCAATAAACCAAACTTATTGCACATACTCCTTTCAGCGCCTGACGAGTGGTTAGTACCTAACTGAGATTAAATTCACCGTGATGTGGTGATTCACGATTACTAGTAATTCCTTATTCATGCAGTCGAGTTTCAGACTACAATCCATATTATATTTTGTTTTGGGGGGTTAGCTTTTACTCACGTTTTTGCCTCCCTTTGTCCAAACATATGCGGCACGTCTATAGCCCACAATATTAAGGTCATGATGACTTGTCTTGGTCCCTGTTATCGTATCCAATATAGCGGTGAACTGCTTCACAAATTGCGATGTATATAGCTTAAACTTAATATTGTGTAATCGTTTTCGTACATGTTTTATTCTCGAGGATCTACATCCGCGAGAAGTCGGAGCAGTTATTGGTAACGATATTCCAATATATAGTATATAAGCCATATGTCGCTGTGTAGCAAGGGTTTTACGTTAATTTAATGAATCTAACCAAAATCTCACGACATTAACTGAAGACAGCCGTGCAACGCCTGTAGAATTTTCTTTTTTTTGCTCCAAATGGAGGGTCTGCTAAAAAAATAATATTCAAATTGTGGTAAGGTTTATCGAGGGTTAACGAATTAAACAACATACTTCACTACTGGTTTCAGAAACGGTCTAATGATTTCAGTTCCTGTGTTGCCACATTACTCTTGAGGTGGAATGCTTACACTTTCATTTATACACCAACTTTATACTCAGTCTATAACATTCATAATTTTCTGCCTGGACTACTAGGGTATCTAATCCTATTCGCTCCCCAAGCCTTCGTCCCTCAACGTCAGTTTATACATAGAGGGTTGCCTTCGCCTTTATCCGTTCTACTAGTATCACAGAATTTCATCTCTACACCAGTAGCCCTAATATATGCCTCTCCTATCAAACTCTAGTTTTGACGTACTCTTTTGGAGCTATCATAACCGTCTAGGTACCCTTTAAACCTAATAAAGATGAATAACACTAGTCTTCCTTGTATTGCCGCGACTGCTGGCACAAGACTTGGTCAAGACATATAGATAGAAATTTGTCATTATCAGTTATCTATCTAGAATTTTATTTGACATAGTCAATATATATGCATACCTTAGCATGCATATACTGATATAAATACCATACATTCCCCCAAATTGCTGGTTCAGCCGTTAGGCCATTGACCAATATTCCTCACTGCTGTACTACACGTATTGGGATTTTTTCAGCCCCAATGTGGTCAATAAACCTCTCAGTTATGACTACAAGCTTTAGCTAGTTAAGACATTACCTTAACTACTACTTACTTGATAATATTACGAGCATCTTAGAGCGAAAAAAAAAATTTTTTTTCTTTGACATTAAGGTACTATAAATTAATACCCCATATATTTTTATAAGGGATTTTGACCTAACTCTAAGGAAACCAAATTATTATATACTCACCTTTACACCACTTTATTCTATATATATACAAAATAACGTACGATTAGCATGTGTCAAGCCTTTGGACAGCGTTCAATCAGAGCCATCATCAAACTCAATAATATATTAATATAAACTAGAAGTTTTACAAAACAATATTGTAAAAGTGAGAGGTCAGTTACGACATTGAACTTAGGATATTTATCTATACAAATGAGAATTTAAAAACTACAATTAATATTTATTTTATAAATAATTGTAAAAAACGTATTGGTTACTTATAATAATAAATTTTTTATGTTCGAAAATCATCGCACTTAAAATTAGGACTAGAAGTTGTTAATCCTATACCTATAGGACTATGCTTTTTTTATTTAACCCCAATATCTTTATATCTCATATAAACATATTACGAAACCCCCATTTATTAATAATAAATGGGCTATTTTATTTATTTACAATACAATATTATCTTCATTAAACAGGTTGAAATTAAACACATGCTTCCGCAATATAAAAATGATGAAGCTATGATATCTCACCAGGAAAACGTTGAAAACATATGATCAGAATGTGCAAATGAAGAACCTATGAGATTAAACGCAGACGTAATATATTTGAAATCTGCTAAAAATGGTATATCTATGTGATGAGAACGTTGATCTTTATCGTGTAATGCAAAAGACATTGGAACATTATATCTTATGTTTGCATTATTTTCAGGACTATTAGGTACGGCTTATTCAGTACTAATCAGACTAGAACTATCGGGTCCAGGAGTTCAGTTTATAGCTGACAACCAACTATATAACAGTATAATAACAGCGCACGCAATTTTAATGATATTTTTCATGGTGATGCCGGCTATGATAGGAGGTTTTGGTAACTTCTTGTTACCGCTGTTAGTGGGAGGTCCAGACATGGCATTTCCTAGATTAAATAACATCAGTTTTTGATTGCTACCTCCAAGCTTAATACTATTTTTATTTGCAACTACAATCGAGAACGGAGCAGGTACAGGTTGAACACTATATCCACCATTATCAGGAATACAAAGTCATAGTGGACCTAGTGTAGACCTAGCTATATTCGCTCTACATTTATCTGGAGTAAGTAGTCTACTTGGTGCTATGAATTTTATCACGACAATATTAAACATGAGGGCTCCAGGTATAAGACTACATAAACTAGCCCTTTTTGGCTGGGCTGTGGTTGTTACTGCGGTATTATTATTGCTTTCTTTACCTGTACTAGCAGGAGGTATAACAATGATATTAACTGATAGAAATTTTAATACTTCTTTCTTTGAAGTAGCAGGAGGTGGAGATCCTATCTTGTACCAACATCTGTTTTGATTCTTTGGCCATCCCGAGGTGTATATTTTAATTATACCAGGATTCGGTATAATAAGTACAACTATAAGCGCTAGCTCTAACAAAAGTATATTTGGTTATTTAGGTATGGTTTATGCAATGATGTCGATTGGTGTTCTAGGATTTGTTGTTTGAAGCCACCATATGTATACGGTGGGTCTAGATGTAGACACACGTGCCTATTTTACAGCTGCAACTTTAATCATTGCAGTGCCAACTGGTATTAAAATATTTAGTTGATTAGCAACTTGTTACGGAGGGTCTCTTCAATTAACACCGTCAATGTTATTTGCCTTAGGCTTTGTATTTATGTTTACTGTAGGTGGATTGAGTGGAGTAGTACTGGCAAATGCTTCTCTGGACATAGCATTTCACGACACCTACTATGTGGTGGCACACTTCCACTACGTTTTAAGTATGGGAGCAGTATTTGCACTATTCAGTGCATGATATTTTTGAATCCCCAAAATACTTGGGCTAGACTATAACAGAATGATGGGTAAAGTTCATTTCTGAATCCTATTCATAGGAGTGAATTTAACTTTTTTCCCTCAACATTTTTTAGGTCTACAAGGTATGCCGAGAAGAATTAGTGACTACCCGGATGCATTTGCAGGTTGAAACCTTATTAGTAGTTTTGGATCGATAATATCTGTAGTAGCAACATGACTGTTTTTAAACGTGTTATACCGTCAATTAGTACAAGGAACGAGTGTATCAAGGTACCCTTGATTAACACCACAGTTTTATACCGATTTCCTGCAGGTATTGCTTTTAAGAGCCTACTCTAGTCTAGAGTGAGCTTTAAACAGTCCTCCTAAGCCTCATGCTTTTGCAAGTCTTCCTTTGCAATCTTAAATACATAATGTCATAATGGCGTGAATACTTAGGATAAGCTCACATCACGTGCTTATTGGTTTATTTACAGCATTGTGATTGATGTTGGGAGGGCCTCTAATACTAGTTCCTGCAAAATATGTCGCAGGTATTATTGACAATTCTATTAGCAGTCAGCATAAGTACATATTAATATTAGTATCCGGTATATGTATTGGTTTATTATGCTTATTTCCAGAATGACTAATGCAAGGCCATTATAGCTATATCGCCCTTTCAACTTGTCCTACTTGCCTGCAGATATTTAACCAGTTAACGCAGGGTAACCCTTTTCATGGAAACGATAAGGTGCACTTACAGGCAATAAAAGAGCTTGCAAGGATGCATGGTCTTGATGAGCAGATTGTGCAGTCCATTATCCACAATTTGGGTAACTGTAATAGTCTTATGTTCTCATATCGTAGGGCTAACCGTTCCATTTCATGAGGTATTTTTCCACCGCATTCAGATGGCTAGAGCAAATAATTTAACTCTTTATAATTCTGCATATCCTGTTTATAAATCTATCCATTTATTTGAAAATCATGATCCTTTTTATTTTTTGAAAGACAAAAATAAAAAAAAAAATTATTACCATATAAAAAAAAAGTCAATAGTTTATTATTATAAAAAAAAAAGTTTAATGGTAAAGTATTTTTCCTTTTATTTTTTATATAATTTTTAATCCTATACCTATAAGATTATGCTTTTTTTACAAGCAGTTATTTGTATAAGGAAAAAAAACATATCACAAAACCGCCTTATTACATTAGTAAATGGGCTATTTTTTTAATTTACATTTAAATATTACACTCATTAAGTTTCCTCTTCATTTTTGAATCCTATTTATAGGAGTGAATTTAACTTTTTTCTCTCAACATTTTTTTAGGTCTACAAGGTATGCCGAGAAGAGTTAGTGACTACCCGGATGCATTTGCAGGTTGAAACCTTATTAGTAGTTTTGGATCGATAATATCTGCAGTAGCAACATGACTGTTTTTAAACGTGTTATACCGTCAATTAGTGCAAGGAACGAGTGTATCAAGGTACCCTTGATTAACACCACAGTTTTATACCGATTTCCTGCAGATATTGCTTTTAAGAGCCTACTCTAGTCTAGAGTGAGCTTTAAACAGTCCTCCTAAACCTCGTGCTTTTGCAAGTTTTCCTCTGCAATCTTACGTATCTATAGGGTTATGTGTACTTATTACTTTTCTTGTTAGTATCGTAGTGCAACATGTCATTTTTATCTGATCTAGAATGACTTTTCAACTTACATAAGACTAGCTTGGTAGAAGTACCATTATTTGAACTATATAGTTCAGAAAACTTTTTTTTTATCCAGATGTAGATTCATCTTCGGATGAACTTTTACTGTTAGAGGTGCAGGTGGAAGCTGAAGTTGAAGTTACTAAGGAAAACAATGAAGGTAAAACACTAAGTAATACCGTAGAGATAATAGGTGATAGTAAAAAAAATAACCCTGGTTCGCCTAAACCACAGCCAGAACCAAAGGTACAGGAAGGGGTAAACAAATACAATTAGTCTAAAATTACTTAAGGTGTAATGGATAGCTTATCCATGTTATAAACTTCCCGTATAAGTAGAAATTCGTCCATTTTATTTTAGTCAGAGATTTTTTTTTTTGTGTAGTATCTCGTGCTAGGAAATCGAATCTAGGTGTAACACTTATATTTTTACCATAATAATTTAGATTATAAAGAATTTAAATATGGAATATACTTTATAGTCTAAGGGATATAACTATTAGCAGGAATCACATTTGCAGTAAAGCTATCTTTCAGGTAGTACTCTTTATAGCGTGCATTTTGAGAGTTACATCTGACCCTCGACTTTACACCTACAATATGTATTTAGTAAGTGTACCTCTAGCAAATTTTTCCTGAACGTTGCACATGTTATGTGTTCGTGGAATAGACTTGTGGTGTAACTGTAAATCTGCCAGGCTAAATCAGGACTAAGTTTTATTGTAAGCTAAATTATGTCTATTATTAGGACATACAGTACTTTAATACCCCTTTAAATATGTATACAGTTATGTGTTTATTGAGTAATTTGACGAGTAACTAGTTTTAAAACATATTATGATTTTTTTTGATAGTAAAAAGGAAAACTCCTGTACACAACGATATAATAAAAACAAGTTACATCATATAAATTCTAATTTTTTAGACTACATAATTGCTTAATAATTAGAGGTGTAAGTTCGATCCAAATATACAATAAGTTATTGTACAAACCACAAAAAAAAATAATACGAAATAACATTGTTAAAAGTAACATTAAGCTAAATAAAAAAAAATTGTGGTAATGAAAGAAGTTGCTTACAATCCAATTAGAGATAAGAAATGTCACTTAAAAACCTTTACAGAAAAAAACTAAATTATACTAAACAATTCGTAAGGGGGTATAAATTGTTCGTGTTAAATATTTTTTTTTGTAGGTACCCATTTTCTTTATTAGGTGCAATATTTTTGAAGGTGAACCCCCCAAAGTGAAAAAAAAGTTAAGATGAAAAACCCAGTCAATAGTTATTATAACGTGTTTCCGGACCGAAAAATAACCGATTGTACAAGATATAAAAGTAGCCCATTATTAACACAAAGCGTGTAGCACCAATTCTCTTAGGACTAAGTATGCTAAAAAAATAAGAATAATAAATGCAACACATATAATTAAGGTAAATAGAAATGTTGTATCCAATATATATGGTTAAACCGAATAAAAAAAAAATTTTTTAGATTTTTCTTATTGTTAAAGCTCATTAAAGCAATAATAAGCTTTTTTAATGCCTTCATCTAAGGAGTAGGTGATTTGAACACCTAACCTTCCGTGTGTAAAACGGTTGCTCTACCAATTGAGCTAATTCCTTTTTTTTCTTTTGCAGTAGGTTTACAAGAACTTTAGTAATAACTAAGATGTTTAACACACTATTATAAGTTAGTGCCTTACCAATGCTCTAGCATGTTAGGGATTAAATTCGGTGTTTTCACTAAATTTGGATTTCTTAAGCAAATCTTGAGCTCTGTAGGCTATAACACTTTTAACCTCAACTTCTGATTTTAATGAATACAAATAATTTAGGTTATCTTTAAAATGTGGTTTTTTGCAACAAACTTACTTTCCATTGCAAAGGGCTTTACATTTTGCAGGTTGCTCAAAATATTGTTAAAATAATAAGTTAGACCTTTTCAGATTAGAAGATAAAAAAATCTATAATCTATATTATAACCTACACTAACTGCATAGAGTCACGATCTTTAGTAGCTAGATCGTGCCCATGTACGCTACCACTACCGCTTGCACTAGCATTGTTGCTATTACTACCATGAGTAAAAAAAAAACTCGAAAGCATCATCAATTGGTTGTAAAGCAGGTAATGATATACTAAATAAAACTAGACCAAATATTTTTAATATGCGTTAGTGGTAAACCTCAATACAACGTAAACTGCTTAGGACATAAGTTGTTATCATAATAACTACATAATACGCTATAAAAAAAAAACATAGAAAATAGTACATTATAACCTGAATATGCATTGCTCGCACAACATTACCTTATTATATGCACTATAAAAGCAGCTTATCCTGACATAACAAGAATAAGGAAACCCATTGATAATAATTTAAGATAAATCAGTACAGTTACCTTTGGAAAAAACTCAAACTTATAGGGTAATAGATAGGCTAGTATAAATTAAACATATATATTTGTTCATAGGTATCATGATTATTTATAAAACTATAAAGGATTTAGCCTGTCTACTTTCTATAGAAAGTGCATTTTTTCCTAATTCAAATGCAAAACCTAGAGTTAACACCAAGAAGAATATTAGCATTATTATCAAACCAAATATTCCATTCACATATGCACTTACGATATAAGGATAAACTAATAATATTTCTAAATCAAATAATAAGAATAATAAGGCAAAAATAAAAAAAGAAATGCTGAATTCACTTCTGTTTTGACCTAAAAAAGAATGAAACCCACATTCAAATGCGCTGGCTTTTTCTTCGTATGGATTATGAGGTGCCAAAATCAGGTTTATGGCTAACAATATGATAGCTAATAGGGGTATGAATATCAAAAAAAATGTGAGACTTGTCATTTAGGCTTTAAATAGGACTAAAGTTAGTACATTTACTAAGTTAAATCACTGTGTAGGCATGAATATAAACAATATCAATAAAAGTGTGATAACAGAAATACTTCCACTAAGACAACTATTCACTGTTATATTCTCCGGTTTAAATAAGACTTTTTCATTTGGTTTTTTCTCCTCATTAGATGTGTTTGTTTCTCCATAAGGCAAGAGATAGCCTACTAAGTGCAAGTTATTAGCAAAAGAGTTTTTAAACAGTCCTTTACCTGCATTGTAAGGGTGTAAGCAATCATTCAGGATATAATCTTGCTTATAGAAGAAAATTTGTTTAACGAGATTTAGATAATATCCTGCCCCTATTACACTAGTAAGTATAGCAACGAGCGCCATAAATACATAGCCACTATCTAAAGCGGCACTTAAAACCATTTGTTTTGCGAAAAATCCTATTACTGGAGGGATACCTACAAATGAAAATAAAGTAATGGAAAAGCTTATTGCGATAAAAGGGTTTATATAAAAGTATCCTTTTATCTGATTAATAAGTTGCACAGGTGAATTGTTTTGATCCATAAGTTCTTTTTGAGTTTCTTTGTCTTTATATATGTATAGATAAAAAGTATACCCTATAGTTACTAAAATAATAAAGGCATTTAAATTCGACAGAGAATACTGTAGAATATAAAAAATATATGATTGTATAGATTCAGGGCTGTTTATAGACAATGCCAGCAATATAAACCCAATATGACTTATTGTACTATATGCAAGTAGCCTTTTTATTCTAAATTGTGTTAGCCCCAATACAGAACCTATTATCAAAGAAAACAAGCTACTTAGCAAAAGAACATTTTTTCATGAAAAATCAAAAAAAAAATATTCTGTATAGTAGACCAGTTCCAAGAAAAAAGCAAAGATAGAAATTTTTGCTACAATAGCAACGTATGTTGTCACTATTGTTGGTATTCCATCATATACATCTGGGCTTCAGAAATGAAATGGTGCAGCGCTTACTTTAAACAGAAATCCTACTGACATTATGATAAGTGACAAATGTATATAGTATGGTTCATATCAGTTCACAAAGTTATATAAGGTGTTTACTTCATTAATACTAGTTATTATATATATATTATCAAGGCTTGTTGTACCTGAATTTGCATAAAGGAGCGCAGAACCCAACAATATAAAACAAGATGATAAACCTCCTAGTAGAAAATAAGTTAAACCACTTCCTGTGGATAATTCGGAGTCTCTATATAGAGTGCAAAGTATATACAAAGCGTAACTTTGTAATTCGATAGATAGAAAAATAGATATTAAATCAGCCGCACTCATCAGGAAGGCAGCTCCACATAGTACAAATACAATTATAAGGGCATATTCTATAATACGGAATTGTCCCCCTGCTTTATTTGAAATGGCATTCTTGTTGTATGAAAATTTAACAAACAAAAGGTCGTACAAAGATGAATGTTGTTCTACAGATACTTTTCTAGGATAAAACGCCGTTAGTATAAGGATTACTGCACTCACGAGAAATATAAATATGTTAAATGTTTGGGTAAATGTAGTAACATGAAACAAGGCTCCGTAGATACCTACCCCAGTTTCTAAGGGTTTTATAAAGAGATTATTTCAAGCTAGAAAGCTCGTAGTAGTCAACCCTAACATAACCACTCTAGAAAATAAAATAGATTGATCTTTTCTTAATGTTAAAGCATTTGAAAGTAATAATAAGATTAATAATGAGGTAAGCATAAAAAAACCGGGCGACTTGAACACCTAACCTTCCGTGTGTAAAAGGGTTGCTCTACCAATCGAGTTAATACCTTTTTTTGCTAAAGCCAAAGTGTGATTTAAATTAAAAGCAAACCTAATATACGCGTTAGTTAATGAAGTTAGTCCAAATACTTTTATTTTGTTATAGTTATTCACTTTACTTAGGAGTTTATAGTAATCGGGTAGCGGTGGAGGCAAACCTGCAAGCATAGCCCCGTTTGCACGTCGATAAGTAATTATGGCAGCAATGATTTTATTTGATTTTTTTTCTGACCATGTATTACTTACATAAATGTTACACAACCCATTAAAAACACCTGCTAACTGTACGAAGCTAGACTCATATATAATTACATCTCCGATATAGTTAACTATTTGATAAGTACTAGTTTTGCCTTTACAAATTAAAATAGTGGTTATTACACAATAAAAAAAAACCACTTGCATAAAAAGTAGTATTGCTAAATTTAGGTATAGTATTGTACCCAGAAGAATTAGCACTAAGTTATTTTTACCCATAACCATAAAATGATACACTTGCACCATTGCCAAAAGCTTGTGGAAGATGGTTATATGGTCATTTTTAGAAAATCTTCTTTAAACTAAATTATTCAGCCTAACATCCTAATAATTTAATTTTTTTATTTTTTTTTTATTTTTTTATTGTTATGACTATAGCTCCAACCATAGCTAATAGAAGTATTAAAGATGTCAATATCAATCATAAAGGGTAGCTAGTATATATAATGTTACCAATGCTTGTTATATGTGATGATTCTGCTAAAGCTCCATCTCATATTTGAGAAGTTACAAGGAAAAGATCGTTATTTTCAAATAAATGGGTAGACTTATTAATAGGGTATGCAGAATTAGTAATAGCTAAATTTTCTACTTTAGCCATTTGAATCCCTTCAAGTTCATCTTGTATTGACATAAATATGCTAGAGCTAAATAATTTAGATGGTAACAGTTTATATAGTGTCATGTTAAAAAATATACCTATAATAATAGCTAGTGGTATACTATTGCTGCTATCAGTTGTAAGTTCAGATATTCTAATGTTTATTAACATCAATATAAATAAAAACAGTATTGAAACTGCCCCTACATATACTAGTAGGTAAGATAAACCTATAAAGTTCAAACCCAACATCATTAAGTAACTTGCTATATTAAGGAATAGGCCGATTAAAAATAATACAGAAACTACAGGATTTTTACTTATTATAACAAATATTCCACATAGTATGGATGTAAATGTAATAAAGCTTATCATACTATGGTTTAAACCATTAGTAAAAGTCTCGTTTAAGATGAATAAATTAGCCATATGTAATATAATAGGTAAAGATCTCAATTTGTCATTTAATTTTTTTGACAATTAAAGCATATTAAAAATAGAGAATGTTTAAATAAAAGGCAGTTTTGCTATATATCTTATGTATAACACTGCTTATTAAAAAGTATAATAATTTACGATATGTAATAAACAACAGGCCACCTTTTACTTTTTTTGTATCGTTACAAAAATAAGAGAGTATCAGCATATGAGTTATCACCTTTATGGATAAAAGTTATGGATACCATTCTTACCTTGCTATAGTGTTATTCATTATTAAAGCACGTTAGGCGAATGCCATAGAGCCTTATACTTCTGTATCTTTACTTTGCAAGTACAGAACTACATACTCTTCTTAGGTTAAGTCAGTAAAAAAAAAATAGATTCAGATATACATAAAAAAAGATATATAAGGCCAATGGAGCAAGAAAAACACAAAATACTCGTATATTTAAAGATAACTTAGCTAGCATATAGCCATCTATACTTAATAGATTTTTTTTTATTGTGTGAATATAATACTGCTTACCTAATAGTTGTAATATTCCCTAGCAGCTGGTTTAGATTACGTGCCGTAGTTACTTGAACTGTATGACTAACCCTAACTCTCCTGTACCGAAGATACAGATGGATAAACAGGTACAGATGAAACAACAGCTACAGATGTATAAACAGGTACAGATGCAACAACAGGCAAGTCAGGTACTTCTACAGGGTAAGGTAAGTGAGGAAAAGGTACACATAAGTTCAAATGTAACTCTAGACCTAGTAAGCGCAATATGTCGTTTGGCCATACGGACATAACTAGTTTGGTAACACCACAAAAATAAGCAAAAAAGCCTAGTTATAACCCGTTAAATGCTATTATAAAGGCAAGTTAAAATAACACTAATTCTAACACTCGTTACAATGGATTCTTATAAATGGTAAGATATCTAGCAACATTAGGGTGAATAGAACGGGCCAGTGAGGTTGCAGTTTTATTATCTGCAACCTTTTCAGCTCATCACACGAGCCTAGTACGAAAAGAAAGTGTTTCTGCGCCATTTTCTCCAGGAACGCTAGGCGAACCTAGTACAAAACCATTAACTGGCACACCGCTCATAATAACTGTTTCTGTAGGCTGGTTACTAGCGTGCAAACCCCAAATAGATTGGCCAGAGGTATCGTGAGTATCGTAAACTAATATTTTTTTTTGCATTCGTAGTGGTATACCCGAATGCGATATGTGATACTACAACAGTACCAGATGCTAATCGAGAAAACGCAAGATCTATCCTACTAGATGGACCTGGAACATGATGGCCGGATACCCTCTCCAACTCTCTTCATTGGAAGCTAACAATAGGAAAAATGTCAGCTTTGTTAATGAATTAAAAAAACTAAAGTAGCTAGAAAAGCTAATATTATAGCTATAGTTAACTACGGTACAATGTAGATTATAGATAAATTAGCCAGAATTGAAGCACCCGAGGTTAACTGGTTTCCGATCTCGTACACGTCTAATGGGATTACTTTATGTTAAGATGTGTTCATGGTAAGAACAAAAAAAAATTTTTTTTTTGTTAATAATACTAATCGTATAGGGCTTATTCCTTTTTCATAACACAAATATTCTGTGCATATTATTATAATTTACTTATAAAAACACGTGTGGTAAATAAACGAACAAACCTTGGTAAAATATATTTTGAAAAAACATATATTAATAAAACTATTACAGCAAATGCAAACACAACTTGATTTATAAAATAAAAAGGTACTAATTGAGGCATATATTATCGCATTATATAAATTGGTGTAAAAAAGATAGTTCCGTCATTTAGTAAAATTGTGAAAATCCAAAAGTATCAAAAGGTATTAAGTGCATTAGATTTTTTTTTAGCTTTTTTTTTTATTCTATTAATAATTTTTTTTTCTCGTATTAAGTTTAATAATAAGGAAAAATATAAGGGTGCTTCATTAATTACATTTTTATGTAAGATAATAAACAAGCCCTTTAAAGGCGGTTTTATGAAATATGTTGTATACAACACTGTTTGTTATGGAGTATGATTGTTTATGGTACGCATATAATTTAAATTACTAGGCAATATAATAAGAGCTATGAGATTTGAACTCATATTACAATGATTAAAAGTCACATACTTTACCATTAAGTTAAGCTCTCTTCATTATATTAGAACTTTTTTTTTTATTAGTTACCCTGCCATTAGGTATTATAACAAGGTTCTACTTTGATTAATACCCTTTTTATAAGACATAGTAAAAAAGTTAGAAGAAAAAAAAATTATTACGTTTAAAAACACTTATATTAGACATGCATTACTTTTTTTTTTCATGTGATTATAAGAGATTCATAAATTATATTTTTATCAATATATCTTTTTTTTTCTATGTAAGAAAAATAGTTTTTTTTTTTACAAAAACGTGTTTACATTAGAAAAAATATAAAAAGATAGTATCAAAACACAAATAGGGGTTTAGCTATAAAAACTATATAAAAATAGCAAATATAGAGATAATACTAAAGACCCTACTGTAAAAGCTAGTGTATATAAATATGCGATAAAACAGCATAAAAAACCAAATAGTGGTTTAGCTATGAAAACAGCATAAAAAAACCAAATAGTGGTTTAGCTATAAAAACTACATAAAAATAGCAAATGTAGAGATAATAATAAATATCCTACTATGAAAGCTAATGTATATCAACATACTAAAAAACAGTATCTAAACCCTAATAGGGTTTTAGCTATAAAAACAATATAAAAATAGCAAATGTAGAGATAATAATAAATATCCCACTATAAAAGTTAGTGTATATAAATATTACTACAGTAATTATAAAAGTGTTTAAACGTTATTTTCTGTAATGGTAACACGACTATTTATAGGACCTATAGGATGCCCCAGTGAACGTACTTCTATATCTGCTGCCATCATCCTTGCTCATCACCCCGCTTTCGTACGGAAGGAATGAGTATTTGATGAATAATTAACAATAGTTTCATCTAATATAAAACCAATAGTTGCCGTATTATGCAGGATTACCATTTTTGTAGGTGTAGAATGAGTAGGATTATGATGCAATCCTAAAAGATACTGCCCAGACCTATGTTTATCATCATATACAAGTAGTTTTCTATTGCTAGTATTTATATAAAGTCCATCCGGTCCTGAAATTGTAGTACCCAGGGCTAGTTTAGTGTATACAAGATCTACCACAATAGGATCTTCAGGAATATTATTCTTGGATGTGCCGGCCTCCCTTCACTCCGGTCTATGTACCGTAGACCCGTCAGCTTTGAAAATGAATAAACCATATACAATAGCTACAAAAACTAATATTAAACCTGTTATACCTAATACTGAAATGGTATCATGTGATCATATTTCACCTACTCAAAACACAACTTTATTAATAGAGCAATGAGATATCGATTGAAGGCTATGTCCGAATTCAATGATACCAGACCATATATAAAGAAATCCAAAAACAATTTCGTAACTAGGGTTATAAGGTACAAACTCTTTCATATTTTGTTAGATTATATAAATTGGAGTGACCTAGGCTACAAACAAAAGTAAAAAAGCCATCATAAGGGCGAATAACCCTGTAGCTTCGGCAAAAGCAAAGCCTAAGATGGCGTAAGAAAATAATTGTCCCCTTAATGAAGGATTTCTAGCAACCCCTAAGATTAAGGCTCCAAAAACAACTCCAATCCCTACTCCTGCACCTATTAAGCCTGTTGTGGCTAATCCTGTTCCAATAATTTTTGCAGCTTGTATCATAGTTTATATTCTCAGTTTTGTTATTTAAAGATATTCCTTTATAATCATTTTTTTTTACGTTATTACGAATATAGTAATGCAACTTAAAGCGTGCATTTCTATATTCGTAGTGTTTTTGTCTTAAGTAGAATTATAATGGTTTTATAGTTTGAATTAAGACTTCATAACACCTGCTCGAGATAAGATTTGAACTTACAGCCTAAACATCTTCAGAGTTCCGCTCTACCAGGTTGAGCTTCTCGAGCTTTTAGTTATATGCATATTTTGAGACTAATTACATGGAGATATTAGGACTCGATCCTAAAATAACGATATGCAAAATCGCAGTTTTACCAGTTAAACTATATCCCCCTTGTGCCACGCGTAGCACTCGTCCTCAGCTCCTCTAATATTGAAGTTTTAGCCGCTACTTGTCGTGACCAGTTTTCGATCCACTTTTAACTCGTTAGTTTCTGAGGTCCTTTAAACTTTTTTCTTTTGTATATTGTAACCCATCTGGGTATCGAACCCAGGATGTGGCAGTGAAAGTGCCATGTCTTAACCACTTGACTAATGGGTCTATATAATGTTTTAAGCTTTACACTAAGTATCTAATTCACGAAAACAATGGTATTTTATACACATTAGTGATAAGTGTTAAATAAATTATCCAAGAAACGAGTTGAACGTTCACGACATACTGTCAGAAAGTCTTAAATTTTCCCTGTCTACCGATTCCAGCACTCGGATTTATTATTACATTAATGTTTACAAATATTAGATTTAAGCTTTTTTAATAGTGTGTATAATATTAAATATCACTTAATTTTCAAATATGTAAGGCCAGAATGATTCGAACACTCATCTGAGCTATCATGAGCAGCTAGCTTTACCAATTAAGCTATAGCCTTTTAACATAAAAGGTAAATAATATATGGTGCGGACAAAGGATTTGCACCTATATTTACTGGTCATGAGCCAATTATGTTACTGTTACATTAATCCGCATATGGTCTATTTATTTTATCTAATATAACCTTATTTTTGTGTTTTATATATAAGCCCAGTACAAGTATTGCACTTGTTTCTACCGATTACAAAACGGTTGCATTGCTTTTATGCTAACCGGGCTTTTTTTTTTAAGTATAAACTATATATTAATACAAACTTAATTTTTAGTGGATATATGAAACTACGATTATAAGTTTCAAGCCGCATATACATTTTTTGTGAACTTTTTTATTTTAGTATAAGATCTAGGATCCTCAATAATATACTGACAAAAATAAGAAAAGTCATACTACATCTACAAAATGTCAATATAATATACCGGCTTCTAAGCCCAAATGATGGTTTTCAGTCAAATGATATGCAAAAAACCTTCATAAGCCTACTGCTAAAAATATTGTTCCTATAATAACATGTAGTCCATGAAAACCTGTACCAAAATAGAAACATGATCCAAATGCCCCATCTGTTAATGTAAAGGAAGAAACAGAATACTCAACTGCTTGAAATGCAGTAAAAACCATAGCCAATATAATGGTGAATGTTGCACCAAATAAACCTCCGTTTCTGTCACCTTGTATTAAACAATGATGAGAGTAGGTGATCGTTACACCTGATGCTAAAAGCAGTGCAGTGTTAAGTAATGGCAACTCGAAAGCGTTTATTGCTTCAATACCCATAGGTGGTCATTGAGCACCTAACTCTACAGTAGGGGATAACGCACTATGAAAGTACGCTCAAAAGATAGCTAAAAAGAATAAACCCTCAGATACTATAAATAATGCAACCCCCATATTCAAGCCTCTTTGTACAGCTAAAGTATGATTACCTAAATAAGTCCCTTCAGAGATTACATCTCTGAATCAAAAAAACATACTTGAAATTAATAAAACCAGTGCAGAAATTAATCAATACCCTGCATGTGAAAAACCGTGCATGGTTAGAACCCCTGAAGTAGTTAATGTAAGTAAGCTAATACAGGTGAAAATTGGTCAAGGAGAAGGGGAAACTAGATGAAAAGGATGACCTTGAAAAGCGCTTCTATCTAAATTAAACATTAATTAATTAATATGGTTACTGGAATACGATATTATTGTAGATATTTTTTTGCTATCTACAATAATAGACAGCTTGTATAATTAATTAATTAATTATTATCGTCGTTTACGTCGCCCACACCATTACCATTTTCACTACTCACACCATTACCATTTTCACCATCCACACGATTCTCGTGAGGTGATGTGTCTTGTAATGGACTACCGGTGTCCGAATTATAGTTGGTATTGGTGCAATCCCTACAGAACACACCAAAACACTCAGAACACTGGGTGGGGGAAAGCCCACCCACGAAAGCGTTATGTCCTAGAAATTCGCCGTTAGATAAAGGAGTTTTGTTTAAATCACACATTTGATTTTCAATAGCGTCATTTGATTGATCTGGAAAAGGAAAAAGAGACGTATGCGAACAAGCTCCAATACGTTGGGTGTCTTCATTAAGAGCATTTGCATTCTCTTGTGAATCAGAGTATTCGTCTGTTACATGAGGAAAGCCCCAAGGTCAACTCACGGGTCCTCCACCACCTTGCCCGCCTTCAGGCACCTGATTATTAGTTCCGCCGTTGTCAGGTCCATTTTCACTTCCATCATTACCTTCGGCCCCATCCATTAATAAATATGCAGAAAGGTCTAATCCAGTATATATGAAAAACACTAATCAAAAGGCATATAAAAAACCTAAATTTAATATTAACTTTTTAGCATATGAAAACGATGAACCGAAACTACCTCTTGTAAACATTTTATGTATATGAAACCCGAGTATACATGCGGAGATAGATATACTCACTATATATGGATGACATAATAGTGCGTAGCTTACCACATTTGCAGTTAATAATACAATCAACCTTAATATAAGGCTTCCGCATATTAAATTTACGCAGTGTTTAACATATATTTTAAACAAAGGCGAGAACAACAACTTACCAAAGCCTCATATAATATCCGGCATCACCATAAATATTATCATTGAAATTGCGTACGCTGTTATTACACTGTAATATAGTTGGTTATCAGCTATAAACTGAACTCCTGGACCCAATAGTTCTAGTTTGCTTAGTATTGAAAAAGCCGTTGATAATAGTCCTGATAATAATGCAAACATAAGATATAACGTTCCGATATTTCTTGTATATTGCGAAAGCATGTGTTTAATTTCAACCTGTTTAATTAAAATAATATTGTATTGTAAATAAATAAAATAGCCCATTTATTAATAAAAAAAGGGGGGGTTTGTAATATGTTTATATCAGATACAAAGATATTGCTGTTAAATAAAAAAAAGCATAGTCCTATAGGTATAGGATTAACAACTTCTAGTCCTAATTTTAAGTACGATGATTTTCGAACAAAAAATATTTTTTATTATAGAAAACTAATATGTACAACTTTTTTTTTACTTATACTACATTTATATTTTTTTCGTGTGTAATCCAACTAAACTATTTTCAAGCAAGCTTACTAAAGGTACTATAAGTAAAAAATGTGAGAAATACAATACTGTACTAATCTGACCAAATTCTATAAATGGTGACTCTACATGTTTAGCTCCAAGTTGCATTAAAATTAAGAAATTAGCTACAAATATGTAAAAAGCAAATTTACTTAAGGGTCTAAATTGTAAACCTCTACTTCTACCTAAATCTGTGAAAGGCATAATTAATAATATTATTATAGCTGAAAACATTGCAATTACTCCTAGTAGTTTATTAGGTATAGATCTTAATATTGCATAAAATGGTAACAAGTATCATTCAGGTACTATAGCAGGAGGGGTTTGCATTGGGTTGGCCATTACATAATTTTCACTCTCTCCCAATACGTTAGGCATAAAAAATACAAACACTGATAATACTACTATAAAAAGGAATATAGTTATTAAATCTTTGAATATGAAATATGGTGCAAATGGTAGTCTGTCATAGTTACCTGATACACCTAGAGGGTTTCCTGATCCTGCGCTGTCATGCAGTGCAATTAAGTGCATTAATGCTAAGGCGGCTAGAACAAAAGGTAAAACAAAATGTAATGCAAAAAATCTGTTCAAAGTTGCATTGTTCACAGAAAAACCTCCTCATATGAACTCAACAATATCTTGTCCTACTCATGGTATAGCACTCATTAAATTAGTTATCACAGTTGCACCTCATAGTGACATCTGACCATAGGGCAAAACATATCCTAAAAAGGCAGTTGCTATCATTAGAATAAAAATAACTGTACCTATAGTTCATACAAGTGTACGGGGCGCTCTATATGACCCGTAGTATAAGCCTCTTCCTATATGTAGATAAACTATAAAGAAAAACGCAGATGCCGTGTTTGAGTGTAAGTAACGTATCATTCATCCGTTGTTTACGTCTCTCATGATATGTTCAACAGAGTTAAACGCTTCCAATACGCTAGGGTTGTAATGCATTGCAAGAGTCACACCTGTAATTATTTGTATTATCAAACAAAATGCAAGTAATGATCCAAAATTTCATAAGTAACTTAAGTTCGAAGGTTGAGGTGAGTCAACTAAATAACCATTAACTAAACTAAGTAGGGGGTGACTTTTAAAAATTCTCATATTTAAGTCTTTTTTTTTATGGGGTGGTATATAATCTACTAAAGTCTACATTACAAAAGCAAAAGTTTGCTTTAAAGACCATAGTTAATTAGAATGTAAAATTAAACCTGACCCATACATTTTTTTTAGTATTCTAAAAATGCTATATTATAAAGTAAAAGCTTTTTCTTATAACAAAGATATATTACTAGGTATTACATATAAACTATATACAATATATGGCATTAACACTATAAATCCTATCACAATAGGCAATAATATGGTTCAAGAAAATAACATTAACTGATCAAAACGTATCCTAGGAAAGGTCTCCTAGTTAAACTAACAATACTCCCAATAAACAAAAAATCACGGGTTGCGATATTATTCCTAATATTAGAGCATTTATGACATTATGTATTCAAGATTGCAAAGGAAGACTTGCAAAAGCATGAGGCTTAGGAGGGCTGTTTAAAGCTCACTCTAGACTAGTCTCTTAAAAGCAATATCTGCAATAAATCGGTATAAAACTGTGGTGTTAATCAAGGGTACCTTGATACACTCGTTCCTTGCACTAATTGACGGTATAACACGTTTAAAAACAGTCATGTTGCTACTGCAGATATTATCGATCCAAAACTACTAATAAGGTTTCAACCTGCAAATGCATCCGGGTAGTCACTAATTCTTCTCGGCATACCTTGTAGACCTAAAAAATGTTGAGGGAAAAAAGTTAAATTCACTCCTATGAATAGGATTCAGAAATGAACTTTACCCATCATTCTGTTATAGTCTAGCCCAAGTATTTTGGGGATTCAAAAATATCATGCACTGAATAGTGCAAATACTGCTCCCATACTTAAAACGTAGTGAAAGTGTGCCGCCACATAGTAGGTATCGTGAGATGCTATGTCCAGAGAAGCATTTGCCAGTACTACTCCACTCAATCCACCTACAGTAAACATAAATACAAAGCCTAAGGCAAACAACATTGACGGTGTTAATTGAAGAGACCCTCCGTAACAAGTTGCTAATCAACTGAAAATTTTAATACCAGTTGGCACTGCAATGATTAAAGTTGCAGCTGTAAAATAGGCACGTGTATCTATATCTAGACCCACCGTATACATATTATGGCTTCAAACAACAAATCCTAGCACACCAGTTGATATCATTGCATAAACCATACCTATTTAGAAATATGGGCGCAGTCCAGTGCATCCGGTATCACAGGAACTCCTCGTCAAGTTATGGTTTGGCCGTTACCCTGTGTAGTTTTCAATCAATCCGAGTTAAAACGCAGATGAAGTTTTTCTACACCACCAAAATAACCTATAACGGCTGGAGATATAATAAAACCGCTATAACTAACGCCTTCTATCGAAACTATTTGGATAATATTATGGAGACGCACCGAACCATAAATAGACATCCCACTAGGATCCAAACAGTTGTAGACAAAGACTATACGGCCTGATCCAGTAGTATAATAGTAGTTAAATAAATTAGGTTTAAATACTAGACTGTTTCGGGGTAATATTAAAAACTTCATATCCATAGTAGGTGGATTTGTCCGTGCACGTTTAGTTACGCCGGGTTCCCTTCAATGAATGCTGGAAGGAATTAATACAAAATAAATAAAGGTTATAAGTAGAACGACTAAACAAAATGAGATAAATGGATATCTGTCACCTATATATGAAAAAAAAATTTCCACAATAGGGCCCTTTAAATTTAAATCGCGCATAGATTATAATAAATTAAAATTCCTCTTAATCTGTAGAAGGCGACAAAAATTCAAAGTCCTATGGCAGACTCTGCCCCGGCTATTGATAAAATATAAATGGCATAGATTTGTCCTAGTGTATCATCAAAGCTAAGTGAACTTACCAATATAAGGAAAGTTATAGCTAATAACATGATTTCAATAGAAATCAGCATTAAATTAACATTTTTTCTATTTAATACAAAACCTAGAACTCCTATTAAAAAGAGCATTAACGATAAATTCATGAGATTTATCTCTTTTTTTTTTTAGTAACTAAATATCCTATATACTATATTATTTTTTTAGCTTTAAGCAATGATATAAAAAACCACTGGGCCAATAAATTTAATGGCAATATGCTAATTTAAGCAATATAGTAGCCGTATTACCAATAAAAAAATGTAATTTAGCCCCCGTCCATAACCCGTTAATTAGATCAACTAGTGCATAACTAGGTGTAAAATCAGGTTTACCATGATACAAAGTATATTCTGTTACCTTGTAGACTTAAATGTGAATATACCTAGCTTAGTACCGTAGAGAAAACACATATTATTTTTACTAGGAAAAAATGAAAAAAACAATATGTATGTAATATCAACTTAAACCTTTTTAAGATCAAACATTAAATATTGAAGTTAAAAAGTTAGTTTACGAAACTTATAGGCATGGCACGCGTAATTTTATAGTGTGTTAGAAAATAGAAAAAAAACATCATAAGAGAGTATATAAAACCTAATAGGTTTTTTAGGGACACAAGTAAGATAGTTTCAGCATATTTATATATAAAACTAAAACAAAACTCAATAAAGGATTGCTTTCTCATCTTTACTTTGAATTATTCAAAACCCAGAATATTTATTACTATTAGACTCCTAGAATTTTATCATCATATATTTACACAATGAAAACTAAACTTTTCTGGCATATGTATCTCCTTTAATCTGTTTTTGCATTTAATGTAATTCCAATGCATCTTTTATGTAAGAACAAGATAACACTACAAAAACCTGAGCTTGTATAAATGCAATACCGAGCTCCAAACCGGAAAATGCGATGATAAAAGCAAGTGGAAATACCCCTAAGAAGAAATATACTAGTCCTGAGTTCATAATGTTATATGTAAAGCCACTTAGAATATTTAACAACATATGCCCCGATAGTATATTGGCAGCAAGTCTTAAACCTAAAGAAACGTTTCTGGCTAAATAAGAAACGAATTCTATTAATACAAGTAAAGGAAGTAACCCTAGCGGACAGCCCGAAGGAACAAAAAGGGAAAAGAATTTAAGTCCATGTATACTTAGTCCTAATATAGTTGCACCTAACACTATTGTAAAACTCAGGGAAAAAGTTAATATGAAGTGACTTGTAGGTGCAAAACTATAAGGTATCATACCTATTAGATTATTCACTAGTATGAATACAAATAAAACAAACATTACTGGGAAGTATGCTTGTCCTTTTTTCTCATTTATTTGGTTTACCACTATGCTGTGCACGGTAGAATAGACAGACTCTTGGGATATTGATCAACTATTCGATACTATTTTATTCTGGTTAGCAGAAATAAGGCTTAGTAAAAATAAGAGACTTCCACTTAGCGTCAAGTATAGTCCGATGTTAGTAACAGATAGTGATAAGTTGGCGAAAATAGGTGCATCTAAACTTAGTAGATTTCTTATCTCGAATTGGTCCAATGGGCTTATTTGATGTGTAAATGTGTTCATGTAAAAAAAAAATTTTTTTTTAGTACGCTGTCTATAAAAGTAATCGTACAAGATTTTTAACATGCCACAAATATTCTGTGCACATCATTTTTTTTGTTTATAAAATAAATGTACCTAGGCTAAACCGTTAGGAACTTATATACTATTAATAGTATATGCAGGATAACTTTCACAGGTTTAATACACTATTACCCTTAGACAAACCAGTTTTAAATAGAAGTTTTAGTTACAACTTAATGTGTGCTAAAAAACACTCTTGTGTACCATTAACTTAGGTTTATATCCTAATAAATGCATTATAATTAAGGATTTTCAATGTTTCCGTTCTAATATATACTACTGTTGCTAATATATGAAAAATGTTATTCATTTTTTTACTCAGTAAAAAAAACCTAGAACAAACTATAATAATATACCTTGCACACTTAAATATGAATGTACCTAACGGAGTACTGTAGAGAAAACACATTTTTTTTTTCTGAGAAAAAAAGAGGTTTAATAAGTAATATCCTACTCGTCTTAAAAATCCATAGGTTCATCACCTCCTACAACGTCAGAACTATCCTGAGGCGTGTTAGATGGAGACTCCTCTTGAGAAGATTCCTCCGCACGAGACTGGGCAGTAGCTTTAACCTCAATCCTCTGTTTTTCTAAATCATTTAGAAGTTCATCACAAAGTTCAGGATCATCGGCAAGAGCAGTAGCAATAGACACTTTTTTTTGTTCATAGTAATTATCGATACCATTCATGTCAGAACCAAAACGATAACCGATTGCGTAAGGGTTGTCTATTAATGAACTGCTTACATCAACGGTGTCAATAAAGTCCTGAAAAGTATCAGTCTCGGAATTATTATCATTGTCTTCAGGAGAGGTAGAAGGGGATGTAGATGGTGAGGTAGATGGTGACGGCTTAGATGAGGGTGAGCTCGAAGACGAGTAAGATTTAATCGAACTAGCTGAAATGGTTTTAAATATTCTCATATTTAAGTATTTTTGTATGGGGGTGGTATATAATCTACTAATGTCTACATTACAAGAACAAAATTTTGCTCTAAAGGCCAAAGTTAATTAAAATGCGAAACTAAAACTTAGTCATACTATTTCTTTTTGACTCCTAAAGCGTTAAATTAAAACTTAGCCATACTATTTCTTTTTGTCTTATAAAACGTTATATTATAAAGTAAGAGCTTTTTTTTATAACAAAGATATATTACTAGGTATTACATCAAAACTATATATAATACATGGCATTAATACGATAAATCCTATCACAATAGGCAATAATATGGTTCAAGAAAATAACATTAACTGATCAAAACGTATTCTAGGAAAAGAAGCTCTCACTCAAATAAAAACAAAAATCATAATGGAAGATTTGATACCAATTGTAACACCGTATATTAAACCTTCTATTAAAGGGCTACTTAAAGATGATACAGCATCAATAAGTATGTATTCTAAATAGCTATCCTGTATAATAAAGTGTAGCAATGTGTAATCCAGTAAATATCCACCTAGAAACAGTATACTAGTTAATATACACATAAGTACTATACTTGCATATTCAGCCAAAAAGAAGAAAACAAATATAACTGCAGCGTGTTCTGTCATGAACCCACTAACCAATTCGGATTCTGCCTCAGCCAAATCGAAGGGAGCTCTATTGGTTTCTGCTACAGAACCAATGAAGAATATAATAAATACAGGTAATAAAGGAACAATAAATCATATTGCTCTTTGAGTTTCTATATTTACAGTAAGGTTAAGGCTTCCTGTCAGTAATACCACCAGTAATATAGCTGAACTTAAAATTAATTCATAACTAATTAATTGTGCCGTACTTCTAAGTGATCCTAAAAAAGCATATTTAGAGTTAGCAGATCAACCTGCTAACAATATACCATAAGTAGAAAGAGATGAAACCGCCAGCATATATAATATACCCAGGTCGAAGTCTCATATTGCCAAACCAGGTCCATATGGTATTACGGCATAACCTAATAATGAGAAGATTAAAGTAATAACTGGTCCTAGGAAAAATAGTATTAAATTTGCCTGGGTCGGTGATACATATTCTTTTAAAAGAAGTTTCAAGGCATCTGCAAATGCTTGTAAAAGACCATAATATCCCACAATATTAGGACCTAGTCTTCTTTGCATACTCGCCATGGTTTTTCTCTCGGCTACTGTTACAAAAGCTACAGTTAAAAGTACAGGAACTGTTACCAGTATAACTTCAATAATTGAAATAAGTGTAGGGAAATATAACATATTTAAGTCTAAATATCTAAAATTACAAAAAATGAGTATTTGCATAAATAATTCATTTAAAGTATATTTTTAGGATTAATTATTACATATATTTAATTACGTGTTAGTAAACATACATTAAATTTATATAACTTATTACTATAATTAATTTTAATTTTTTTTGAGGATACTAAAGAAAAATAGTCGCTAGAAGAATATATTTCTTTGTAGAAATGTGAACTATTTTGTTCTCTGAACCTGCACAAGATGGTTTTTTATTATGGCTAACATAATAAACCTTAAGTGCAGATGCTTTTTGAGCTGAATGAAATAAGTTATTAAGTGTCCTTGTTAAGTCCAAATATGTAAATCATCTTGCGTGTGTTATAAGGTATGTTTCTTAAGCCGTCTAGCGCTCAGTAGTTTAAGTTTTTTCCGAATACCACAAAACAATACTTCAGTTATTTTTTTTTTATGTCATTAATATAATACCTAATCTCACTAAAGACTCGAACTTTAATAAAAATGTTAGGACCATTTCGTTTTACCATTAAACCAGCGAGACTTTTGTTTTTCATCTCAAAGCGTTATATTAAAGAGATATAACAATATAACTTAAGAGCCTTTTTGGTTAGCACTATATATTCTCAAGCAGTTAACATAGTGCAAGAGATCATCAACTGTAACTAGTTTACCTCAGTGTATTTACATCATTTCAACATTTTATAATAATGCTTTATGTTGCAAATAATGAAAATAATCAATAGTCTACTTTATAACGTAACCTACACAGACTTTGCCACATAATTATCTGATTAGTTTAGTAAAACCTACTTAAGTTTACGGGGATAAGTATAACATTTTTTTTTCTACAAAAGAGTCCAAAAAAAATCCAAAAACATCTTGTAAGTTATTAGACTCATTTGTGTTAAACTTTGTATAGACGTGATGATCAATTTATAAGATATTGTAAGTAAATACTAAGGTGAAAAGTTTCACCATTTCGGGTCATTATGATTCGAACATAACTATTCCTCAACCCAAATGAGGCGCCTAACCAACCCGGCTCTAACCCGTTAGATAATATTACATACGGCTTTTAATTTAGTTTTTTACAATACAGAGAATATCCGATTTGAACGGATGTGATTCATTAAATCAAATGAGTTTCAAGCTCACCGCCTTAAGCCACTCAGCCAATTCTCTTTACAAGTAAATAATTTATTTATTTTATATAGTTCATTATGAACTAAATAACTATTGATTCCTCGACGACTTGAACGTCGAACATATTCTTATCAAAAATACACTTTACCTATTAAGTTAAGGAATCTTGTAATTTAAAAGCAAGAGCACCCAGACTTGAACTGATAATTTGAAGTTTGAAGCTTCTTGTTTTGCCTATTAAACTATGCTCTTTTTTGTGACGAATACATATTTAGTTATATATATCAGCACTAAGCGGAAAAGAATGGATTTGAACCATCAGGTGTATAAACACAATATTTAGCAAATATCTTGCCTTACCTATAGCAACTTTTCCTAAATATTATGATATATTTATAATTGAACAACAGATAATATTATATAACTCGAGTTAAGTCGGCCACGATCCGACATCTACGTTCTCGACAAGAAAGTTCTTTACCAATTAAGTTATTAACTCTTTATAGCTAAATAGTATTTATACGGCCAACCGAATTCGAATCGGTGCATATCGTTTGGAAGACGAATGGTCTACCATTAACCTATGGCCGTTCACTATTGTATGTAAGGTTCAAATACATTATTAATACAGATGCACTATTAGAAATAAAACTGTATAATGAGTTAATTGTTACAATTAACTAGCTAAGTCTAATATTTAAGTAATAATCAATAAACAATATTATATTAAAGCAGAATGGTAATGCATATTACTCGACTTATACAAAAAAGGCTATTCGTCACTTGAGATATGACGTTAACAGGCAGAAATATTCCTAAGGATAAGATGCTTTTGTACGAGTAAAGGTAGATAGGTATAAAATGTTAGTAGCAGGAAAAAAAAATAGATAGATAGCTGGAAGAAACAACCTTATCAAAGCTACATCTGGGCATTCATGGTGAAAATCAGCAAAGGAAAAGAGGACGTTATAAGAGGTACTTTGGCATTCATGAGCAACATTACCAGAAGCAAAAAAAAAACCTGATAAAAGGTACATTTGTAATCCATTGGCAATGCTGCCATATAAAAGGCAATTACATCAGATGGAGCACGATGCGACCAAAGCAGATTATATCGTTAAGTAGAAAACAACACAAGCAGGCAACCTCATCAGAGAAAACAAGCAGGCAATATCATCAAGTAGAAGATAACGTAATAACGGGTAGATTTGTACATCTGGACACACACTCTACTTACCTGGTATATCAGAACGGCCTCGACAATCAACATGCTCACTTTGTGGATCAGCACGTTGTCGAGAACTCACATTGGAGATAAAAACGTAATCGACAACGCACCTTGTGTATCACGACACACTCTTCCCTCATTTTGTGAATGACGACAACTTTCTGACTCTGTCTGTCTGGAGACCAACTCCACTCGCTTTGTGGATCACCAAACAGTTTCCACTCACCTTTTCTGTCTGGACACACTCACCACACAAATGTACATAACATCCTAAACCACCAGCTTGCACCACCAACCTACCAGCCTCAACAAAGGATCATGGCACTATATCATGGAGGCATAAGGCATCCTTGTTATCCCACCCCTGGAAGGTAACGTCATCATTATACCGAATGTTTCCCCTTAAAACACTCCTCAAAAGTAATGAGGTCATTATGGCAAATATTTTTCCCTGATAACATGCCTGAAAGGCAATGTCATCATTCTGCAAGGCTCCAAAAAAATAGCGTCATTCTTTTACCGGATATTCTCCCTTACAACGCCCCTAGAAAGCAACGTCATCTTTCTGGTGACTAACAGCACCCAGCATCAACATGCATCCTGCACGACAGCGGCCGACATAGAAAATATACATTGCAAACAGTGCAGTAGGCGTATCGCTACCTTCGTGCCCTTCAACAATGCAAACAAGTCCACCTCGCCAATGGCAACAAAACCCAGTAAGTGCGTCGCCTAAAGGTATTACACAAACACACTAAATATATATAGTAGAAATCCAAAAAGCCATAAAGTGGACAACTTTCTATAAACAGTAAGGTAAAAAAATAGCGTTTGCTGCACAGCTACGAGGACAACGGGCTTAATAGCTGGCCAGGCAGGACACAGTTAGTAGGTAGACAGTGTATGGCCCGTCATACCCAACTATGTTTTTTTTTTAGGCCGAACCTAGGTTGTGCTTGCATTCTATGAAAAACAATTTTCGTATATAAAAGCTTACCAATCCTTAGGAATATTTATGCCATATTAAACTGAGCTGCAACCGGTGTATGTAAAACCCAATGATGCTTAACAATTACCTTGGGCTAGCTGACTATTAAAAATTATTGCTGCTTACATGATCACTTATTAACTAATCTCTCGAGAATAGCTTTGGCTTTCAATTTTTTTTTTTTATTTATTTTTTTCGTGTATTTTTTTTTGTTTGTTTGTTAATGTTTTTTATTGGCTATTATTGCATAATCTATATAAAGCACGTGTCCGTAATGGTCTGTATTATGCATTAATAAGCAATGCTTTCCTTTCCTTTCCTTTCCTTTCCTTTCCTTTCCTTTCATTTCCTTTCCTTTCATTTCCTTTCCTTTCATTAGGTCTAAACCTATTACTAGTCCTATTTTAGATAAAGGAATATTTAGAAACTTAGTATAACCAGTAAAGGGGTGTTTACCTAAATTTACATCATATACCAAGTAAAATAAACAATAACCATACATACATTTGAAATAAAGTACTTATACATTCAATTTTAAACAGTATTTAGAAAAGTACGCATCCACATTAGAAAAAAAGGTTTAAAATACTGTCCTGTCCTGTACTATGATCATGACAATGTAGTTTACATTCTAGCAAATTTTTTTTCCTTTTATTATAAACATAGGTGCAGTTATAATTAAACCAAATCATCCATGGAACAAGCTACGTTGTATATTAGAGTTGACACAGAATAATGTAATCCGTCTAAAATAGGAGCAGGATATATACCAAATAATACCGTAAATAACACTAATATAAATAATATTGTAAATTCTCGTTTACTTAAATCAGGAACGTTGAATTTAAAAAATTTTGAAAATGATCCTGCAAAAGCTATTCGGTTGAACATATAAATAGTGTATGCTGCACTGAATATAATAGAGGAACTTGCAAATGCACCCAATAAAGGATGATTTTCAAAAGTACCGTAGAGACTCATGAATTCACCAATGAAATTTAAAGATAGAGGTGTACCAGCATTTCCTAAACACAATATAAAGAATAACACAGAAAATAAAGGCATTACTTGAGCCATTCCTCTATAAAAGCTTATTAGTCTAGTAGAAGATCTATCATATAATACTCCTCCTGCACATATAAATAATCCAGATGACACAAATCCATGTGCTAGTCCCAGTACAATTCCACCTTCAATACCCTGTATTGTATTACTAAATACACCTAGAAGATAAACTGCGGCATGTGATACAGAGCTGTATGCTATAAGTTCCTTAATATCTATTGTTCTTAAAGTACTAAAGCTAGCATATATTATAGTAATTACACCTATTACATATATTAGAGGTGTAAAGAAAAAATAAGCTTTAGGAACTAGCGGTAAAATAAGTCTTAATATACCATATAAACTTAATTTTAGTACTATTCCTGCAAGTATAATACTACCTGCAAGTGGTGACTCTACATGGGCTTTTAAAAGTCAACTGTTTAGAAATATGGTTGGAGTTTTAACCGCGAAAGCTATAAATATACCAGCAAACAAAAATAATTGAGTTGTAAAATTAAAGTTTGTTTTATACAAAGCATCAAAATCAGTAGTACCCATAATTGAAGACATTGTAAGTATAGATAGTAATAAAAATAAGGAACCCAGTAGCGTATACAAAAAAAGATAAAAACTAGCTCTTATTCTATTACTAGAACCAAACATACCTATCAATATGAATAAAGGAGGCAATATACTTTCAAAGAATATATAAAACAGTAGTATATCTAGTACCATAAATACTGCTAATAATAGTGTTTCTAATAAAAGAATTATTATTACATAAGATCTAACATTTTCTGATATGGAGTTTCAATTTGATAATAATGAAATAGGCATTATTATTGTAGTTAAAAGAACGAAATATATAGATACACCGTCTACCCCTAAATAGAAGTCAAAGCTACTTATACTATGATACTCCTGTACAAACTGATATTGATTGCTGCTAAAATTAAACAGTATAAAGACTATCATTGATATAAATAAATTTATTATTGATGTAGATAAAGCTACAACTTTAATCTGTTTTAAGTGTATGGTATCATTAGCGTATGAGGTCGAAATAAGGAAGATACCTATTAAAGGTACTAATAATAGAAGTGTAAGTAACATAAGTTTGTAATAAAAAATAGGTAATAAATGTACCACTGTATAAAAACTTATAGCAAATAAGGTAAGTTAGTTATCTCGTTACAACACATATATCTATATATTTAATTATTATATTTATAACTTTTACAATAACAACATAAACATCAGTTTTTTTTGGATACTTTTTTCTAACAAATGTTTGAAAGTTTAGAGTAAAACATAAAAGCATAATAACATGATATAACTGTAAAAACTACAAAAAAAATAATAACTAAAGAAAAAAAAATTATAAGCTGAAAAGGGATTAAGCTAAACTCTATACATAAGACATCGATGTGTAGATTAGAACCTATGTAAATGATGAATATAAAATTACTAATATTCAGTGTAAATGCTATTCAGTCCTATCCTTTTAAATATAATGTATGCTAGTCTTAAAAGGGAATAGATAAAACTCGCAAGTACAAAGGCTTTATAAAGATACAAGGTAATATTGTAGGTAGAAAATAGAGAAGAAGCTCCTAAATCTATAACTTGATTTAATCTGGTTTTATAAAGGGCTGTAAATACAAAAAGAGCTACGCCGTTCTCGATTCCAATGTCTAAGACTAAAATAACTTCACAGAAAACTTAACAATGAAAAAAAAAGATATCTTAGCTATTACCTTTATTATGGCAGTACCTCCTGCAGTTCTAATCAATTCTACAAGGGGATAGGAAAAATGTGTTATCAATCAAGATAATAATTTGAACAAGAAAATAGCTACAAGTAAAAGTTGCCTCATAATAAAAAAAAATAGTGAATTTAGCATATTGTGTTCTAATAAATATATAATACTTTGTGCGAATATAGGGATAAGGAAAGCAGTATTAAAAACACTAACGAAACTCATACAAGTACTTGTATGAGTTCTAGTAAAAACCTTAAAAATTAAGTTAGATAGTAGGTAAACTACCATAAATAGTTTGTACATTCACTGTTTAGAGGTACACAGCGTAATGTTTTAGATATTTTAGTTTTGGTTAAAAAAGGCGTCCTTATAAGATGCTACTCACTTTAACTCAGGTACTAAACAGTGAATGTGCAAATTATCTAACTAAAAATAAAAAAAAATAAACCTTTAAAGTTAAAAGGCATTTTTAACATATTGCAAGAAATAGGCACAGCTAAAGCTAAGAAAAAAAAAATAGTATAGGTAGTCTTTAATTTTTTTTTTTTTCAAATGAATGAAGTTTTTAACATGAAAAAGAAATTTTTTTTTCTTGTAATGTAGAAAGTCATAGATTATGTACTACCCCTTTTTTAATATTTATGTAGAGATGATTATACTTTCTACTGTTAGATTTCATTCGTCTTTTCCTCTTTCCGAAGATGAAAATAATTCAGATAATGATTTCGAGTATTATAGTAGAGGACTTTATTAATTCTGTAGATGTAAACAGTTCTATAGTAGACAACGCATATGCAATCAGCTGTAACTTTGGTTCTGATATGAATGCTATAAATGATTTTTATAGAAACAAAAAAGTGTACATTACTGCTGCTCTTGCTGATCATCCTGAACCTTGTGCTGAGCTTTTAGATGAGTTAAATAAACAGATGGTTGAAGTAAAAGATACCGTCGCTTCACCCATTGTCTCCGACTCTCCTCGTGTTGAGGAGTCTTCTGATAACGTGCCTCAGAATAGTTACGACGTTGTAGGAAGTGATGAACCTAGTAATTTTTCAGACGAGTAGGATATTGTTTCTTTCTTTTTTGTTTGTTTGCTGGGTGTTATTCCACGTTTTTAACTACAGTATTTAATATTTGTTTTATTTGTGTTTATATTGATTAATAATCTAATAGGTATGATAACTTATAGCTTTCCGCCTCCAAGTCGTGCTATGTTAACTTTTACCCTGAGTTTTACAATAGTGTTAGGTGCAACATTGCTCTTACGTCAAACATGCATTTTAATTAGGAAATAAATGCACTTTATATACAAAGAGATACATAAAAATCTAGTTTACACCGTGTAAATGTTAGGGTGCTTAATTAACATTTAATAACATTATAAGCTGAAACTAGGTTACTTGTGTCACCATAAAAAAAAATCTATTAGGTTTTATATTCCGTTTTTTGTTACTTAAATGTTTTCTATTGTAAACACACTTTTATTGTTAAACAACTATATAACTTACAGATATTATAACATATTCTACAATCTGTTTGTTATAATCCCATTAAAAAAAAATTAATATATACGTAATCATCTTTCATTTAGTTTGTCCTCCGGCTTATAAAAGGCGTATTAAGTAAGGCACAACATGATTGTAATATCTAATGGCAGGGTCTATGAGTCTATTAATAATTAACACTAATCTCGTATCTAGACCTTTCATTCTTAGCATACACGGATTAATTATCAATTATGCATATTTAGCACATTATTGCGTAAATGTTGTATTTCCAGCCCACGATTGCGCCAGGGCATGACCTAGTAGCGAATTTTATTTACTTCACTAAATCGCACTTGTGTTTAAAAATGTCTTATTTATCACCTACTAATACGTAAATCATTACTTAAATGCATTTTTTTTCTACCTTTTTTTTTTCGTTTATAGTTTGCATTCACCTAAAATACATTTTTTTTTATGAGTTAACGGCATTTACTGTAGTTGTAGCATTTGGAGTCTTCATGCCATGTACTATGTACAATTTTTATATTATAACTAACAATGTATTATCGGCTTACTACCTTCATCGTAAAAATAAATAAGATGAATAAAGTATGCTGTGTATTGTAATCAAAATTAGCGAGATAATAGCTTATGTAATCTCTACCACAATACCAAATTATACGTTGGATACATACAAGTTTTGTAAACTAACTTAAATAGGGTCTGTTTTTCCATTAATAGACGTCGAATTTAAACTATTTTTTATGGGAAACTATAGTGTTTGTCATACGATATATTTAAGCCTATTTGTTAAAACGGGAAAAATTGTTTTTTTATTGGCTATTTTATTTAACTTTATAAAGATAAAAAAGCAAAAATTATTATTATTAATAAGTTATTATCTATAGCATATAAATATGGTATTAGCATATAAAATGTTAGTCCTACCAGTATATACAATGCATAAGATGTAATAACCCCTGTATCTAGATTAGCTATAC
>JAABUX010000835.1_pt1 | contig 49697 bp, 45 predicted proteins | sample 5561851 | NCBI WGS metagenome assembly JAABUX01 (sample SAMN10711883, study PRJNA513361) | rock metagenome | isolation source: Antarctica rocks | place: Antarctica: Victoria Land, Richard Nunatak red sandstone | collected 2016-01-03 | reverse complement strand
GTCTCGGCGGCCGGGCTCACCGTCGCCGTCGCGGGCGCGCTCCTGAGCGAATTTTCGGGCGTGGCCGGCGTCGGCGAGCTCTACGGCCTGTCGCGTTTCGTCACCTTACCGGCTGCGGCCACGCTGCTGCTGGCGGTCGGCCTCACCGGCCGCTACCGCCGGGTCGAACAGGTGGCCTTGCTGTTCGGATTGTTCGAGTTCGCCTTCTTCATCGTCGCCTACTCGGCGCACCCGACCGGCACCGACATTCTCGCCGGCGCGACCAACATCCCCATCCGCAATCAGAAATACCTGTTCCTCGTTGCCGCCAATATCGGCGCCGTGATCATGCCCTGGATGATCTTCTACCAACAATCGGCCATCGCCGATAAGCGCCTCGGCCCGGACGATCTCGCCGCCGCCCGCGTCGACACGGCCGTCGGCGCCGTCATCACCCAGCTGGTGATGGCCGCCGTCCTCGTCGCCGCCGCCGCCTTCGTCAAGACCGGCGACCCCGAGCGCTCGCTCGACACCATCGGCGAACTTGCCGGCGCGCTGACGCCGCTATTCGGCAGCGAACTAGGCAAGTTCCTCTTCGCCGCCGGCGTCCTCGGCGCGGCCTTGGTCGCCGCCATCGTCTCCTCCCTCGCTCTGGCCTGGGGCATCGGCGAGGTCGCCGGCTTCCACCGCAGCCTCGAACTCCGCCCCGCCCAAGCGCCCTGGTTCTACGGCATCTACGGCGCCTGCGTCGTCGGCGGGGCCCTGCTCGTCGCCCTCTGGCCCAACCTGGTCCAGCTCAACATCGGCATCCAGGTCATGAACGCCCTGCTGCTGCCTCTCGTCCTTGGCTTCCTCATCGCGCTCGGGATCCGCGCGCTGCCCGAACCGGTGCGGCTCCGTGGCGCCTATAAGTGGGTCGTCATCATCCTGGCGACCATCACCTGCGCTTTCGGCGTTTTCGGCGGCCTCAACGGCGCGGTCACCGGGTAAGACTTTCTTAAGACAAAGCGAGCATGATCTTGCCGATATGCGCGCTGCTCTCCATCAACCGATGCGCGTCCGCGGCGCGCTCGAGCGGAAACACTTCGTGGATCACCGGGCCGCAGCGCCCGGCGGCCAGCACTGGCCACACCTTCGCCTCCAACGCGTCGGCGATGGCGCTTTTCTGCGCCGCCGTCCGCGGCCGCATCGTGCTGCCCGTCACCGTCAGCCGCCGCACCATGATCGGTGTCAGATCCAGCCCATCCGCCTTGGCACCCTCGAGAAACGCGATCAGCACCAGCCGCCCATCCATCGCCAAGCACCGCAGATTGCCCGCCGCGTAAGGCCCACCCACCATGTCGAGCACCACGTTGACGCCCCTGCTGCCGGTCAAACGTTTGATCTCGGACGCGAATTCCTGCTCCTTGTAGTTGATCGCCGCATCGGCCCCAAAACTCAGGCACGCCGCGCATTTCTCCGCCGACCCGGCCGTCGCATACACGGTCGAGCCAAACTCATGCGCCAGCTGCAGCGCCGTCACCCCGATCCCGCTCGTCCCGCCATGCACCAGCGCGCTCTCGCCCGGCTGCAACCGGCCGATCTGAAACAGATTGGCCCACACCGTGAAATACGTCTCCGGCAGCGCCGCCGCCCGCAGCGCGTCGTACCCGGCAGGCCACGGCAGGCATTGCGTCGCCGGCGCCGTGCAATACTCGGCATAACCGCCGCCATTGGCCAGCGCACACACATGGTCGCCCACTTTCCAGCGCATCTCGCCGTCCGTCGCCACCACCTCGCCCGCGACCTCGAGGCCGAGCAGCGGGCTCGCACCTGGCGGCGGCGGATAGCTTCCCTTGCGCTGCTGCACATCCGGCCGGTTCACCCCCGCCGCCAGGACCCGGATCAGGACCTCGCCGGCGCCGGGCTGCGGCACGGGGCCGGTCGTGATCTGAAGCGTCTCGGGACCGCCCGCGCTATGGGCGATGTGACGCATTTCCGCGGGTACGGCCATGCCGGAGTTCCATCTGTGTGATTTCGGGCGACCGTAAAACCTGTGAGCTTGCACCGAAAGGGGCCTTGCTGGATGGTGCCTCAAAATAGACCGGAGATGACCGGATGAAGCTTGCCCGACGCGCCGTGATCGGGGGTGCCTTGGCGCTTCCGGCGATGCGCCGGGCCGGCGCAGCCGATCCCGAACCTCTCCCAATCGGCGCCCTGTTCCCGTTCTCCGGGACCCTGGCGCTGTTCGGTGACGAATGTTTCCGCGGCCTCGAACTCGCCACCGACGAGCAGAACGGCGCCGGCGGATTGTTTGGCCGCCCGCTCAAGCTGATCAAGGGCGACGCGGTCGACGCCAATGCAGCGCTCAGCGAAGTCCATCGCCTGCTCGGCCCGGAGCGGGCCGCCGCGATCTTCGGCACCTTCGCCAGCCCGCTCACCCTCGCCGCGAGCCCGGTCGCCGAACTCGCCGGCGCCCCGTATTTCGAACTCGGCGCCATCGCCGACGCTGTCACCGACCGCGGCTTCCACACGCTCTACCGCGCCTGCCCGACCTCGGCCGCCTTCGCAACCCTCAGCGTCGACCTCATCGCCGACATGCTGGCCCCGCGCTGGAACATAAAGCCGGCCGCGCTACGCGTCGCCCTCCTGCACGAAGACGGGCTCTACGGCACCACCGTGGCCACCCTGCAACAGGGCCGCTGCCAGGAGCGCGGCCTGAACGTCACCGACAACCTCGCCTACAGCGCCACCACCAACGATCTCGGCAGCGCCGTCCAACGGCTACGTGGCGCCGAAGCCACGGTCGTGTTGCACGCCGGCTATCAGAACGACGTCCTCCTCTTCTACCGCACCATGAAGCAGGCCGGGTGGCTGCCCCGAATGGTGATCGGAGCCGGCGGCGGCTACGCCCTGGCCGACACCGCCAATACGATCGGGGCCGATTTCGACGGCACCATCAACGTCGGCTTCCCGCCCTACGCCATCAACCATGCTGTCGCGCCAGGTCTCGCCGACCTCGAAGCGGCGTACGAGCGACGTTACGGCGGTAAGCCGCGCAGCGGCCATAGCCTGGCCGCCTATGTCGGTGGACGCCTCTTCCTCGAAATGCTCGCCCGTGCCGGCGGGTTCGACAAGGAGAAGGTCCAGGAGGCGATCCGTACGACCGACATCGATCCGAACCGCATGTCGAACAGCTGGGGCGCCAAATTCGACGCGAAAGGCCAGAACGCGCGCGCCTTCCCGGTCATCGCCCAGTGGTTGGGCGGCACGTTGCGCACCGTTGCCCCAGCCGAATGCGCCGTCGCCGAGCTCAGGCCCAATTAGGCGCCTAAGTGCTCCGCCAGCGCCTCGAAGTCCGGCGCGACCAGGTCCCAATCCTGCTCCGGCGCGAGATCCGCGGTCTGCCCCGCCCCATGCTCGTGGGGCCGCGCCACGAACGCCGTTCGCAACCCGCAGGCCCGCGCCGCCGCGAGATCGCCATTGTGCGCCGCCACCAGGCACACCTGCGATGGCGCCAGCGCCAGCACCTCGGCCGTCCGCAGATACGCCTCCGGCCGCGGCTTGTAGGCCCGCGCCACCTCTGCCCCGAGAAGTGCGTCCCACGGCAGCCCCGCCCGCTTGGCGATGTCGAGCATCAGGATGATGTTGCCGTTGGAGAGCGGCGCGATGATGAACCGCCGCTTCAACCGCTCGAGCCCGGCGACCACATCCGGCCACGGATCGAGCCGATGCCAAGCCAAATTCAGCGCATCCAGCTCGCCCGCACCGACCCGGCCGGGGTCGATCCCGAACTCCGGCAACAACGCCTCCAGGTTCTCCCGATGCAACACGTCCAGCCGCTCGAACGGCCGCTGCCCGCTACGGACCGCCTCCATCGCCGGCTGGTAGCGTCGCCGCCACGCATCGGCAAACGCGAACCCATCGCCGCCGCCGTGCCGAGCCAGGAACGGCCCTGCCTCCCGCGCCACCCCGCCGCGCCAATCCACCACCGTCCCGAACACGTCGAACACCAACGCCCGCACATCCTGCATTCCGCTCATCCCCTCGCCACCCTGTCTGTCCGCGGCGCCCCGTCTGTCCGCGGCGCCCCGTCTGTCCGCGGCGCCCCGTCCGTCCGCGGCGCCCCGAGCCAGGCGAGCGCCGCCGGCAGGAACGTCATCGTCGTCAGCAACGTGCACCCCAGGCTCAGCAGCAGCAACGCGCCCATGCTCGCCGTCCCCGGATGCCGCGACGTCGCCAGGGAGCCGAACGCCGTGGCCGTTGTCAGCGCCGAGAACAACACCGCCCGCGCCGTCGCCGAGCCCAGCGGCGCCGCGATCCCAGCCCGCCAGTTCATCACGAAGTAGACGTTGAACGACACGCCCACCCCCAGCAGCAACGGCAGCGCGATGATGTTGGCAAAGTTGAGCGGCATGCGCAGCACCACCACCGCCAGCACCGTCAGGCACGACGCCACCAGCAGCGACGCCAACACCAGCGCCATGTCCAGCAAATGCCGCGTCGTCAGCCCGAGCAGCAGCGCGATCGCCGCCAACGCCAGTAATGCGGCATTGCGAAACGCATCGATCATCGTCGCCGCACTCCCGGTGATCGTCACCGCCGACCCGCCCGCATCCGGCGCCACCCGCTCAACGTCGGCCACGAATTCCGCCAGCCCGTCCGGACTCCTCGCCACCGCAAGCTTCGGGATCACCTGCAGCTTGGCCCGCCCATCCGGCAGCAGCCACTCGCGCCTGATCTCCTCCGGCACGTCCGCTTGCGTCACCGGGCCGGCCTCGAGCGCGGTGCGCAGCCGGTCGAGCTGCATCGGCAGGAACCAGGTCAGCGCGGTATTGGCCGCCAGCAATACGGGATCGGAGGCGGTCCGCAGCGCTTGCAGATCGCGCAGAATCGGCAGGATCGGGCTGTCCACCGGCAGCTTGCCCCGCACGGCGGCCAGCGCATCGGCCGTCTTGGCCACCGCCGCCCGCAGCGCCGCCGCGTCGGGAGCCGGCGGCGGCGGCGGCGGCGACAGCGTCACCCGCAACAGGCTGCCGGCATCCTCGAGCAGCGCCAGCTTCGCCGTCTGGTCGGTCGGCACGAATGCGCCGAGCCACATCACGCTGTCGACCCGGTCCAGCGCCATCAGCTTCGACACCAGGTCCGCCGCCGCCGCCAGCGAGGGCGCGAGCACGTCGATGGTGTAGGGGTCGGTGACCGGGTCGTCGATTAGGTTGTCGAGCGTCCGCACCGCCTCGCTGTTCGGGTCCTTGGTGTGCAGCGGATCGCTGTCGAACCGCACCCCTGGCAACAGCGCCAGCCCGGCCACTGCCAGCACGGCGAACCCCAACACGATTGGCCGTTTCGCGCTCCGCAGCATCGCGTCCACCGGCCGCAGCAGCGCCATCCCCGCCTCGTCCGCGCCCACGCCCGGACGGAACAGCGTCAGCAACGCCGGCAGGAACGTCAGCGTGCAGCAGAACGCGATCAGCATGCCAATGCCCGCGATCAGACCAAGCTGCGCGACCCCGATGAAACTGGCCGGCGTGAAGGCCAGGAACCCGGCCATGCTCGCCAGCGACGCCACCAGGATCTGCGACCCCGCCCGCCGCGCCGTCTGCGTCAGCGCCGCCCGCGTCCCCAGCCCGAGCCGCGCCGCCCGGAACCGCACCCCGTACTGGATCGCGAAATCCACCGCGATCCCGGTGAACAAGACCGCAAACGCCATCGACACCAGGTTCAGCGTTCCCACCGCCAACGCCGCGAACCCGGTCGTCAGCAGCAGCCCCAAGATCAGCGTCAAGATGATCGGCACCGCCACGCGCCAGCTCCGCACCGCCAGAAACAGCAGCGCGCCCACCGCCGTCAGGCTCAGCAACAGCTCCTGCACCGCCCCGCTCGCGACCGTCCCGAACTCCTCGTCGTCCAGCGCCACCTGCCCCGTCAGCCGCACATGTGCCCGGCCCGCACGCACGTCCTCGAGTTGCGCCGCCGCCGCCCGCAACGCGTTCGAGGCGGCTTGGCCAGGCTCGAGCGCGGCGTAGTCGAGCACCGGCCGGGTCAGCACGAACCGGTATCGCCCCGCCATGTCGGCCAACGAGCCCGACAGCAGCCGCTCCCACGACAGCGGCTCCGCTTGCCCCTCCGCCGCCTTGGCCAGTGCCACATGGAAGCCGGCCAGCGCACCCTTGAACCCGCCGAGCTCCGCCTGCCCCGCTTCGACCCCCTGCGCGATCAGCCCGAGCGCTGACATCAGCCCGCGCAAGCTCGGATCGGCCGCGAGCTGGCCCAGAAACGGCTGCGCGTCGATCGTCGCCTCGAGCAGTGTGGTCAGCTTGTCCTCGTCGAGGAACAACAATCCCTCGCGCTGCAAATACGGCGACCCATCCGGCCGCGACACGCCGACGAAATGCGTCCGGTCGGCCGTCAGCGCGACCGCCAGCGCATCGGCCGTCGCCGTCGCCTCCTCCGGCGTCGCCCCGTCGACCACCGCGACCAGCAGGTCCTGCTGGCTCGGAAACGCCTTCTCGATCACCATCGTCCGCTGCCGCCAGGACAGCGAGGTCGAGAACAGCGCGCCGGTGTCGGTCGTCACGCTGAGCCGCGTCGCCGCCAGCCACACGCACAGCCCGGCCAGCACCACCCCGGCCACCGCCACCGCCCACGGCCGCCGCGTCCCCGCCTCGACCCAGGCGCCGAGCCACGCCCCCGCCCGCGACGGCGCCTTCTCGGCCACCGCAACATCAGGCGGCGTCACGCACGCCCCGTTGTCCTGTTCCACACCGTCTCCCCGAACCCACCGCCACTTCCCCAAATCGCGTCGTTACCGGAGGAGGGCAAGCCGGTCATGTTGCATCGCATCTAAAATCCGTTGCCGCCGCGTTGACCGCACCCATGTCAGCCACTACGAACAAAGCCGGCTTCGGCCCCGACCGACGGGAGTACGTCTCCTCCAATGAAACAAGTGCGCGATGCGCTGATGGTGGCACATACGAGCGAGGGCGAAGTCGTTCGCCGCCCGCTATCCCCCCATCTCCAGGTCTATACGCCCCAGCTCAGCTCAGTCCTCTCGATCATGAACCGGGTGACGGGGATCGCGATCTCCGCTGGCACGGTCGTGCTGGTTTGGTGGCTCGCCGCCGCCGCCGCCGGCCCGGCTGCGTTCGCGACCGTGGAGGGGTTCCTCCATTCGTGGCTCGGCTTGTTCATGTTGTTCGGCTGGACCATCGCGCTGTTCTACCACCTCTTTGGCGGTCTGCGGCACCTCGCCTGGGATGCCGGGTATGGCTACGAACTCCATCAAATGCGCGCCAGCGGCTGGGCCGCGGTAATCGCGACGATTGCCTGCAGCCTGCTCACCTGGGCCGTCGGATTTTGGATGTGGCCGTGATGAGAGAGAACATGAACATCACCGTGATGCGCTCGCAACTCGGCCGCGCGCGCGGCGTGGGCGCGGCGCACTCCGGCGTACACCACTGGATGGCCGAACGCGTGACCGCGATCGCGCTCGTCCCACTCACCTTGTGGTTCCTGTTCAGCATCATGCGATTGCTCGGCGCTCCGCTCTCGAGCGTGGCCGGCTGGGCCGGGCACCCGGTCAACGCCGCGTTGCTGCTCGCACTGATCGCGATGACGTTTCATCACATGCAACTCGGCTTGCAAGTCGTCATCGAAGACTATGTTGATGATAGCCGGGCACGACAGGCAGCGATCCTCATCAACAAGGGCGTCGCGTTTCTGCTCGGTCTCATCGCGGCTGTCTCGGTGCTGAAGCTCGCGATGCGCTGAATTCACTGCCCGACTGAGGATTAGTCTTCGATGAACGCTATTTCGTCTCCCTCGTCCCGGGCGTACAACGTCACCGACCATACCTACGACGTGATCGTCGTCGGTGCAGGCGGTGCCGGGCTGCGGGCGACGCTCGGGATGGGCGCGGCCGGGCTACGCACGGCGTGCCTGACCAAGGTGTTCCCGACCCGCAGCCACACCGTTGCCGCACAGGGCGGTATCGGCGCGGCGCTCGGCAACATGGGCGAGGACGACTGGCGCTGGCACATGTACGATACCGTCAAGGGATCGGATTGGCTGGGCGACCAGGACTCGATCGAATACATGTGCCGCGAGGCGATCCCCGCCGTCTACGAACTCGAGCATTACGGCGTTCCTTTCAGCCGCACCGAGGATGGCCGCATCTATCAGCGCCCCTTCGGCGGCCACATGAAGGATTACGGCAAGACCCCCGCCATGCGGGCCTGCGCCGCCGCCGATCGCACCGGCCACGCCATTTTGCACACGCTTTATCAACAAAGTCTTAAGCACGAAGTCGAATTCTTCGTCGAGTACATCGCCCTCGACCTGATCATGGAGGAAGACGCCTGCCGCGGCGTCATGGCCTGGTGCCTCGAAGACGGCACCATGCACCGCTTCCGCGCCCAGATGGTCGTGCTCGCCACCGGCGGCTACGGCCGCGCCTACTTCTCCTGCACCTCCGCCCATATCTGCACTGGCGACGGCAACGGCATGGCCATGCGCGCCGGCATCCCGATGCAGGACATGGAGTTCGTCCAGTTCCATCCCACCGGCATCTACGGGTCCGGCTGCCTGATCACCGAGGGTAGCCGCGGCGAAGGCGGCTATCTCACGAACTCGGATGGCGAGCGCTTCATGGAGCGGTACGCGCCCACCGCGAAGGATCTCGCCAGCCGCGACGTCGTCTCTCGCTCGATGACGCTCGAGATCAACGCCGGACGCGGCGTCGGCCCCAACAAGGACCATATTTTCCTGCACTTGGAGCATCTTGGCGCCGAACTGCTGCACGAGCGCCTGCCCGGCATCAGCGAGACCGCGAAGGTGTTCGCCGGCGTCGACGTGACCAAAGACCCGATCCCCGTCCTGCCGACCGTGCACTATAATATGGGCGGCATTCCCACCAACTACCGCACCGAAGTCCTCCGCCCGACAGCCCAGGACCAAGACGCCGTCGTGCCCGGCCTGATGGCCGTCGGCGAAGCGGCCTGCGTGTCCGTTCACGGCGCCAACCGCCTCGGCACCAATTCGCTGCTCGACCTCGTCGTCTTCGGCCGCGCCGCCGCCCATCGCGCCGCCGAGATCCTCAAGCCCGGCGCCAGCCAAGCCCCGCTTCCGCCCCGCGCCGGCGACGCCGCCCTCGACCGCTTCGACCGCATCCGCCACGCGTCGGGCGGCACCGGCGTCGCCCAGATGCGCCGTGACCTGCAGAACACCATGCAGTCCCACGCCGCCGTCTACCGCAACAGCGAAAGCCTCAAGCAGGGCGTTTCCAAAATGAAGGCGCTTTGGTCCGGCATGGACGATATGCGCGTCGCCGATCATAGCCTAATCTGGAACACCGACCTGCTCGAAGCGCTCGAATTCGGCAACCTGATGGACAACAGCATGACCACCATGGTGTCAGCCGAAGCCCGCCAGGAGAGCCGCGGCGCCCACGCGCACGACGACTTCCCCGACCGTGACGATGCGAACTGGATGAAGCATTCGCTCGCCTGGATCGACGCCAAGGGCGCCGTCAAGCTCGGCTACCGCGACGTAAAAATGCAGACGCTTACCAACGAAGTCAGCGTCTTCCCGCCCAAGCCGCGCGTCTACTGAAGCGCCGAGGATCGAATGGCCACCTTCACGCTCCCCAAGAACAGCACCATCGGCAAGGGCCAGGTGTTCAAGGCCGCCGACGGCACCAAGAACACCAAGACCTTCACCGTCTATCGCTGGAATCCGGATGACGGACAGAACCCGCGCTTGGACACCTATGAGATCGACACCGACAAGGTCGGCACGATGGTCCTCGACGCCCTCATCTACATCAAGAACGAGGTCGACCCGACGCTCACCTTTCGCCGCTCCTGCCGCGAGGGCATCTGCGGCTCCTGCGCCATGAACATCGACGGCAGCAACACCCTCGCCTGCCTCAAGGCCTACGACGACGTTGACGGCCCGGTCCGCATCTACCCGCTGCCGCACATGGCCGTCGTCAAGGACCTGGTCCCCGACCTCACCCAGATCTACGCCCAGCTCCGCAGCGTCGAGCCCTGGCTGAAAGCCGACACCCTCCCGCCCCCCGACGCCGAGCGCCTCCAGAGCAAGGAGGAGCGCGCCAAGCTGGATGGTCTCTGGGAATGCATCCTGTGCTTCTGCTGCACCACATCCTGCCCCAGCTACTGGTGGAACGGCGACCGCTATCTCGGCCCGGCCGTCCTGCTCCAGGCCTACCGCTGGATCGCCGACAGCCGTGACGAGCACATGGGCGACCGCCTCGACGCGCTTGAGGACCCCTATAAGCTGTATCGCTGCCACACGATCATGAACTGCACCCAGTCCTGCCCCAAGGGCCTCAACCCGGCCAAGGCGATTGGCGAAGTCAAGCAGCTCCTCGCCGAACGCAAGGGCTGACCCAGCCCGACCGTGGCCTTCCGCGGAGACGTCACCACCACCAACGGACGGCTGGCCGCCTGGAGCGACAGCCTCTTGGTCGACCACGCCATTTTCCGCACGGTCTGGACCAACTTCGCCGAAGTCATCCCCGACAAGCTCTACCGCTCCAATCACCCCACCCCATCGCATCTCACCACCTTCGCGCGCCGCCACCATCTCCGCACGTTGATCAACTTGCGCGGCAAGCGGGCGTGCGGCTCGGAAGCCCTATCCCGCGAACGGGCGACGCTTCTCGGGCTCGACCATGTCGACATGGCGTTCGAGAGCCGGGGCGCACCGCATCGCGAGCGGATATTGCGCTTCGCCGGGCTCTGGCACGGCATCAGCTTTCCTGCGTTGCTCCATTGCAAATCCGGCGCCGACCGGGCCGGCCTCGCCTCCGGACTCGCCCTTCTCTTCGAAGGCGGCACCGCCAAGCAGGCCATCGCCCAACTCTCGTGGCGCTTCGGCCACTGGAGCAGCGCCCGTACCGGCATCCTCGACGCGTTCTTCCTCCGTTACGCCCAGGAAGCCGAGGGGCGATTGCCCTTCCTGCGTTGGGTCGAGGACGAGTATGACGAAGCCCGCCTCAAGCGCGATTTCGTCGCCGGCGGCCTGGCGACCTTCGTCACCGACCACATTCTGCGCCGAGAATAGCGGCGCTTAACCCTCTATTAGGAATGTCGTGCGATCCTCGCCTGATCTGATCCACCGCAGGCGAGCTTTCCATGACATCGACGAAATTCCGACTGGTGACCCGAAGCGATTTTGACGGACTCGTCTGCGGCATGTTGCTGCGCGAACTGGACCTGATCGACGAGATCAAGTTCGTTCATCCCAAGGACATGCAGGACGGCATCGTTCCCATCACCGATCGGGACATCATCACCAACCTGCCCTATGTCGAGGGCTGCCACCTCGCCTTCGATCACCACGCCAGCGAAATGCTCCGCGCCGCCGGGCGGGATCGCGCCAACCATGTCATCGACGCGAGCGCCCCGTCGGCCGCCCGCGTCGTCTACAATCACTTCGGCGCCGCAGCCGCCTTCCCGCGCATCCGCGCCGACTTGATGGACGCGGTCGACAAGGCCGACTCCGCACGCTTCTCGCGCGCCGATATCCTCGACCCGAAAGGGTGGGTGCTGCTCAACTTCCTGATGGACTCGCGCACCGGCCTCGGCCGCTTCCACGACTTCCGGATCTCCAACTACGCTCTCATGATGCAGTTGATCGAGCAATGCCGCGATCACAGCATCGAGGATGTGCTGGCCTTGCCGGACGTTGCCGAGCGCGTCGACCTGTTCAACGCCCATCGCGACCCCTTCATCGCCCAGCTCCGCCGCTGCACCTCGGTCTACGGCAAGCTCGCGCTGCTCGACCTGCGCGACGAGGAGGTGATCCACGCCGGCAATCGCTTCATGATCTACGCCCTGTTCCCGGAATGCGATATTTCGGCGCATCTCATGTGGGGCGTGCGCAAGCAGAACACCGTCTTCGCGATCGGCAAATCGATCCTCGACCGCGAGTCGCCGGTCGATGTCGGCACGCTCTGCCTTGGCTACGGCGGCGGCGGCCACAAAGCCGCTGGCACCTGCCAGATCGCCAATAGCGATGCCGAACGGGTCAAGCACGAGATCATCGCCGCCGTGTCAGGCTACGCCGACCGCGAAGCAGCCTAAGCCGCGCGGGTCAGCCGCTTAACGAAGGCAGAAAGCTTGTGGCGGCGCATCTCATATCGAGCCTTGTCGTCCGTCGTCATGTAATTGAGCTGAACAACATGGCGGCGGCCGACGAACTGCTTGTGCCCATGCCACGTCGTCGGCCCGTTCGGGAATACCAAGAGCGTGCCATTCACCGGCGGCACCTCGACGGCGTAATCGTCCAGATTGTCCGGCGTCCGCAGCAGCCGAAGACAGCCGTCGTGCTTGGCCCACGTCTCCACGTCCGGATTGAGATAGAGCAGCACCGTCACCCGCTTGGCCGAGCTGTCGGTATGGATGCGCCCATCTTTCTCGCGCGACTGGCCCCGCAACGTGGTCATCACCGGCGCCTCCTCGAGCGTCAGATCGAACTTTTGCGCAACCGCCTCGCGAAACCGCGGCCCGGCCAGCTCATCCATTACCGCGCGCGCCTGCGCGCCCAGTCGCAGGCCATCGACCGGGAACGATCCGCCCTTCTCAAGCGACGGCAGCCCGGCCACGACCTGCGGCAAGATCGCGGTCGGCACGAACTCCGTCACGATGACATGCCGAAACGGCTCGGTGGCGACCGGCATGGCGTCAAGCTTTTGGTAATCTAATTGGAGCATGATGGCTTTCTTACCGGCGATCAGGCCGCGCTGGCAACTTTGAGGACAACGGCCGGTAAGATCATGTCCGGTTGCGAAGGGGCGGTAAAACAAGGCGGCGAGTCGATAGTACTGTGCACAGCGCAACCGTTCCTGGCAGCAACCATCGGGCCCAGAGCGCAGTGCAACCAGGCTCAGCGCCGCACCCGTGCAAACATGGAGGCTACTCGTGAGACGCGGCTTGAGTTCCGACGCCGTTGCAGCAAAGGGTAGCCACCAAATCGCACCAACCGCCAATTCCAGCTTCGCACCACGCACCCCGCCCCGCCCCGCCAATGCCACAGACTGGCAACACAACAGACTGGCAACACAATAGCCTGGCGACACAATAGCCTGGCGACACAACAGCCTGGCGACACAACGTTCCCCACCCACTCCGGCTCCGGACCGCGATCCCTTGATGCATGTCGCCGACCCCGCTCGAACGCAGGCCACCGATCCGCCGCTCGGCGGTCCTCTCCCCGCCTACCGGGCCCGGCTTACAGCCGGCGACCTGCTGACCGACCCCGCGCAAGCGCTCGCGGCTGAGCGGCTGCAATCCCTCTGGCTTCGACTCCGCGGCTACGCACCGCACCGCGAGCACACCAGCCATGTCGGCTTCCTCGGCCGCATTCTCCGCCGCAAGCCGGACGACGTTCCGGCCGACTTCCCGCACGGTCTCTACCTCGTGGGCGATGTCGGGCGCGGCAAGTCCATGCTGATGGACCTCTTCTTCGCCGCCGCCGACGTCACTCTCAAGCGACGCATCCACTTCCACGCCTTCATGCAGGAATCGCACGCCCGCATCCACGCCTGGCGTCGCCGCCCCGAACGCCTGGCCGACCCGGGCCACGACGACCCCATTCCCCCGCTCGCCGACACCATCGCTGCCGAGGCGTCGCTGCTCTGTTTTGACGAGTTCCAGATCAACGACATCGCCGACGCCATGATCCTCGGCCGGCTCTTCAAAGCCCTCTTCGCGCGCGGCGTCGTCATCGTCGCGACTAGCAACACCGTCCCTGACGACCTCTTCGCCGGGCAGCCCGGCCGTGACGCCTTCCTCCCCTTCATCGACCTCATCAAGCAGCGTCTCGACGTGCTGGTCTTGAACGGTATCCGCGACTTTCGCCGCCAACGCGTCCAGACCCTTGCCACATGGCACACCCCCGCCGACGCTGCCGCCCGCCAGGCGCTCGACGCCGCCTTCGCGGGCCTGGCCGCTGGCAAGCGCGCCACGTCGGACCGCCTCGCCGTCGGCGGCCGGTCCCTCACCGTGCCGGTCGCCGCCAACGGCGTGGCCCGGTTCGACTTCGACGCGCTCTGCCGGCAAGCCTTGGGCGCTGGCGACTACGGCGCACTCGCGACGCATTATCATGCGCTGGTGCTGGACGACGTGCCGCGCCTCTCGTCCGATAATTTCGACGCGGCGCGCCGTTTCATCACGCTGGTGGACGAGTTGTATGAGCACCGGGTCAAGCTGGTGGCCAGCGCCGAGGCGCCACACGATGCACTGTATGAAGCCGGCCAAGGCGCTGCCGCCTTTCAACGCACAGCCTCGCGGCTGATGGAAATGCAGAGCCGGGAATATCTGGCCCTGCAGCATTTGACATGAACCGGCCAGTCCGTATCGACGCGGCTTGCCGCACCGACGCACATGGGTTAGCAACCGGCACCCTCCGGGCGGCCGGGCGCCTGGCCGGGCGCTTATCCTTACCTGGGAGCGGGAATTGCTGAATATGGCACGTAAGAAAATCGCGCTGATCGGCGCAGGTAACATCGGCGGCACGCTCGCCCATCTGATCGGACTGAAAGAACTCGGCGACGTCGCTTTGTTCGACGTGTTCGGCGGAGTCGCCGCCGGCAAGGCGCTCGACCTCATGCAGTCCGGCCCGGTCGACGGTTTCGATTGCGCCATGACCGGCGGCAGCGACTACGCGGCCATCGAAGCCGCCGACGTCGTCATCGTCACGGCCGGCTTCCCGCGCACGCCTGGCATGAGCCGCGACGACTTGATCGGGAAGAACGCCGGCGTGATCGCGACCGTCGCCGACGGCATCAAGCAATACTGCCCCGGCGCCTTCGTCATCGTCATCACCAACCCGCTCGACGCGATGGTCTGGGTGATGCAGCGGAAATCCGGCCTGCCGCCGCACATGGTGGTCGGCATGGCCGGCGTGCTCGACAGCTCGCGCTTTCGCCTCTTTCTCGCCCACGAGTTCAACGTCTCCGTCGAAGACGTCACCGCCTTCGTGCTCGGCGGCCACGGCGACACCATGGTCCCGCTGGTTCGCTACAGCACGGTCGCCGGCATTCCCGTCCCGGACCTCGTCGAGATGGGCTGGACCACGCAGGACAAGATCGACGCCATTGTCAAGCGCACCGCCAATGGTGGCGGCGAAATCGTCAAGCTGCTCGAGCGCGGCAGTGCCTTCTACGCGCCGGCGGCCAGCGCCATCGCCATGGCCGAGAGTTACCTGCTCGACAAGAAGCGCGTGCTGCCGGCCGCCGCCCACCTCTCGGGCCAGTATGGCGTCAGCGACATGTATGTCGGCGTCCCCGTCGTGATCGGCGCCGGCGGTGTCGAGAAGGTCGTCGAGATCAAGCTGAACGCCGACGAACAGGCCGCCTTCGACAAGAGCTGCGATTCGGTGCGCGAACTGATCGCGGCGAGCAGCAAGTTGATCGGCTGAACGCCGGTGGGTGCATGGCAGGCGAGCGGCACAATCCGAGCGCCTGGCCTTATCTAAAGTAAGTGTGCCCTTCGGGGCATGGTCGAGCCCTTCGGGGCATGGGTCGAGAAGGAAGTCACAATGCCCGGCGTCGATATTCTGGCCTCGGTGTTCAACGGCGCGAACGCCGCGTACATGGCCGATATGTATGCCCGCTGGGCCGCCAACCCGGCCAGCGTGGACGCCAGCTTCGCCGAGCTGTTCAGCGCCATGAACGACGACGCGCGCTTCGTCATCGAGGACGCTAGCGGCGCGTCCTGGGCGCCGCGCCACTTCGACGTCAGCGAGCCCGAGCCGGCCGCAAAGCCTGGGACCAGGGCCGCCAAGCCTGCAACGCCGGCCGGCGCCACCCAGGAAGAGGTCCGCGCCGCCGCCCTGGACAGCCTGCGCGCGCTCATGATGATCCGCGCCTACCGCGTCCGCGGCCATCTCGAAGCCCAGCTCGACCCGCTCGGCCTTCAAGTCCCCGCCCCGCACCTCGAGCTCGACCCCACCTCCTACGGCTTCGGACCCGGCGACCGCGACCGCCCCATCTTCATCGACGGCGTCCTCGGCCGCGAATACGCCACTATCGACCAGATCCTCGGCATCGTCCGCGCCAGCTACTGCGGCCCGATCGGCGTTGAATTCATGCACATCCAGGACCCTGACCAAAAAACCTGGATCCAGCGCCGCATCGAGGGCGCCCCCTGGTCCCAAGGCTTCGACGCCGATGCCAAGCGCACCATCCTGACCCAACTTACCGAGGCCGAGGGCTTCGAAACCTTCTGCCAGCGCCGCTTCGTCGGCACCAAACGCTTCGGGCTCGAAGGTGGCGAGGTCACCATCCCCGCGTTGCACGCCATGATCGACGTCGCCGCCAGCCAGGGCGTGCGCGAGATCGCCATCGGCATGCCCCATCGCGGCCGCCTCAACACGCTGGTCAACATCGTCCGCAAGCCATTCACCGCCGTGTTCAGCGAATTCGCCGGCGCCAGCTCGCAACCCGACGACGTCCAAGGCTCGGGCGACGTCAAATACCACCTCGGCACCAGCACCGACGTCGAGATCGCCGGCCATTCCGTGCACATCTCGCTGCAGCCCAACCCGTCCCATCTCGAAGCTGTCGACCCCGTCGTCATCGGCAAGGTTCGCGCCCGGCAGGATATGGCCGGCGACGTCAAGGACCGCCGCAGCGTGATGGGCATCCTGATGCACGGCGACGCCGCGTTTGCCGGCCAGGGCCTCGTCTACGAGACGCTCGCGATGAGCCAACTCATTGGCTACCGCACCGGCGGCACGGTCCATCTGATCGTCAACAACCAGATCGGCTTCACCACCGTCCCGGCCCACGCCTACTCCGGCCTCTACTGCACCGACGTCGCCAAATCGATCCAAAGCCCGATCCTGCACGTCAATGGCGACCAGCCCGAGGCCGTCGTCTTCGCCGCCCGCTTCGCCGCCGAATTCCGCATGCAGTTCGGCACCGACTTCGTGCTCGACATCGTCTGCTATCGCCGCCACGGCCATAACGAGACCGACGAGCCGGCCTTCACCCAGCCGATCATGTATCGCGCCATCAAAGAACAGCCGACCACGCGGGCGATCTACGCCGACCGCCTCGCCGCCGAGGGCGCCCTGCCCGCCGACGAGTCGCAAGGGATCTGGGACGGCTTTCAGGCCAAGCTCGAGCAGTCGTACCAGGCCGCCCAAGCCTATCGCCCCAACAAGGCCGATTGGCTCGAGGGCCATTGGGCCGGGCTGAAGCAGGCCGGCGCGAACGACGAGTTGGTCGACGATCCCACCGGGCTCTCGACCGACGCGCTGCAACGGATCGGCCGCGCGCTCTCCACCGCGCCTGCCGATTTCGACCTCAATCCCAAGATCGCCCGCCAGCTCGAGTCCAAGCGGGTGATGTTCCAGAGCGGCCAGGGCATCGACTGGTCGACCGGCGAGGCCATCGCATTCGGCGGCCTGCTCGCCGAGGGCTCCCGCGTCCGCCTATCCGGCGAAGACTGCCAGCGCGGCACCTTCAGCCAGCGCCACGCCGTGCTGGTCGATCAGACCAACCAACACGAGTACGTGCCGCTGAACAACATCGAGGACGGCCAGGCGAAGATCGAGATTTACAACTCGCTGCTGTCCGAAGCCGGCGTGCTCGGCTTCGAATACGGCTACAGCCTCGCCGATCCCCGCGTCCTGGTGCTGTGGGAGGCGCAGTTCGGCGACTTCGCCAACGGTGCGCAGGTGATCATCGACCAGTTCCTCGCCAGCGGCGAGACCAAGTGGTTGCGCATGAGCGGCCTGACGCTGCTGCTGCCGCACGGCCATGAGGGCCAAGGCCCGGAGCACAGCAGCGCCCGCCTCGAGCGCTATTTGCAGCTCTGCGCCGAGCGCAACATGATCGTTTGCAACCTGACCACACCGGCGAACTACTTCCACGCGCTGCGCCGCCAGATGAAGCGCAATTACCGCAAGCCGCTCGTCATCATGACGCCGAAATCGCTGCTGCGTCACAAGCTCGCGGTTAGCCCGTTGGCCGATTTCGCCGAAGGATCCGCGTTCCGTCCGGTCCTGGGCGAGGTGGATCAGTTGGTGGCGCCGGAGAAAGTGCGCCGGGTCGTGATGTGCTCGGGCAAGGTGTATTACGATCTACTGGCGGCCCGCCGCGAGGCCGGCCTTCAGGACGTGGCGCTTGTTTCGCTCGAGCAGATCTACCCGTTCCCCGAGATCACGCTGCCCAAGGTGCTCGGGCCCTATCGCAATGCGGAGATCGTCTGGTGCCAAGAGGAGCCGTCCAATAACGGCGCCTGGACGTTCGTCGACCGCCGTCTGGAGAAAGTTCTGGTCAAGCTAGACGGCGCCGCCCGGCGACCCAGCTATGTCGGGCGCGACGAAGCCGCCAGCCCGGCGACCGGCCTTGCCAAGGTTCATGCCCAACAACAGACAGCCCTGGTGCGCGACGCCCTCGGCCTGAACACCTAAGCGGAGCCGATCATGGGTATCGACATCAAGGTCCCGACGCTGGGCGAGAGCGTCTCGTCGGCGACCGTCGCGCGATGGCTCAAGAAGTCCGGCGATGCCGTCTTAGCCGACGAGCCGTTGGTCGAACTCGAGACCGATAAGGTCACGGTCGAAGTGCCGGCCCCGGAAGCCGGCGTGATGGGCGCCATCGCTGCCGAGGAAGGGGCCGAGGTCTCCGTCGGCGCCGTGCTCGGCATCCTCGAGGCGGGTGCCAAGGCAAAAGCGCCAGCCCCGGCCGCCAGCCCGGCCGCCGGCGTCAATCCGCCGCCCGCGCCCCGCGGGCCGGTCTCCCGCCCCGCCACCCAGTCGCCTGAAGCGCCCAAGGCTGAGCCAGCCAAAACTGAAGGCCACGCTCCGATGCCGGCCGCGGCCAAGATGATGGAGGAGCGCGGCCTCGAGTCCAACCAACTCGCCGGCTCCGGCAAAGACGGCCGCATCACCAAGGGCGACGTGATCGACTTCCTCGCCCGCCCCGCGCCCGCGCCGACCGCGACCCAGGCCGCACGCGCCCCGCGCGCCGCGCAAGATGGCGAAGAGCGCGTCAAGATGACCCGGCTCCGCCGCACCATCGCCCAGCGCCTCAAAGAGGCGCAGAACAATGCCGCCATGCTCACCACCTTCAACGAGGTGGACATGTCGGCCGCGATGGCTCTCCGCTCCGAATACCGCGACGCATTCGAAAAGAAACACGGCGGCGTCCGGCTCGGCTTCATGTCGTTCCTCGTGCGCGCTTGCGTCACCGCCTTGAAGGAATTTCCCGCCGTCAACGCCGAGATCGATGGCGACGAGATCGTCTACAAACACTTCGTCCACATGGGCATCGCCGTCGGCGGCGCGAACGGCCTCGTCGTCCCCGTCCTCCGCCACGCCGACGACATGGGCTTTGCGCAAATCGAAAAAGGCATCGGCGATTTCGGCAAGCGCGCCCGCGACGGCCAACTCAAGCTCGACGAACTCTCCGGCGGCACCTTCACGGTTACCAACGGCGGCGTCTACGGCAGCCTGATGAGCACGCCGATCCTGAACGCGCCCCAATCCGGCATCCTCGGCATGCACAAGATCCAGGAGCGCCCAATGGCCATCGGCGGCAAGGTCGAGATCCGACCGATGATGTATCTCGCCCTCTCCTACGATCACCGCATCGTCGACGGCAAGGAAGCCGTGTCCTTCCTGGTCCGCGTCAAGGAAGGCGTCGAAGACCCCCGCCGCCTGCTGTTGGATCTCTGAACCCGACCACAAAGGACCCCCTCTCGACGGGAGAGGGACCAAGCAGGACCGAACTCAATGCCCGACTCCTTCGACCTCATCGTCATCGGCTCCGGACCCGGCGGCTACGTTTGCGCGATCCGCGCCGCCCAGCTCGGCCTGAAGACCGCCTGCGTCGAGCGTCGCGCGACGCTGGGCGGCACCTGCCTCAACATCGGCTGCATTCCCAGCAAGGCGTTGCTGCAATCGTCCGAGAATTTCGAGGAAGTGCGCGACCACTACGCCGACCACGGCATCATGGTCGACGGTGTCAAGCTCGATCTCGCCAAGATGCACGCCCGCAAGGCCGAAATCGTCCAGGCCAACACCCGAGGCGTCGAGTTCCTGTTCAAGAAGAACAAGGTCACCTGGCTCAAGGGCACCGGCACCATCACCGCCCCCGGCCGCGTCACCGTCGACGGCACCGAATACGAGGCCCGGAACATCGTCATCGCGACCGGTAGCGACAGCATCGCGCTGCCCGGCATCGACATCGACGAGAAGACCGTCGTCACCAGCACCGGCGCGCTCGAGCTGGACAAGGTCCCGGGAAAGCTCGCGGTGATCGGCGGCGGCGTCATCGGGCTCGAGCTCGGCAGCGTCTGGAACCGGCTCGGCGCTGACGTCACCGTGATCGAGTATCTCGACCGCCTCGTCCCGGGCATGGACGCCGAGATCGCCAAGGCGTTCGAGCGCGTTCTCGCCAAGCAGGGCATCAAGTTCAAGCTCGCCACCAAGGTCACCGGGATGAGCCGGGCGGGCGAGACCATCAAGCTCGCGGTCGAGCCGGCCAAAGGCGGCGAGGCGAGCACGGTGGAGGCCGATGTGGTCCTTGTCGCCATCGGCCGCCGGGCCGTGACCGAAGGGCTGGGGCTCGACACGGTGGGCGTCACGCGCGACCAGCGCGGCCGGGTCGAGGTGGACGCGCACTATGCGACGAACGTGCCGGGCATCTACGCCATCGGCGACGTGATTGCCGGGCCGATGCTGGCGCACAAGGCCGAGGACGAGGGCGTCGCCATCGCCGAGCGCCTCGCCGGCCAGGCCGGGCATGTGAACTACGGCGTCATCCCCGGCATCGTCTACACCTGGCCCGAAGTCGCCAGCGTCGGCGCGACCGAGGACGAGCTGAAGCAGCGGGGCGTCGCCTATGCCGTCGGCAAGTTCCCCTTCACCGCCAACGGCCGCGCCCGGGCGATGGGCAGCACCGACGGCTTCGTCAAGATCCTCGCCGACAAGGCCACCGACAAGGTCCTCGGCGCTCACATCATCGGCCCCGACGCCGGCACCCTGATCGCCGAAATCGCCACCGCCATGGAATTCGGCGCCAGTAGCGAGGATATCGCCCGAACCTGCCACGCGCACCCGACGTTGAGCGAGGCGGTCAAAGAAGCCGCGCTCGCCGTGGAAGGCCGCGCTATCCACATCTGAGACGAACTCGGGGTCACATGACGATCACGCCGGCCAAGGACCACAGCTACAGCGTCACCGTGACCTGGACCGGCAACACCGGCCCCGGCACCGCCGGGTATCGCGCCTACGACCGGCGGCACGAGATCGTCGTGCACGGCAAGCCCGCGATACCTGCCTCGTCCGACCCGGCGTTCCGCGGCGACAAGGCCCGATACAACCCCGAGGAGATGCTCGTCGCCTCGATCTCATCCTGCCACATGCTGTGGTATCTGCACCTCTGCGCCACCGAGGGCATCGTCGTCCACGGCTACGAAGACATCGCCGAAGGCATCATGCACGAGGACGGCGACGGTGGCGGGCGTTTCACCGACGTCGTGCTGCAGCCGGAGATCACCTTGGCACCCGGCGCCGACGTCGAGCGGGCGCGGGCACTGCATGCCGAAGCGCACGCCAAATGCTTTATCGCCGGCTCGGTCAACTTCGAGATCCGGCATGAGCCGGTGTTCCGCACCCGGCACGAGCCGGCGCTCGGCTAGACCGTGCTCGCGCTCACAATGGGGGACCCGGCCGGGATCGGCGGCGAACTGACCCTCAAGGCCTGGGCCGCGCTGCACGCGATCGGCCCCGCCTTCGCCGCCCTCGACGATCTCAGTCGGCTCCGCGCCATCGACCCCACGATCCCGCTGCATCCGGTCGCCTCGATCGAGGAAGCCGCGAGCGTCTTCACCCACGCGCTGCCCGTGCTCGGCATCCCGCTCGCTCGTCCCGCCACCCACGGCGAGCCCGACCCGGCCAACGCCCGGCCCATCCTCGACAGCATCGAAACCGCGGTGCGCCTGGCTCAAAGCGGCCGGGTGCGCGGCCTGGTCACCAACCCGATCAGCAAGGCGACGCTCTACCAGGCCGGCTTCGCCTATCCTGGCCACACCGAATTCCTCGCCGCCCTGACCGGCGCCCCACTCGCGGTCATGATGCTCGCCAATGAGCAACTGCGCGTCGTCCCCGTCACCGTCCATCTCGCGCTCCGTGCCGCGCTCGACCGGCTCGATACCGACCTGATCGTCCGGACCGCGCGCGTCACCGCCCACGCGCTGAAGACTCAGTTCGGCATTGCCCGGCCGCGCCTGGCGATCGCCGGGCTGAACCCGCACGCGGGCGAGGGCGGCGCGATGGGCCGCGAGGAGATCACGATCATCCAGCCCGCCATCGACGCCTTGCGCGCCGAGGGGATCCACGCCACCGGCCCCTACCCGCCCGACACCCTGTTCACCGACGCCGCCCGGCCCGGCTACGACGTCGCCATCTGCATGTATCACGACCAGGCGCTCATCCCATTGAAAACGCTCGACATGATCCACGGCGTCAACATCACCCTCGGCCTGCCGATCGTGCGCACCTCGCCCGACCACGGCACCGCCTTCGACATCGCCGGCCTCGGCCGCGCCGACCCGGCCAGTCTGGTCGCAGCGCTTCGACTGGCCGCCACGATGGGAGCCCCTGCATGACGGTCCGACCCCATGTTCGCCTGGGCGTCAACATCGATCACGTCGCCACCATCCGCAACGCCCGCGGCGGCGCCCACCCCAACCCGTTCGCCGCCGCCCTGGTCGCAGTCGGCGCCGGCGCCGACGGCATCACCGCCCATCTGCGCGAAGATCGCCGCCACGTCCGCGACGCCGACCTCGCACGGCTTGCAGAATCGTCAGAGATCCGTCTCAACATGGAGATGGCGGCAACCGACGAGATGGTCGCCATCGCGCTGCGGCTGCGCCCGGCGGCATGCTGCCTCGTCCCGGAACACCGCGCCGAAGTGACCACCGAGGGCGGCCTGGACGCCGCCGGCCAACGCGCCGCCCTTGCGCCCAAGATCGCCGCCCTGCGCGAAGCCAGTATCCGCGTCTCTCTCTTCCTCGACCCCGACGAACGCCAGCTCGAGGCCGCCGCCGCGCTGCAGGCCCATGTCGTCGAGCTCCACACCGGCGCCTACGCCGAGGGCCGCCCGGGCGAGCTGGAGCGTCTGCATGCCGGCGCCGGCATGCTTCGCCGCCTCGGGATCGAGTGCCACGCCGGCCACGGCCTGACCTACGCGAATGTAACACCCGTCGCGGCCCTGCCCGACGTAGAGGAACTCAACATCGGGCATTTCCTGATCGGCCAGTCGATCATGGACGGCCTCCCCGGCGTGGTAATGCGCATGAAGGCGCTCATCGTGGCGGCCCGGCCCTGAAATCTGCGCTCTGAAACCGGTGCCGGTCTGCCGCGCTCCTGTATTATGCAGGAGGACAGCATGGCAGACGACAAGCACGACAAGGCGCTCGACCTGACCGAAAAGGCGCTCGACGCGCTCGACAGCGGCGACGGCAAGCAGGCAGATAAGCTACTCGAACAAGCCAAGAAATTGGATCCGGCCGCGGTAGAGGAGGTGGTTCACGACCTCGAGGAAGCGGAGCACACGACCGTTCCCGTCACTAAGGAATAGACGTCAATCGCCGTGAGGGTGGGTGCGTTCCCACACCTCACGCAGCCCGGCGGCGTCGACACTGGTATAGCGTTGCGTGGTCGACAGGCTCGCATGACCCAGCAACTCCTGGATCGAGCGCAGATCGGCGCCGCCACCGAGGAGATGGGTGGCGAAGCTATGTCGAAGCGAGTGCGGAGTGGCGTGTTCCGGCAGCCCGACAAGGCGGCGATAGTCGCGCATTAGCTTGCGCGCCACCGCCGGGTCCAGACGGCCGCCGCGGGCGCCAACGAAGACGGGAGCGGCTGCGTCTGGCGACGGATGCTGTCGGCGCCAGGCTGCCAGCGGCACGGACACGGCTGGCAGAAGCGGCACGATGCGCTCCTTACGGCCTTTTCCGAGCACGCGAAGGCTCTCCGCACCCGTCGGCACCGCGCACCAATCGAGCGCGAGAGCTTCGCCGATGCGCAGGCCCGCGCCATACAGCAGCGTGAACAGGGCCGTGTCCCGGGCTTGCCAGCGCGGATCGTCGTGGTCGCCACCGATATCGGCCACCAGCCCCGTCGCCTGCTCGGCCGTCAACGCCCGCGGCACCGGCGGACGCACCCGGGGCCGCCCCAGTAGACCCGGCGCGGCATTCGTCACGCCATGATGCCGCGCCAGATGGCGGTAGAAGCTGCGCACCGCCGACAGATGCCGCGCCCGCGTCGCGTTCACGGTCCCGGTGCCTGCCTCGAACGCGAGCCATGCGCGAAGGTCGATCAGCGCCAAGGTCCCGAGATCGCCAAGGCTCGGTTCGCCGCCTAGATGACCGGTGAGGAACCCCAAAAAGCCGGCCAGATCGGTGCGATAGGCCGCGACCGTCCGCGGCGACGCGTCGCGTTCGCGCTCGAGCCAGTCGAGGAACTCGCGCACCGCCTCGGCTGCCGTCATGCGCGTTCCAGCGTCGCGCCGACGACCTGGCCGAGGAAGGCGAGCGCCTGCGTTCCGGCGCCATCGAGCCCGTCCGCCTCGCGCGCGGCCAAGGTCAGGAGCGCCGGCCCGGCCCGCAGATCGACCCGCACCAAGGCTTCGCGCCGGGCGAGCGGCGCCGCGGCGCCGTGCAGCGCCGGGTCGAACGCCGCCTCGCGCACGAGCGCGACCCGGTGGCCGAGCAGCGCGTCCACCGTCCCCGGCGGCAAAGTCGCTGCATCGCCCACGGGCGCCTCGGCGCATAGCCGCACGCTTTCGACTTGCAGCAGGCCCGGCACGTCGTTCTCCAAGCACCAGAGCGGGTCGGTCGCGCGGATCAGCGCCACCGCCGCGTCCTGCACCAGTTGCATGAAGCCGGCGGCCGCCCGGCGCCCGGCCGCGGCGCCCGTGCCGTGCCGCCGCGCCTGCTCGAGCATCGCCGCCATGTGGTCCGCCATCGCCTCGCCATGCAGCCGGCGCGGCGGCTCCAGCACGGCATAGAGGTCCGGATGGGCGGCCAGCCAGCCGGGATTGGCGCGCAGGAAGGCCGCAATCAACCGGTCGCCATCCTCGCCGAACGCCTCGGCCTCCCGTTGCAATCGCGCCCATGCTGCGTCATCCAGGATTATGGTGTCTCTCCGCCCAGCCCCGCCGAGCCTACAGGCTGGAGCGCCGGCCAGGAAGCGCGTTCCCGTTCTGCTCCCGCGTCCATTCCGGGGTCCGTTCGACTACGCCGTCGACCCCGCCCAGGACCCGCAGCCCGGCGACGTCGTCCTCGTCCCGCTCAACCGGCGCGAGGAGATCGGCGTGGTTTGGGACGGTCCGCCGGACGCGGCCGTTGCCGACGAGAAGCTCAAACCGATCACCGCCGTGCTCGACGCGCTGCCGCTGCCGGCCGCGCTGCGCCGCTTCGTCGACTGGGTCGCGGCCTACACGCTGGCCTATCCCGGCGACGTCCTCGCGATGGCGCTCCGCGTGCCGGCGCTGCAGCCGGAAACCCCGCCCGCGGGATGGCGCCTAGGCTCGGCCGGCGGGACGCTTACTCCGGCCCGCGCCCGCGTCGCCGCCATCTTGGGCGACGGCAGGACCCGCAGCACGGCCGAGTTGGCGCGCGAGGCCGGGGTCGGCACCGGCGTGGTCCGCGGGATGGCGCAAGCCGGATTGCTCGCGCCCGCATCGATGCTCGCCCGCCCCCCGTTCGCGCGGCCCGATCCGGCCCGTTCCGGCCCCACCCTGTCCCCCGCGCAGGCCGAGGCCGCCGCCGACCTACGCACCGCCGTCGCCGCGCAGGCGTTCGGGGTGACGCTGCTCGACGGCGTGACCGGGTCGGGCAAGACCGAAGTGTATCTCGACGCGGTGGCGGAATGCGTGGCCGCGGGGCGGCAGGCGCTCGTGCTGCTGCCGGAGATCGCGCTGTCGTCGCAGTGGCTGGAGCGGTTCACCGCCCGTTTCGGTGTGGCGCCGGCAATCTGGCACTCCGATCTCGGCTCGCGCACGCGGCGGGTGACGTGGCGCGCGGTGTCCGAGGGGGGTGCTGCGGTCGTCGTGGGCGCTCGGTCGGCGCTGTTCCTGCCGTTCCCGGATCTGGGCCTGATCGTGGTCGACGAGGAGCACGAGACGGCGTTCAAGCAGGAGGACGGCGTGGCCTATCACGCGCGGGACATGGCGGTCGTCCGCGCCCGACTGTCGTCCGCGCCGGCGATCCTGGTCTCGGCCACACCCAGCCTCGAGACGCTCGCCAACGTCGAGGCCGGTCGCTACACGCGGCTCTCGCTACAATCGCGTCACGGCGGCGCGTCGCTGCCCGCGGTGTCGGCGATCGATCTGCGCGCCGCCCCGCCCGAGCGCGGCCGGTTTCTCTCGCCGGTGCTGATCGAGGCGACCACGGCGACCTTCGCCCGCGGCGAGCAGGCGATGCTGTTCCTCAATCGCCGGGGCTACGCGCCGCTGACGCTGTGCCGGACATGCGGGCACCGGATGGCGTGCCCGAACTGCACCGCCTGGCTCGTCGAGCACCGGGCCCGGGCGATCCTGACCTGCCACCATTGCGGTCATACCGAGCCGATCCCGCCGGCCTGCCCCGCGTGCGGCGCCGAGGGCAGCCTGGTGCCGATCGGGCCCGGCGTCGAGCGCATTACCGAGGAGGCCGCGGCCGTATTCCCCGAGGCGCGCCGGCTCGTGATGGCGAGCGACACGCTGACCGGGCCGCAGGCGGCGGCCGAGGCGGCGCATCGGATCGAGCGGCGCGAGGTGGACCTCATCATCGGCACCCAGATCGTCGCCAAGGGCTGGCACTTCCCGCATCTGACGCTCGTCGGCGTGGTGGACGCCGATCTCGGCCTGGCCGGCGGCGATCTGCGCGCGGCCGAGCGCACGGTCCAGCTCCTGCACCAGGTCGCCGGGCGCGCCGGAAGGGCCGAAGCGCCCGGGCACGTGCTGTTGCAGACGTTCAGCCCGATGCATCCAGTGATGCAGGCGCTGATCGGCGGCGACCTGGCCGGCTTCATGCAAACCGAAGCCGACATGCGCAAGCCCGGCGGCTGGCCGCCCTACGGCCGCCTGGCCGCCCTGATCGTCAGCGCCGACACCGCTCAAGCCGCCGACGAACTGGCCCGCGACATCGGCCAAGCATCGCCCCGGGGCGACGGCATCACCGTCCTTGGCCCGGCGCCTGCCCCCTTCGCCCTCCTGCGCGGACGGCACCGGCGCCGATTGCTGCTCAAGACGCGGCGCGACGTCGCCGTGCAACCGGTGCTCCGGGCATGGCTCGAGCACGTGCGGGTGAAAGGATCGGCGCGGGTCGACGTGGATGTCGACCCGGTGTCGTTCCTATGACTGCTCGAACCCGACGCCCTCGTAGAGGATCCGCAGCGTCTCCGTCTCGTTATTGATTCCCCGATCACACACTGAATATTGTCCTAGTAGCAAGGACTGGAATCCTCTAGGGTTGCGGTGCGGTTGAGGAGGTAGACGGGCATGTCGGCGGAGATGTTGAGTGCTGTGGCGGCCTTGCTCAGCTTCCTGACGACGCTTGGGGCGGCGTTCGCGACCTGGTCCGCCCCGATCGCGGCGGCCCGGCTGACGGAGCGTCTGCGCGAAACGGCATCGAACCGGAACGAACAGCGCCGCATCCGACAACTCATCTTCATGACGCTGATGCAGGAGCGCGCCACCTATCAGAGCCCGGAAGCGGTCCGCGCGCTGAACCTGATCGACGCGGCGTTCATCGACCAGTTCGACATCCGCCAGGCTTGGGCCAAGCTGCTGGAATCGCTTGAACCGAGGTCGCGGGCGACGGAGCTAGAGAAAAAGGACCGGCTACGCGCGCTGTTGCAGGCGATGTCGGCATCGCTGGGCCTGGAAGGGCGGCTGACCATCTCCGACCTCGACCGCGTCTACGCTCCAAGCGTGGCGTCGGCGGCATACCGGATCAACGTGATGCAGCATCGGACGACTCTGCGGCCTATCCAGCTGGCGGTCGGCCCGGCTTGGGCCAGCAATCAACCTTGAGGCGGGACCGAAATCCCGCCTCGCCGGTTGAGAGTGTTTACGCTTTCCGGCTGCGAGCGCGGAACACTCCGAAGGTGGCCAGACCGGTGCCGAGCAGCGCCAGGCTGAACGGCTCCGGAACGGCGGCCGGGACGTTCTGGCTTACGTTCGCGTCGAAGCTGGTCGTGCTCCCCGAGCTCGGCGTCAGGGTCAGGATGATCGTCTCCGAGAACAGCCCCGGCAGAGCGACGCCGTTCGCGGCGAAATTGTTGGAGAAGTTGATCCCGGTGTTGAACGTGCTGCTCCCGAGCAGCGACGTCGTGGCGAACGCCGCGTTACCGGCATCGATGTAGGTCTGGAACATCAGCCCGTTGCCTGAGGTGAACGTGCCTCCGATCGCGCTGACGAAATCCTGCACACGTCGTGCCAAAATGCGTTTTCAACGGCTTAGAGGGGCACCTATTCTGGACAATGTAAAGTTTTGCGACACAAGCAAGTAGGTAGAGAGGTCGGCGTAATCGAGCCCATCCAGGTTAATCTAATCGCCGACATAATTACGCCGCAATCCGGCACACCTCGAACTCCTCCCACCTCAGGTATTCATCGCGTCGAAGAAGTCCTGGTTGGTCTTGCTGTATTTCAGCTTGTCCAACAGGAAGTCCATCGCGTCGGTGATCCCCATCGGGTTCAGGATGCGGCGCAACACCCACATCTTCGACAGCGTACCGCGCTCCACGAGAAGCTCTTCCTTGCGGGTGCCGGACTTGGTGATGTCGATCGCGGGGAAAGTGCGCTTGTCGGAGAGCTTGCGGTCGAGAATGATCTCGCTGTTACCGGTGCCCTTGAACTCCTCGAAGATCACCTCATCCATGCGGCTGCCGGTATCGATCAGCGCGGTGGCGATGATGGTCAGCGAGCCGCCTTCCTCGATGTTGCGCGCAGCGCCGAAGAAACGCTTGGGCCGCTGCAGCGCGTTGGCGTCGACACCGCCGGTCAGCACCTTGCCGGAGCTCGGCACGACCGTGTTGTAGGCGCGCGCCAACCGCGTGATGCTGTCGAGCAGGATCACCACGTCGCGCTTGTGCTCGACGAGGCGCTTGGCCTTTTCCAGCACCATCTCAGTGACTTGCACGTGCCTTGTCGCCGGCTCGTCAAACGTGCTGGCGACGACTTCGCCCTTCACGGTGCGGCTCATGTCGGTCACTTCCTCGGGCCGCTCGTCGATCAGCAACACCATGAGGAACACCTCCGGATGGTTGGCGGCGATGGCGGTGGCGATGTTCTGCAGCATCACCGTCTTGCCGGTCCGTGGCGGCGCCACGATCAGCGCGCGCTGGCCCATGCCGATCGGCGCAATCAGGTCGATGACGCGGGGCGTCATGTCCTTGCCCGGCCCCTTGGCGACGGATTGGAAGTTCTCGACCTCCATCTTCAGGCGCCGCTCCGGATAGAGCGGGGTGAGGTTGTCGAAGTTGATGCGGTGCTTGACCGCGTCGGGCGGCTCAAAATTGATGCTGTTCAGCTTGAGCAGGCAGAAATACCGCTCGCCGTCCTTCGGCGCGCGGATCTGACCCTCGACCGTGTCGCCGGTGCGCAGCGCAAAGCGGCGAACCTGGTTCGGGCTGATGTAGATGTCGTCCGGGCCGGGCAAGAAGTTGGCCTGGCTCGACCGCAAGAAGCCGAAACCGTCGGGCAGGATCTCGAGCGTGCCTTCGCCAAAGATGGCCTGGTCGTGGTCGGCCAGGTTCTTGAGGATGGCGAACATCATGTCCTGCTTGCGCAAGCTGGACGCGTTCTCGATGTTCAGCGATTCGGCGTAGCTCAGCAGATCGGCCGGAGCTTTGGCCTTCAGTTCGGCGAGATGCATTCGGTCGCCTTTAGTAGGGACGCTCGCGCCGCGATGACGTTTCGGCGCTGTCCCGGAGGGAGGAGGGAGAACCGGGCCAGGACGGCCGCAGGTTCATCAGGATGCGGCACCGGTGCAATCCGCCGCCACTCCGTCCAGGTGGCACCCGCGTCGCCGAACGTCAAGCCCCAAACCTGCCGGGTCAGAACGGCTTGACGATGACCATGATGACGATGACGAACATCAGCACCGTCGGTACTTCGTTGGCAATCCGGTAGAACCGTTCCGGCTTGCGGTTGCGGTCCTCCATGAATTCCCGCCGCCACTTGCTGGCCGCGCCGTGGAACCCGGTCATCAGCAACACCGACAAGAACTTCACATGCCACCAGTTGAGCGGCCACCAGGCGACCACGCCCGGGGTCAGCACCAACAGAAGGCCCAGTCCCCAGGTCGCCATCATCGCCGGGCTGATGATCTGCTTGAGTAATCGGCGCTCCATGATCTTGAAGCGCTCGCTCTCGATCGAGCCGCGGGCCAGGGTGCAGTGGTAGACGTAAAGGCGCGGCAAGTAGAACAGGCCGGCCATCCAGGCGATGACCGCCATGACGTGAAACGCCTTCGTCCACGGATAGACCGCGAGCAGCACCGAACCCACTATGCCGCCTGCCGCATTGCCGTGCGGAACAGTGCCGGCATTTCGGTCATCGAGCGGAACACGCTCGCCCCCGCCGCGCGGAGCCGGGCGCCATCGCCCTGGGGATCGTAGCCGAGGCACGCCATGCCCGCGGCCGCGGCCGCCATCGCGCCTGGCACGCTATCCTCGATCACCACACACGCCGCCGGGCTGATCCCGGCCGCAGCCGCCGCGTGCAGGAACACGTCCGGCGCCGGCTTGCCCCTGGCGACGTCATCCGCGCTATGCGCCCGCTCGAGCAGCGCCGTCAGCCCGGTGCGCGTGAACTTCGCCCGCATCTCGCGATGGCTGCTGTTGGAGGCGACCCGGCACGCGAGCCCCAGCCCCTCCGCCGCGGCGATCGCCTCCCGCACGCCCGGCACCAATACCACCTCGTCGCTCAGCACAGCGATGATGCGCTGCCGCAGCGCCTCGACCCAGCCATCCGGCACCGGCCGGCCGGTCCGCGCTTGCACGATCGGCGCAGTCTGCTCGAGCGTGAAGCCGACGAATATTTCCATGCTCTCGGCTTCGGTCATCGGCCAGCCGAGCTTGCTCACTTCCTCGGCCACCACGCGGTTCGACGGTGCCTCGCTATCGACCAGCACGCCATCACAGTCGAAAATCACCAATCGCAGCGGCAGCGCGGGCGGAAAACTCACGCGACCTCGGCGACCGCGAGGTCTGCCCGCACCGCCGGGCTATCGGCACTGGCCCGCGCGTGCGGGCAATCCGCATGCGGCTGGGGGCACGTGCGCCCGCCGACGAAGCTGCAGAGGCCGGGCCCGCGGCCGAGTGCCGCCTCGACCAAGCCTTCGAGCGCCTCGATGAAGGCTGGGTCGCTATTCTGCGTCGGTGCCCGAAAATAGCCGGGCACCCCCGCCTTTTCCGCCAACTCGCGATACTCGACGTCGAGTTCGACCAGCGTCTCCGAATGCTCCGAGACGAACGCGATCGGCACGACCAGCACCGCCACCTTGTCGTGCGCCGCCCGCTCGACCTCCTCGTCCGTGCTCGGCCCGATCCATTTCTGCGGCGTCGCGCGCGATTGGTAGCAAACCGTCCAATCCAGGTCCGCGATCCCGAGCGTGCGAATCACGCCCGCCACCGTCCGCTCGACCTGGAACTGATACGGATCGCCCTTGGTGACGATCACCTCCGGCAGGCCATGCGCCGAGAACAGCACCCGCAAGCCGATTTCGGCTGGTAACGCCGCCCGCGCCGCCTCATACGACCGACGCACGATGGCGGCCGTCGCGGCCAGAAACGCGCCATCCGAATGGTAGCAGCACAGCGTCGTCGTCCGTTTGGCTAGGCCGACGCTGGCCGCCGCCTCGCGCCAGGCCGAGAGGCTGCTGCCGGTCGTTGTCGTCGAATATTGCGGGTAGAGCGGGAGCAGCACGATCTCGTCCGGATCCCACGCTTTGACCGCGCGGGCCGCCGGGATGCTGAACGGATGCCAATAGCGCATCGCGATAAAGCATTTTGCGCCGGGTATCCGCGCCTCGAGGGCGGCCGCCTGCTCCTGCGTGAGCTCGAGCAGGGGGCTCTTGCCGCCCATCAGCGCGTAGTTGTCGCTCGCCGGCTTGACCCGGCGGCTGGCAATCAGCCGCGCCAGGAACGGCCGCACGAATGGCGGCACCCGCAGGATGGCCGGGTCGCGGAACAGGTTCAGCAGGAACGGCTTGACCGCATCCATGCTGTCCGGGCCGCCGAGGTTGAACAGGACGATGGCGATCTTGCGCTGCGGCATAGCGGGGTAAGTGGCCAACGACATGTCCTCGTCAAGCCGCGCGCACGAGGCGGACCAATTCGGCCACGTGCTCCGGCGGAGTTTGCGGCACGATCCCGTGGCCGAGATTGAAGATATGCGGCCGGCCCCGCACGGCGTCCAGCACGGCCCGTGTCTCCGCCGCCAGCGCCTCGCCACCCGCGACGAGCGCCATCGGGTCCAGATTGCCCTGCGTCGCCACCATCGCGTCGACGAGCGGCAAGGCGACGCGCAGATCCGCTCCGGTGTCGAACGCCACACCCTGCAGCCCGGCCGTCCGCGCATACGCCCCCGCCTGTAGCCCACCCAAGCGCGGAAAGCCGATCATGGGAACGTCGGGATGGCGGGCCCGCAAGGCTGCCGCGATCCGGGCCGTGGGCGCCGTCACGTACCGCTCGAACAAGCGAGGCGACAGCACGCCCGCCCAACTATCGAACAATTTCAATACCTGCGCCCCGGCGCCGACCTGCGCCGAGAGATACTCCACCGTGCTGTCGGCCAGCACATCGATCAGCCGCCCAAACAGCTCCGGCTGCCCTTGTGCCATCGTCCGGATACGGGCGAACTCCTTCGAGCCACCGCCTTCCACCATGTAGCACGCCACCGTGAACGGCGACCCGGCGAACCCGATCAGCGGCGTCTCCGGCCCAAGCCCTGCCCGCACGCGCGCGACGGTCTCGAGGATCGGCCCGATCTTCCCGGCCACGGATGCGGGCGACAGCGACGCCAGGTCCGCCTCGCTCGAAAAACGTGGCAGCACTGGGCCCTCGCCTTCCTTGAACGCGAGACCCCAGCCGAGCGCCCAAGGCAGCATCAGGATGTCGCTAAACAGGATCGCGGCATCGAATCGGAAGCGGCGCACCGGCTGCAGCGTGACCTCTGCCGCCCACGCCGGCGACGTGCAGAGCGTGATGAAGTCGCCCGCCTGGGCCCGGATCTGGCGATATTCGGGCAAATACCGGCCCGCCTGCCGCATCAGCCAGAGCGGCGGCGGCCAGACGGCCTCGCCGGAAAGCACGCGCAAGACGGAGGACGGCATCGGAACCCTGCTTAAGAGAATCTTAAGAGATAGGTTGTAGGGAGATATGGGCCGCAGGGAAGCGGGGTACCCAGCTTTTCGTCTGCCCTCCCGCTCTTGTCCACAGCAAGAACGGGGTGCAGGCGTTTGATCGCCGAAGATCCTGCCCCGGGACTCAGATTGGGGCCGACCGGCGATCGGGTTCATCAACAACGGGACGAGTTATCAACTTTTCCCCGCTGACCCCGTCGTCGGGCCTCACGCGGAAAAGTTTTCCCCGTTATCCTCGTTCTCATGGAACCGCACCGCATCGACTTGCACCTCGTGTCCGACGCAACCGGCGAGACGCTCAACTCGATTGCGCGGGCGACGGTTTCGCAGTTCGAGCACTGCTCGATCCAATATCATCGCTGGTCGCTGATCCGGACCCGCTTCCAGTTGCACCGGGTCATCGAAGGGATCGAGGCCGAGCCCGGGCCGGTGCTCTCCACCGTCATCGAAAAAGCGTTGCGCAACGACCTCGAGACTACCTGCCAGCGCATCGGCGTTCCCGTCGTCAACGTGCTCGACCCGGTGCTCAGCGTGTTGCAGGAGCACATCGGCGAGCAGGCGCAGTCCCGTCCCGGCCGCCAATACGTGCTCGACGCCGACTATTTCCGGCGCATCGACGCCATGCACTACGTCCTCGCCCATGACGACGGCCAGGCGCAGGCGGGGCTGGCCGAAGCGGACGTCGTGCTCGTCGGCGTCTCGCGCAGCAGCAAGACGCCGACGTCGTTTTATCTGGCCAACCGCGGCGTCAAGGCCGCCAACGTCCCGCTGGTACCCGGCACGCCCGACCCGCCGGGCCTCGAAAATCCTCGTGCGCCCGTCATCTGCCTGACGCTCGACCCGCTGGCGCTGATCGAAATCCGCCGCCATCGCCTGAAACTGATCGCCCGGGGCGGCGACACCGGCCGTGTCGCCCGCGAGCAGACCGACTATGTCGACGCCGAAGCCGTGAAGGCGGAGCTGCTGTGGGCCCGGCGCCTGTGCGTCCGCCGCGGCTGGCCCGTTATCGACGTAACGCGGCGCTCGATCGAGGAGACCGCCGCCACGGTCTTGCAGCTCATGGAGGCGTGGCACGAGCGCAACCGCAAGGCGGCGCTGGCAACATGATTCTGGCCACATGATTCTGGCGACATGATTTTGGCCACATGATCCAGGCCGGCGCCCCCCGCCTCGTGCTCGCGAGCCAGAGTGTGGCGCAGGCAGCCGTGTTGCGGGCGGCCGGGCTCGTGTTCGAGACGCGGCCGGCGGCGATCGACGAGGCCGCCATCAAGGCCTCGATGATCCAGGACGGCGAGGATGCGGCGAGCTGTGCGCTCACGCTGGCGGATTTGAAGGCAGCCCGGCCGCGCGACCGCGAGGTTCTCGTGATCGGCGCCGACCAGCTCCTGGTCTGCGAGGGCGAATGGTTCGACAAGCCGCCCGATCTCGCCGCCGCCCGTGCCCAACTCGAGCGCCTGCGCGGCCGGGAGCACACGCTCGTCACCGCGATTGTCGTGCAGCGTGGGGGCGAGGCGATCTGGCATCACGTCGCGACCCCCCGCCTCGTCATGCGGCGGTTCAGCGATGCGTTCCTCGACGCCTATCTGGCGGCCGAGGGCGAGGCTGTGCTGGCGAGCGTCGGCGCCTACCGGCTCGAAGGACTCGGCATCCACCTGTTCGAGCGAATCGAGGGCGAGCATTTCGCGATTATGGGCTTGCCCTTGCTCGCCTTGCTCGGTTTCTTTCGCCAACACGGCGTGCTGACCGGCTGATCCAAAACGGCAAGGGGAGAGAGATGGCGAACAAGGTGTATGCGGATGCGGCGGCGGCGCTGGCCGGGCTGCTGCGGGACGAGATGCTGATCATGGCCGGTGGGTTCGGCCTGTGCGGCATTCCGGCGGCGTTGATCGAGGCGATCAAGGTAAGCGGCGTCAAGGATTTGACGATCGTCTCCAACAACGCCGGGATCGATGACGCGGGCCTTGGCCTGCTGCTGCAGACCCGGCAGGTGCGCAAGATGATCAGCTCCTACGTCGGCGAGAACGCCACGTTCATGAAGCAGTATCTGGCCGGCGAGCTCGAGATCGAGTTCAACCCGCAGGGTACGCTGGCCGAGCGCATCCGCGCCGGCGGCGCCGGCATCCCTGCCTTCTTCACCCGCACCGGCGCCGGCACGGCCATCGCCGAGGGCAAGGAGGAGCGCGAGTTCGGCGGGCATCGCTACATCATGGAAACGGGCCTTTTCGCCGATTTGGCCATCGTCCATGCGTGGAAAGGCGATACCGAGGGGAACCTCGTCTACCGACGCACCGCGCGCAACTTCAACCCGCCGATGGCGACCGCCGCGAAGGTCACCGTCGCCGAGGTCGAGCACCTCGTCGAGCCCGGCCAGATCGACCCCGATCACGTCGTCACCCCTGGGATCTTCGTCAAGCGCATCGTCGAAGTGGCGCATCCCGACAAGCGCATCGAGCAACGCACCACCCGCAGACGCACCCAGACAGCGACCCCGGCAGCCTCGTCCGCTGCCGCCGGCGCCGAATCCCTCCCCGCATAGGAGCCCGACCATGGCATGGACCCGCGACGAAATGGCCGCCCGCGCCGCCCGCGAGCTCGAGGACGGCATGTACGTCAACCTGGGCATCGGCATCCCGACGCTGGTGGCCAACCACATTCCCACCGGCATCAACGTCCAGCTTCATAGCGAGAACGGCATGCTCGGCATCGGCCCGTTCCCCTACGAGGGCGAAGAGGACGCCGACATCATCAACGCCGGCAAGCAGACCGTGACGCTGCTGCCCACGACGTCGATCTTCGACAGCGCGCAAAGTTTCGGCATGATCCGCGGCGGCCACATCGCGATCAGCATCCTCGGCGCGCTGCAGGTGGGCGAGAACGGCGACCTGGCGAACTGGATGGTGCCCGGCAAGATGGTCAAGGGCATGGGCGGCGCGATGGACCTCGTCGCCGGCGTCGCCCGCTGCGTCGTGCTGATGGAGCATACGGCCAAGGGCGCGCCGAAGATCCTGCAGCGCTGCAATCTGCCGCTGACCGGCGCCGGCGTCGTCACCCTGATCATCACCGATCTCTGCGTCCTGCGGGTCGAGCGGCCCGGTCAGGACGGCCTCACCCTGGTCGAAATGGCGCCAGGCGTGACGGTCGAGGAGTTGCGCAGCAAGACCGAGGCGCGCTTCCAGCTCGCGCCGGGCCTGGCCGCGGCGGCATAAAGGGGATTGCCCCGACTAGGGCAGGCGGCTATATGCGCGCCTTCCCAAACCGGATGGGGCCGTAGCTCAGTTGGGAGAGCGCCTGAATGGCATTCAGGAGGTCAGCGGTTCGATCCCGCTCGGCTCCACCATTTCCCTCAGCTGCAGCGACGTCGCCGTCTTGACACTGGTGGTCGGGCGTCTCTCGCGCTATTGATGCTCATCGACAACGCCCGCGATGGACGTCCATCGTCGTGCCATGATCGGGGTGCACGCCACGACGCCGGCGATCGCCTCCGCGCGGAACACGGTTCGCCGTCTGCCGCAGGAAGCGGGGTCCCCACAGCATCGAGTGAGTCGCAGTGAGCATCGACGAACCCCACGAAGGCCAGACCGATAAACCCAAGTTCGACGCCGTCGCGTCGTTGTTCGGCAACATCGTGCCGCCACCTGGCACCCCCGTGCGGCCCGGTTTGGCGGCGCGCAAGCAGGCGCGGCTGCCCGAGCCGCCGCTTCCCGACCCAACCGGTCCGGTGCAGTTCATCCCGCCGCCACGGCTCGTCCCGCCGCCCGATCTTTCTCCCCCGAGCATCCCGCCGCCAGCTATGGTCAGCATGCCTCAGGCCGAGCCCGGGTTGCCGATCGTCGAGCGGACCGCGCCGCGCCCGTTGCCGCCGCCGCCGCCTCGACTGCCCGACCCGGCGCTGGCCGCCCGCGCGCAAACCAAGACAAAGCCCTCCAGCCGTAGCATTCCATGGCCCGACGCGTTCGAGCCGCAGCCTAACTATCGGCGCAAGCCGGCCTCGACCTACTGGACCTGGTTACTCCTGGTGCCGGTCCTCGCCGTGGTTGCGATCGGCGTGTTCACGCTGAATCCGCGCACGATCCGCACTTTCGTCGACACGCACTTCCCGCAACTGCAACACCCGACGGTCGGTGCCGTGACCTCGCTGCTTCCCGCGCCGTTCCGCACCGACAGTCCCGACGGCGCCGCGCCCGCGACGACCCCGGCGTCCCCCGCCGCCGCGCCGCCGCCAGCGGCCGCGGGCGATACTCCCGCCGAACCCTCGTCGTCGGCTCCGACCCCACCGGCCTCCGAGCCGATCGCCTCTCCAGAGAGCCCGGCCGCCATCACCCCGCCTCCCCCGAGCGAGCCTGTCGCCCCGATGATTGTCGTCCCGGAGCCGGCGATCTCCGACGCACCCCATGCGGAAAGCACCCCTTCGGTTCCGCCGCCGGAGACCTCTGCCGCCCCCGCGATCGCGGCAACCGCCGAGCCGTCAGCCGCACCGACGGCGCTGAGCGGTATCCAACCCGCGATATCGCGCGTGATCATCCATTACCGGCGGACTCAGGCATCGGGTGATTTTGAGGGTCGCCGGGTCGCCGCGGAGGTGGCCAAATTCGCCGCCGCCGTCGAGTTGCGCCCCGGCACGAGTTCCTATCGCGCCCCGACCGTCCTCTACTACACGCCGCTGGACCGCGACGCGGCGACGGTGCTGGCCCACAGTCTCGGCGAGGGCTGGGTCGTCCGTGCCGGGCCCGGCCGGCCTGTCGCCGGGACGGTCGATCTGTGGGTTCCCTGAGCCGGCCGGCGGCCGGGTCGGCGCGCGTGGGGGGTTGTCGGGCGGCGCGGCGCGGGCGATCATTCGCCATGCGCGCGCTCTTACCCTTCATGTTGATCCTCTCCGGCTGCGGTGCTCCGAGCGCCGTGCAGACGGTCAACGGCTCGGCCTACCGGGTCAGTTGCGGCGGACCGTTCAGCTCCAAGCTCGACTGCAACGTCCAGGCGAACCGGATGTGCCCATCGGGCTTCAACCCGATCACATCGCCGCCGGGCGAACTGGTCTTCACCTGCTCCAAACGCCCGGTGCCCGCCAACGCGCCGATGGACCAATGAGCGACGCGCTCGCGGCCATCGCCCGCGACCAGGCCGAGCTGGAAGCGATCCGGCACGACCTCCACGCCCATCCCGAGCTCGGGATGGAGGAGCATCGCACGGCCGATATCGTCGCGCGCAAGCTCGAGGGTTGGGGGCTTGAGGTCCATCGCGGCGTCGGACGCACCGGCGTGGTCGGCGTCTTGCGCGCCGGGTCCGGCAATCGCGCACTTGGTCTGCGCGCCGATATGGACGCGCTGCCGATCCATGAGGCGACCGACCTGCCCTACCGCTCGACCAACCCCGGCGTGATGCACGCCTGCGGCCATGACGGGCATACCACGATGCTGCTCGGCGCCGCCAAATACCTCGCCGAGACGCGCCGTTTCAGCGGCACCATCCACTTCATCTTCCAGCCCGGCGAGGAAGGCTGCGGCGGCGCCCTGGCCATGCTCGAAGACGGCCTGTTCGACCGCTTTCCCTGCGACGTGATCTACGGCCTGCACAATCGGACCAACATGGACGTCGGCACCGTGGCCGTCCGCGACGGCGTCGCCATGGCCGGCGGCGCGTTCTTCGACATCGTCGTCGAGGGCAAGGGCGCCCATGCCGCCCATCCCGACGCCGGCATCGACCCGGTGCTCACCGCCTGCCAGATCGCCACCGCGCTGCAATCCGTCGTCTCGCGCAACCTCGCCCCGAGCGAGCCCGCCGTGCTCAGCGTCACCAAGATCGCCGGCGGCGACGCGTTCAACGTGATCCCGCAGCGGGCGACGCTGTCGGGCACGGCGCGGTTCTTCTCGCGGCCGGTGGGCGATCTGATCGAGGCCGCGATGCGCCGCCTCGTCGAGGGCGTGGCCGCCGGGTTCGGCGCCACCGCGACGCTCGACTGGCGGCTGATCTTCGCGCCCACGATCAACGCCGCCGCCGCCACCGGCTCCGTCCGCGAGGCCGCCCGCGCCGTCGTCGGCGCCGAGCGGCTGACGGAGAAGCCGCCGGTGATGGGTTCCGAAGATTTCGCCTTCATGCTCGAGAAGGTGCAGGGCTCCTATTTCAACATCGGCAACGGCCCCGGCTACACGCCGCATCACCCGGGATACGCGTTCAACGACGCGGCGATCCCTTATGGGGCGGCCATGTTCGTCCAGCTCGTCGAGCAGGAACTGCCGGCCTAATTCAACGGTCGAAGCGTCGCAGGGTCAGTCTCGGAAATGTCTGGCTGAAGGCCTCTCGGCTTCCCGGCAGCGCCGTCTGCGGATCGACCAGGGGCATCTCGCCCGCCGGCGTGAAGATCCAGAGCCGGTCGAGCCCCACCGTCTCGTCCGGGCCTTGGATGAGCCACCTTATCTTCTGGCCCGGGTCAGGCAGATGCTCGAAATTGCTGAGATCGAGCACATCGAGGCCGCGCAGCCGACCGGCGAAGGGCGGCCCGAGATAGTAGGCCATCCCCCACCGGCCGCCGAGATGGTCGCCGAACAAGATCCCGTCCCGCGGCCCGAGCTGCGGCCGCAACACGGCCGCCGCCTGATCGATTGGAATCGTCGCTTCGTGATAGAAATTGTATAGTCCCAACACGTCGCCGAGGCAGAGAGCCGCCATCAGCCCGGCTCCAGCCCAGCGCGGCAGCGATGCCACGCCGGCGGCCAACAGCAATGTATAGGGCAGGATGAACCAGATCGACGTCGATGCGACGTAACCGAATATCGGATGCACGAACCGCCACCCGACGACCCAGATCGCGAGCGCGATAACGACCACCGCGAGCACCGGCACCCCCTCGCGCCGCCGGGCCAGCGACCGCGCTCCGAGTACGGCCGCAACCACGAACGCCACCAGAAACGGCGGTCGCAGCCGATAAAGCGCCGAGACCGACAGCAGCCGCTCGAGATTTTCCAGCAGCCCTGCCAGCGGCACCAGGAAGATCGCATGCCGCGCGGCGATGGCCGCCGGCGTCAGATCGGCCGCCATCTGCTCGAGGAACGACGGCAGCCACAGGCAGGCCAGCGCCGTCAGCGCGAGCTGCGCGATCACCCAGCGCAGCAAGAGTGCGCGATACTGCGTGAGCCCGGGCAGGATGCGCCACGCCATCGCCGCATTGACCCCGACCAGCATGAAGCCGACCGGATACTGCGTGATCACCCCCGCCGCCCCGCCGACGGCGTAGGCGATCCAGGCCGGCCAGCCCGCCTTGCCGGCATCAGCCACCCAGATCCGCGCGAAACCCCAGAGCATCAGCGCGGCGAAGAACGTCTGCAGCGCATACGGTCGCGCCCGTTGTGACCACTCCACCACGCTCCCGTCGATCGCGAACAGCACGCACGCCAGAATCGCGATCCGGACCCCGAACAGGACCCGCCCCGCCCCGAACAGCAGCCCGGTGGCCGCCACGATCGCCGCCACCGACATCGCCCGCAACACGAACGGGCTGTGCCCCAGGTGCAGCCACCCCGTCAGCGCGAGGTAATAGACTGGCGGCTGGGTATCGAGCTTGACCAGGCTCAGCGTTTCCGCCACGCCCCGCCAGCTCACGAAGAAGCTGAATGCCTCGTCGTTCCAGAGCGATCCGTCGGCCAGCCGCGTGAAGGACACCAGGGCCGACAGCGCCATCAGCGCGATGGCGAACAAACCGGTCCGTGCGGGCGAGCGCTCGTGCGATGGCGTCGGCAGAGGCAGCCTAGCGCGCCCGGCGGCGCCGGCCGAGCCCGATCGCGGCCAGCCCGCCGGCCACTAGGATGAGGCTGCCCGGCTCGGGAACGGTGGCCTCCAAGCCTTGCTGCGTCGTCACGACGCTGGCCCCGCCGGTGCCCGTGCCGGTGCTACCCCAGCCGATCACGTCCAGCACCGTCTGATCCAATGTCGACAGGACGCCGTGGGTCCCGGAGTAGGTGAACGCGTCCGCCACATCGTTCGTCGCCGTCGTGCTGAGCCAGTCGGCCCGGTCGCCGCCGCCGCTGGAATGGTTGAAGTTGGCCAGGTCGGTTGCGCCGTTGTCGATCGAGAAATACGACGAGGTGCCGTAATCCCAGCTTCGCACGCCGGCGCTGGAGTAGCGGAACAGGTCCTCGACCGTCGCGAAGCTCGGCGTCGCACTGCTCAAGCCGCTGATCCGGCCAAGGATCTCGGTGATCTCGTGCTCGGCGACGGCGACGAAATCGTAGGTCCCAGGCGCGACCGAGGCGGGGTCGTAGGAGTAGGCGACGCCGGAGCCGAATCCGATCGAGCCGTCCACCCCGCCGGTCGGTGCGATCACGCCGAGCGCCTTGGCCTGGGCCGACGAGATCACGTAGCGGCTCTGCCCCGCCGGCGCGCTGGACGGCAGCGAGGCATAGGCCGACTGGTCCGAAGCTGTCGTCGCCGACTGCGCCAGCAGCGACTTGATCGACGCATAGCTATAGTAGCCGTAAAGCGACGAGCTGCTGTTCCCCAGCGCGTTGGACGCCATCGGCTGCCCGGCGATGCTCCCCCAACTGACGTTAATGTTCACGGTGACCGGGTTGGCGAATAGGGAGCCGAGCACGGTCTCGGCCTGCTGGAACGACTGCTCGACCTGCGACGCGTTGGACAAGCCGGTGATGCTGCTGTCGTAGGACGCGTTGATTACCAGGGCCAGGCTGGGATGGGCGTAGGCGGCCAGAATTCCAGCCAACGCGGCCGTTCGCAGGGCGATCATGTCCATATCCATGTTTCTGGCTCCGTGTTTTTGGGGAAACCTCGTCGGCTGCGGGCCTCTACCAGCCTCACAGAACCGCGACCAACAACTTATGTTAAGGTCGCCTCAGCCTTCCGCAGGCGGAACGCTTCCGCCGTCACGCACAGGATCTCATAGAGGATCGAGGCGCCGTTGAACGCCGTGATGCCGCCGACGTCGAACGGCGGGCTCACCTCGACGAGGTCGGCGCCGACGAAGTCGAGCCCCATCAGACCGCGCACGATCCGCTGTGCCTCTATCGTGGTCAGACCGCCCGCCTCCGGCGTTCCGGTCCCGGGCGCATAGACCGGGTCGAGGCTGTCGATGTCGTAGCTCAGATAAACCGGCCCGGTCCCGGCGATCCGCCGTGCTTCCTCGACCGCGAAGCGCCAGCCGCGATCGTGCAGCTCGTCCATCGACATGACCCGCATGCCGGCCTGTTCGCTATACGCCCACATCCCGCCCGGCGAGTTGCTGGTCCCGCGCAGTCCGATCTGGATCACCCGCTTGGGGTTCAGTAAGCCATCGTCCATCGCGCGGCGGAACGGCGCCCCGTGATGGAAGCGGGAGCCCATGTAGTCGTCCCCGGTGTCGCCATGCGCGTCGATATGGATCATGCCGATCGGGCCGTGGGCGGCCACCGCGCGCAGGATCGGCCAGGCGATCGAATGGTCGCCGCCCACCGTCACCGGCACCACCCCGGCCTCGACGACCCGGCGGTAGAACGCCTCGATCTCTTCGAGCGCCCCGGTCAGCTCATACGGCCGCTCGATCCAGCAATCGCCCAGGTCGCGCACCCGTGCGGCCTCGAACGGCGCCGCCCCGGTCGCCGGGTTGTAGGGGCGCAACAGGCTCGACTGGTTGCGGACCTCGCGCGGGCCGTGCCGCGTCCCGGTCCGGTTGGTCACGCCGCCGTCGAACGGGACGCCGATCAGGCCGATATCGGCCTCGCCCAGGTCCTGGACGTAGGGCGCCCGGAAGAAGGTCGGGATGCCGGTGTAGCGCGGGCGCTGCTGCGGGTCCGTCATCGCGGGATAATGGGCGGCGGGCTTTAGCGTATTCATGACGGCGGCTTAGCGGATCGCGCGCGGGCGGGCGAGGCCCCGTCCACGACACGCCGATGACAATCGCTCAACCCGGATGCAGCCGCCGCAGCGCCGAAACCCGCCGCGCGAGCGCACGGCGCGCGCGATACGCATCGGCCGCCAAGCCCATCAGGCCCGGCAACTCGCCCGGCCGGGCGAGCGCGGCCCGCGCCACCCGCCAAGGCCCGATCCGCCCGGCGCCGTTGAGCGCGACCAGCGCCGCTCCCGGCAACGACCGCCCGGCCGGGTCGCACACCGCCCGCAGCACCGCGAACGGGATCGCATAGCGCGCCGCCGCTTCGGCCACCGCCGCGCTCTCGAGATCGACGCAGGCGGCCCCGGTCTGCTCATGCAGCATCCGCTTGGCCGAGACCGTCGCGACCACCATCCCGCCGCTGAACACCGCGCCGCCCACCCGACCTAGCGCCGAGGCCAGCGGCGGATGCGTGGGGAAATGCCCATCACGCGAGATGACGACGTCCGGCACTACCAGCGACCCGGCCGCCAACCCCGGCTCCAGCCCACCGGCGAGCCCAAAGCTCAAGAGACACTGCACGCCTCGTGCGATCAGGCGCGCCGTTGCGGCCTCGGCTCCCGCCTCGTCGCCACCGCCGATCTCGACCGGCACCCCGAGCCGGCGCGCAATCTGCGCTTCGGCCTCGAGGCCGACGACGATCCCCAAGCCGTCAAAAGCCGAACGACACTCGTCCGCTGTTGGCGCGCTGAAGGTTTCGGAACCGTGCGAGGGCGAGGAGCGGGAAAAAGATCCGATAGCCATGATACCGGAGGTAGAATACGCGCGGAAAGCCGACGGCGGTATAGGCCTCTTCGTCCCATTCGCCGTCACCTCGCTGCGAGCGGGCCAGGTAGGTGGCAGCCCGAGCCACTGCCGGGCCGCGTTCGCCGCCCGCCATCAGCCCGAGCATCGCCCAAGCCGTCTGCGACGGGGTGCTGCGGTCGAATTCGCCAGGTGCGGTCTCGGCGTAGCTCTCCTCGTCCTCGCCCCAGCCGCCGTCCGCTCGCTGTTTGGCGAGCAACCAGGCGACGGCGCGCGCGATCGCCGGGTCGTCATGGGCGAGCCCGGCGGCGTTGAGCGCGCACAGGACCGACCAGGTGCCATAGATGTAGTTCGTGCCCCAGCGCCCGAACCAGCTGCCATCGGCCTCCTGTTCGCGCCTGAGATAAGCGATCGCGCGCGCGACCGGGGCGTCCGACGTGGTCATCCCGATCTGGGCCAGGAACGAGACGCAGCGCGCCGTCACGTCAGCGGTCGGCGGATCGAGCAACGCGCCATGATCGGCGAACGGGATGTGGTTGAGCGCATAATGGGTGTTGTCGGCGTCGAACGCGCCCCAGCCGCCGTCCGAGCTCTGCATGCCGAGGACCCAGTCGCGCGCCCGGGCGATGCTGTCGGCGTGGGCCGGGTTGCCGTTGCGGTGCAGCAGCATGCCGACGACGGCGGTGTCGTCGACGTCGGGATAGTGCGGGTTGGCGTATTGGAACGCCCAGCCGCCGGGTTTGATGTTCGGGCGGTTGTCGGCCCAGTCGCCGCGCACCTCGGTGATCTGCTGGGCGGCCAGCCAATGGCACGCCGCATCGGCGTCCGCCACCGCGCCGAGCGCCTCGATCACCGCGTGGCCGGCCAGGCTGGTGTCCCAGATCGGCGACAGGCACGGCTGGCAGTAGGCCTCTTCCTCGCCTACGATCAGCAGCTTGCTGATCGCCCCCCACGCGGTCGCCGCGTCCGGATGGTCGGGCGCGTAGCCGAGCGCGTCGAGGAACATGACGGCGTTGGCCATCGCCGGGTAGATCGCCCCGAGCCCGTCTTCACCGTTCAACCGCTCGGTCACGAACTCGGCCGCCGTCCGGACCGCCTTGGCCCGCGTTTCCCGCGGCAGGAACGGCTCGGCCCGGCGCACTTGGCGATCGAGGTGCTTGAAGAAATGGCCCCACCACGACCGGAACGGCCCGCGGATCCAGTCGCGCACGGTGTCGGGTGGGGTCCGGAACAGCTCGGCGATGCCGATACCGCGCGGGTTGCGCGCGACCGGCTGCAGCGCCATCAGGCCCAGCAACGGCACCATCACCGTCCGCGACCAATACGAGACCTTCGAGAGGTGGAAGAAGAACCACTTCGGCAGCAGCATGATCTCGACCGGCATGGCCGGCGCCGCGCGCCATGGCACCTGCCCGAACAGCGCCAATTGGATCCGCGTGAACACGTTCGCCCGCTCGGCGCCGCCGGCGCGCAGGATCGCGTCGCGAGCTAGGACCATGTGCGGCGCCTCGGCCGCGTCGCCGATGCAGCGCAGCGCGTAATAGGCCTTTACGCTCGCCGACAGGTCGAACGCCCCGCCGTGGAACAGCGGCCAGCCGCCATGCGCGCCCTGGACGCGGCGCAGGTAGACCCCGATCTTGCGCTCGAGTTCCTCGTCGATCCGGTCGAGATAATGCTCCAGCAGCACGTATTCGGCGGGAATGGTCGCGTCGGCTTCCAGCTCGAACACCCAGTGCCCGTCCGGCTTCTGGCGCTTCGTCAACGCCTGGGCAGCGGTCTCGATGGCGCTATCGAGACTCGGGCCGCGCATGTCGCGAGGGAGGCAATCGGATCGGGTGAGGGTCTCGCTCGGCATGTCGGTTCGTCGTTACTCGCGTGCTCTGTCCAACAACAAGTCCGCCGCTCGTCGGCCGGACCGGATCGCGCCCTCAATCGTCGCCGGCAACCCGGTTGCCGTCCAATCGCCAGCCAACACCAGGTTTCCACTCACCACCGGCACCGGGCGATGTCGCTCCTGCTCAGGAGTGGCGGCGAACGTGGCACGCTTCTCCCTTACCACCCGAAACGCCGGGATCGGGCCCCCAAGTTGCAGGACAGTGCACACTTCCTGCCACACTTGTTGCGCCAAAGTCACACCATCGTGGTTCGCAAACCGGTTTCCCGCCGAAATCGTCGTGCTCACCACGCCTGGTTTGACGAACACCCATTCCGCCAACCCCCCGATCAGCCCGACGAATCCGGCCTCTCCCGGCGCCGCATCGACCCGGAAATGCACGTTGACGATCGACTCGAACGCGTCCGGCCCCCGCACCCCCGGCACCAGCCCGGCCGCCACTGGCGCCGGGACCGCCAGCACCACCGCCTCGACCGCCTCCCCGTCCAACTGCGTCACCCTATCGCCGCAGCGCTCGAGCGCGCTCACCCGCCGCGACAGGCGGATTTCGGCCCCACGCGCGTCGAGCCAGCGCAGTGCCGGGTCGACGAAGGTCTCCGACAGACCCTCGCGCGGATAGGCCGGGATGCAGGCGCGGCCGCCATCGGCGAGGCTCTCGTCGATCACCGCCCAGAGCAGCCGCGCGCTCGCGGTCTCCGGCATCGTGTTGAGCGCCGCGATCGCGAACGGCTCCAATAATCGCCGATACAGCGCGCCGGGCCGCAACACATCGGCGACCGTCGCCTCCGGCCCTGCCCGCTTCAATCGCAGCAGCTGCGCATAATCCGTCAACCCCGTGCCTGGCACGCGTCGGCGCTTGCTCAGCGTCCACCACGGCAATTTCCCGAGGTTTGGCCGCACGGTCCATCGCTCGCCGCTGGCCAGGTCCATGAACGGGAACGCCGGATGGTCGGGCCCGGCCAGCGTGTCCTGGCTGCCCACCTGGTCCATGAACGCGAATGCCGCCCGGTTGCCCGACAGCAGCAAGTGATTGCCGTTGTCGAGCCGGCACCCGAGTTCGCGGTCGAAATAGGACCGGCATCGTCCGCCCGCCGCCGGCCCCGCCTCGAGCAGCGTGACGCCCACGCCCTGCTCGACGAGGCGCAGCGCCGCCGCGAGCCCGGCGAGCCCGGCGCCCACGACATGGACGTGCGACGGCGTCATCGCGCGAACCGCAGCGCGATCCAGAGTTTCTGCCAGGCCGGCAGCCGGACCCGGGCCAGCGGTGGCGACCAGCCCCGCGCCTGCATCCGGTCCAATAGCGCGCCGTAGGTCGCCCCCATCAACCGCGCCGGCCGCATCGCCCGCGGCTCGCAATGCGCCATCGCCGCCTCCGCCTGGCCGAAGTGGCGATGCGCCAGCGCCGCCATGCGGCCGCACAGCGCCGGGAGCGCGGGGTGGCATATCGCCTCGACCGGGTCGTGCGGAACGCCGGCCTCGTCGAGCCACTCCTGCGGCAGATACAGCCGCCCGCGGGTCGCGTCCTCGGCTACGTCGCGCAGGATGTTGGTCAGTTGCAGCGCCCGGCCGAGATGGAACGCGACCTCATCGGCCGCCGCCGACCCGTCGCCGAACGCCCGCACCGACAGCCGGCCGACGGCGGCGGCCACGCGATCGCAATACAGGTCCAGCGTGGCCTGGTCCGGCGCCACGATCTCGACCATGTCCATTTCCATGCCGTCGATCACGGCGCGGAAATCCTCTCGCCGCAGCCCGTAGCGCGCCACGCCCTCGCGCAGTACGCGGGTGACCGCGTCGCTCGCCTGGCCCTCGTAGAGCGCGTCGATCTTGCGCCGCCACGCTGCCAGGCCCGCCTTCTTCTCCGCCGCCGGCGCCGGCTCGTCGACGACGTCGTCCACCTGGCGGCAGAACGCGTAGACCGCATACATCGCCGCCCGCCGGTCCCGTTCGAGCACCCGCATGCCGCGATAGAACGACGTGCCGGCCCCGCGCACGATGCGTTCGACTTCGGCGAGGTCGGCCGGATCGGCCCCCAGCGCGCTCATGCCGCCCACCGGATCGCACTGACCAGCGATCGGGCGACCGATTGGGCGACGTCGGTCTTGGTCAGCTTGACGCGCGTACCGACCGGGTCGCCCCGACGCAGCCGCGCCGTCAGACGCTCGGCCAGCCGCACGATGACCGCGACTTCGAGCCGCAGGCGGCGATCGCGGGTCAGGCGCGGCAACTGCGATGCCGTGTCGTTCAGTCCGTCGACGAGGTCGAGCAGGCGCGAGGATGCGCGCCGCAGGCCGGGCGTCTCGGCCGCGCCGGCCAGGTCGGCCACGTCCGCGCCCGCCGCGTCCAGCATGTCCTGCGGCAGGTAGCATCGGTCGAGCGCCGCCAGATCCTTGCTGCCATCCTGCAGATGGTTCAGCACCTGCAAGGACGTGCAGAGCGCATCGCTCGCCGCCCAGGTCGCCGGTTCCTCACCATGCAATTCGAGCATGTATCGGCCGACTGGAGCCGCCGAATAGCGGCAATAGTGCAGCAACTCACCCCAGTCCGCATATCGCCGCTTGGTCGCATCCTGGCGGAACGCGATCAGCAGCTCCGTCGCGTGCGCCGCATCCACCCCGGTCTCTGCAAGGCTATCGCGTAGCCGCGCGGCACTCGGCGACCCGTCAATCTCGTGCCCAAGCAGTACCGCCTCCATCCGATCGAGCCGCGCGACCTTGTCCTCGGCCGCGAGATCGGGGCTGTCGGCGATATCGTCGGCGTTGCGCGCGAACGCGTAATAGGCATGCACATGGGGTCGCAATGCCTTGCGGATCAGCGCCGATCCGACCGGAAAATTCTCGTCGCCCCGGTCCTTGCCCGACCAAATCTCCACCGAACTCACCCGAGCGTCTCCCGATAGGCCCGGTTCTTCCATACGATCCCGCGCCCGCGATGATGATCGATCGCCGAGCCGATCGTCGCGGCCATGTAGAAGCACGCGATCGCCGGCAGCGCCACCGCCCAGCCCGGGTTTTGCCCGAACCGCCGCAGTGTCGGCAGGTATGACAGTGCCGAACCCGCCCACGCGGCCGCGCCCATCGCCCGCGCCGCGCCCTGCCCGAACAGCGCCAAGCCCGGCGGCAACAACCAGATCAACCCCAACCCCAGCACCGTCCCGATCAGCAACAGCGGCGAGAACCGCAGCTGCACATAGGCCGTCCGCGCCACCATCCGCCAGATATCCGCCGCCCCAGGATAGGGGCGCAGGCTGCGCGCCAAGGCGCTGTGGCCCAAATAGATCGCGCCGCCGCGCTTGATCCGCTGCGCCAAAGTCACGTCGTCGATCAGGGCACCGCGCAGGCTCGCGATCCCGCCGATCCGCACCAATGCCGACCGGCGCACCAGCATCGTCCCGCCCGCCGCCGCGGCAACCCGGCTGCGCGCATCGTTGACCCGGGCGAACGGGTACAGGAGCTGAAAGAAGAACACGAACGCCGGCACCGGCGCCCGCTCCGCCCCACTCACCGCCCGCAAGGCGACCATTTCGGAGACGAGATCCAGCCCGTTGCGCTCCGCACGCGCCACCAGCGCCGCCACGTGCCCGGCGTCGTGCACGATGTCCGCGTCCGTCAGCAGCACTAACGTTGCGTCGGTCGCGTCTACCCCTTGAGCCACCGCCCACAGCTTGCCGCTCCAGCCCGGCGGCCGCGGCGCGCCCTCGATCACGTCCGCGCCCGCCGCCCGCGCGAGTTCCCCGGTCGCGTCCGAACTGCCATCGTCCACCACGACGATCCGCAGCGTCCCCGCGTAGTCCTGCGCCCGCAGCGACCGGACCGCCGCCCCGATCGAC
>JAABUX010000834.1_pt1 | contig 49742 bp, 50 predicted proteins | sample 5561851 | NCBI WGS metagenome assembly JAABUX01 (sample SAMN10711883, study PRJNA513361) | rock metagenome | isolation source: Antarctica rocks | place: Antarctica: Victoria Land, Richard Nunatak red sandstone | collected 2016-01-03 | reverse complement strand
CGCACCATCGAGGTAAACGAGCAGGTCACGGCTGCGGCAGTACTCGCTGAGGGCGCGTAGTTCCGCGAGCGTGTAGCAGGTACCCAGCTCGGTTGTCTGCGTGATCGCCACGACCTTAGGCTGAACCGGTGCTCGTCGGAGCGACCGGTCAGGCGCGGCTCAATCAGATCCGGGGAGAGCTTCCCGTCCCGGCTGACAACCGGCAGCAGCTTGCTGCCCAGAACGCGCTCGGGCGCGCCGCACTCATCGGTATTCAGGTGCGAGGAGTCGGCGCAGATTACCGCTTCGAAGGGCCGCAGCATCAAGCTCAGGCCCAGCACGTTCGCCGCACTGCCGGTGAACACCAGGAACGCCGCCCGGGCACCTGACGCCGCGCAGAGAAGGTCGGTCGCCTGCACCGTCTGCCGGTCCGCGCCATAGGCAACGGCGTCCCCGGTGTTGGCTGCGCCGAGGGCCTGCAGTACCAGCGGGTGCGCGCCAGCGTGATTGTCACTGCCGAAACTCTTCATCGCGGTAGCCGTCACCCGCCGAGCCTAACGGGCACCCTGCCGCCGGCGGGACCGGGAGCCGTGGTTCTTACCCGGCCGCCGCGATCGACGAGCCCGTAGCTGCCGTGCCCGCACCGAGCCGCGCCATTCCGGCGGTCCCGATGCGGGTATTATGGTCCGGGCGGGACAGGCTGGCAGGCATACTGCGAAGGCGTCAGCGTCCGCCAGCCGCAGGCTGACCCATGGCTATCAGACTCAGGGGTGCCCAGTGCCGCGCCGTGTCGCCAACATCACGCTGGATAATCTTGATGACTTGCCGCAGCGGTGCCGGCGCTGTGTTTTCTGGGAACTCGACCCGATGAGCCAGGCGCGCACCCTGGAGGACGGCGAGCCTGCCCTGGAGAAGGAATCATGGATCTCCTCCATCCTGCTGGACTGGGGCAGCTGCGGCAAGATTATCTATGTCGACGGCGTGCCTGCCGGCTACGTGCTGTATGCGCCGCCGCGCCATGTCCCGCGGTCGGTTGCCTTCCCGACGAGCCCGGTGAGCGCCGACGCTGTCCTGCTGACAACCGCCCACATCCTCGCCGAGTTCTCCGGCGGCGGCCTGGGACGGGTTCTGGTGCAGAACATGGCCAAGGATCTGACCCGGCGCAACGTCAAGGCCGTCGAGGCTTTCGGCGACCTGCGCTGGAGCGAGCCCGGCTGCATCGTGCCCGCCGACTACCTGCTCGCGGTGGGCTTTAAGACCGTCCGGCCGCACGCCCGCTACCCGCGGCTGCGACTCGAGCTGAAAACCGCGCTGTCCTGGCGGGAAGACGTCGAGGTTGCCCTGGAACGGCTGCTCGGCTCCATGACGCCGGAACGGGCCCTGCGCCTGGCTTAGCCGCCTGGCCGTGCCCTTAGGGCGCACAACCTCCGGCAGCGTTCAGACCAGGGTGCCGAAGCTCGGACGCGAGAAAGCTGCTGAGTCCCGGCAGGCGACTCAGCAGCTTCCCGGCCAGCTCAGATGAAGTCGGCGAGGTCCCTGAGCAGCGCAGACTTGGGCTTTGCGCCGACGATCTGCTTGACGATCTCGCCGCCCTTGAACACGCTGAGGGTAGGAATGTTCATAATTCCGTAACGCTGCGCAATTGCCGGGTTCTCGTCCACGTTCAGCTTGACGACGTCGATCTTGTCGGCGTGCTCCGCGGCGATTTCCTCCAGCACCGGACCGACCTGACGGCACGGACCGCACCATTCTGCCCAGTAGTCCACCAGGACCGGCTTGTCGTTCTTCAGCACCTCGGCATCAAAGCTTGCATCGGTTACGGCCTTGGTCGCGCCCATGAAATTTCCTCTCGCTACTTAGATCAGCGCCGGAATCCCCGGCGAGCTGGATGCCGCCGGTACGTCACTGCCTGCCTGCTGGTCTCGATCAGCCAGCCACCGCTCGGCGTCCAGGGCGGCAGCGCAGCCGGTCCCGGCGGCGGTTACCGCCTGCCGGTAGATGTGATCGACGACGTCGCCTGCCGCGAAGACGCCGTCGATCACCGTGCGGGTGGACGGGTGCTGGACTACCAGGTAACCCTCGGCATCGGTTTCCAGCTGACCGGTGAAAAGCTCACTGCGCGGGTCATGCCCGATCGCCACGAAGATGCCCGTTACCGGCAGCGTCGACTGCGCCACGGACTTGACGTTGCGGACACGCAGTCCGCTGACCCGGTCGGTACCGAGGACTTCGAGTACCTCGCTGTCCCACAGAAAGCGGATCTTCGGATTGCCCACCGCCCGGTCCTGCATGATCTTCGACGCTCGGAGCGTGTCCCGCCGGTGCACGATCGTCACCGAACGCGCGAACCTGGTCAGGAACGTCGCCTCCTCCAGCGCCGAGTCACCGCCGCCGACCACCGCGATGTCCTGGTCGCGGAAAAAGAACCCGTCGCAGGTAGCGCACCAGGACACGCCGTGCCCGGCCATCTCCTTCTCGCCGGGCACGCCGAGCTCGCGGTAGCTCGAGCCGGTAGCGATGATCACCGTACGGGCCAGGTGGGAATCGCTGCCAACCCTGATCACCTTCGGATCAGCTGACAGGTCGACCTCGGTCACATCGTCGGTGACCAGCTCGGCACCGAACCTCTCGGCCTGCCTGCGGATCGAGTCCATCAGATCCGGCCCGAGGATCCCGTCCGGAAAGCCGGGGAAGTTCTCGACCTCGGTAGTGTTCATCAGCGCGCCGCCCGAGGTCACCGAACCCTCGAAGAGCAGCGGGTTGAGGCCCGCGCGCGCGGCGTACAGGGCCGCCGTGTAACCGGACGGGCCCGAACCGATGATGATGACTTCCCTGACATCCGACACGACCGCTGCCTCTCTCTCCTTGCAGGGGCGTCAACCGATCCGGGGGCCGGGAGATTCCCGCCAGGGACTGCCTCAGCCCGGCGGCAGAGCCCGGGTTACCAGGATATCGCTGCGCGATCCTGAGCAGCCGGGCCCGACCACCACGATCTCAGCCTGCCCCGCCTTCGATGGTGCCACCACGATTACTGCCGCCGCGTCGCCCTGGTAGCGGGCCACGTTGACCAGTTCCAGCCGGCGGCCAGCCGAGATCCGGGCCACGCAGGCAGCCAGGGTGCCGCTGAACTCCCCGTCCCCCGGCTGACCCGCGGCCGACCCGCCGGCCGATCCGGCCGCCGACCCGGCGATTGGCCCGGCGGCCGGCCCGTCGGTCGGCCCGGCGGCCGGACGCGGGGCCGCGCGGGTGCTGCGGGCGGAACTCACCACGGCAATCTCGTGCCGCACCTGAGTGACCAGCGTCCGCTGCAGGTAGTTGGTACCGGAGTAGACCGGGGTGATGGCCTTAGGCCGCCCGGCGGGCCGGTAGGGGATCTGCTGGCCCAGGCTGATCTTGGCTGCCCCGTTTCCCCCTGGCCTGGGGGCCGCGAAGTGGCCGGCCCCTGAGGCGGCGGAGCTGGTTCCCTGCTTGGAGCCGCCGACCTGGCTGATCACGTAACCGCCGCCGGCCAGGATCGCCACGGCGCCTGCCGCGGCGGCGAGCCGCAGGCCGGGGCGCGCGGACCTGCCGGGTAGTCGTCGCGACGGAGCCGGTCCGCGTTCCGGCAGCTCCCCGCGGCTGCGCTCGGTAGCCGGGCCGCGGGCGCTGCGCGCTACCGCCTCGGCGCGCAGGGCTGTCTCGATCCGCGCGGCGAATGCGTCCGGGATTGCCGCCGGCGGGACGCTGGCCAGCAGGTCCGTCACGCCGCCCAGGCTGGCGCTTGTTGCCGCGCACTGACTGCAGCGGGCCAGGTGGGCCTGCACCCGGCCAGCCTTGCGCGGACTGAGGTCTTCCGCGCGAAACCGGGCTATCGTCTCGGTCCGCAGATGCCGGATGCTGAAGCGCCCGGCGCGGCCGGTGCTGGCGTGGCGCGTCATGCTGGGTTCTGGCCCCCTTCCCGCGAGGGTTCGACGTCGCGGCCTCCTGGCCGGTTCCATCCCGGCTGGCCGGGAATTCCGCCGCGCAAGTGGGCAAGCCGGGGCTGCAGCCGGGCGCGGCCGCGGGCGCACCGGCTTTTCACCGTTCCGACCGAGATACCCAGGACCTCAGCGGCGTCCGTTACCGGATAGCCGAGCATGTCGACGAGCACCAGCGCTGCCTGCTGATCAGGTTTCAGGGTGCGCAAAGCTGCCATCACATCCAGTGCGGTATCGCTCCTGGCCGAAGGATCGCCGCCGGCGCTGCCGCTGGCCAGGAAATCAAGGGTCTGCTCGTCCGCGCCCGCCGCAGGCCGGGCGGCCTTGCGCCGCAGCCGGTCCAGGCAGGCGTTCACCACGATCCGGTGCAGCCAGGTCGTGACGGCGGCGTCGCCGCGGAAGGCGCCAGCCTGCCGGAACGCCGAGATCATGGCGTCTTGCAGAGCGTCAGCGGCTTCCTCCGGGTCGCCGAGAGTGCGGATCGCTATCGCCCACAGCCGCTCCCGGTGCCGCAGGAACAACTGACCGAATGCATCTGCGTCCCCTTGCACGTGCAGCTGCAGCAGCTCACGGTCGGATGGCTCGCTTCGGACCGCGTCATTCACCTGCCCGGCATCGGTATTTCCGGCCCGGGGCGTAACCGGGGCGGCGTCAGATCCGCCGCCCTCAGCGGGCACGGCCTGGGAGTCCGGCGGCTGCCGGGGCTGCGGCAGCGACCTTCCGGTCTGCCGGTCACCGGCGTCGTGCGGTTCCGTCACCCACCCTCCGTCCTGGCCGGGCGCCGCCGCGCCGACGCGATCCGCGTTCGCGCAGCATAGCCTGCCATTACCGCCAGTTACTGCTCATTCGCTGGCGGCGACTCAGGCGGTCAGCCGCGGGCAGGCAGCGGGCGGTCGGCGCTCAGGCCCGGGCACCGCGCACGGTAACGTTAAAGACCTGCGCCATGTACTTGTATTTTCCGGTGACGGCGGGATCGTAGGGCAGCTGGGTAAACCAGATGACTACATAACGACCCGTCGCGGCCTGAGCCGGCGTGAACGTGTGAGTGCCGCTGACCCCGCTGGCACGGGCCACGGTCGTCAGCGAGTTGAAGGCCGCCGCGCTGCGTTCGCCTGAGTTGCCGATCATGATCTGCGCGCTGGCACCCGGCGGGGTCCCGAACTGCACCGTGATCGAGTTCAGCCGGATCTTCGCGCCCATGTCCAGCAGCAGGCCGCTACCAGCCTTCAGGTTCCCGTAGGAAGCGGTGGCGTACTGCTGCGTCATCCAGTCAGTGCTGGCGGAATTGTCGATTGCCAGCCCGGCCAGGCTGGTCATCTCATTGCCAGTGTCGCTGAGTGCCAGGGGGTCGTAACCGGCGGCGGCGCTGACCGGAAGTACCGCCGCTGCGCCGCCCGTTCCGACCGGGCCCTGATGTCCTTTTGCCCGGCCGCTCCCGGCCTGCCGCCCCCCATGCGCTGCCGAGTTGCCAGCTGTGTGGCCGGTCAGCAGCGACGCGATGAGCACCACGACCCCGGCGACGGCAGCCAGCGCCAGCGCGACGATGACGACGGGCATGAGCCAGGAGCGCCGCTTGGCCGCCGCGCCGGAGTCCGGGAACGGCCGGGCGGCGCGAGGCTGCGTCCCGCGCGGCTGGGCGCGCTGTCCCTCGGGCCAGTACTCGTGCTCGTAAGCCCGGGCAGGCGCGTGCTGCTGACCGCGGCGGCTGCCGTCCGGCCGCCCGGCGGGGCTGGCCGGCGGCGGCGGCAGCGGCGGGATGACGGCTTTCAGCGCGGTCGCCAGGTCGGCCGGCCGCCGCAGCGCGGACTCAGTGCCCCGGCTGCCGAGCTGAAGGGCCTGACAGGTGATGTCGTCCAGCGCAGCCGGCACGCCGGCCCGGACCTGCCGCGGTCTGCGCAGGCTGCCGTCGGCTATCGGGGCTGACGGCAGCGACGGGTAGTCCGGGCCGGGCCACAGTCCGGTCAGGGCCGCGTACAGCAGCTGGCCGAGGCCGGCCGTGTCGGCCATGGCCGGGTCCGGCGCCGTGGCGCCGGACAGCGCGGCGTCCAGCCCCAGCCCGACGACCTTGACTCCGCCGCCTTGCGTCATCCGCAGCGAGGCCGGTGTCAGGCACAGGTGAGCGAGGCCGGCGGCATGTGCTACTGACAGCGCCGCCGCGGCCTCGGCGACGATCCGCGCCGCCCTGGCAGGCTCCAGCGGGCCGGTCGCCAGCAGGTCGTCGAGGGTATCCCCGACCACCCACTCCATCACGACGTACGCATTATCCCAGTCATCCTCGACGTCGAAAACCTGGGACAGCCGGGAGTCCGTGAGCCTGCTTGCCGCCCGGGCAGCGGTCATGGCCGCGCTGATCCGGGGGAAGCCGGGGGCGAAGGTCAGGACGGTCACCGCACGTGCCAGAATCTCGTCGATCGCCTTCCAGGCGGCCCACCCCGAGGCAGCGGCAATCCGGTCCTCAAGCCGGTAGCGGCCGCCGAGCTTGGTACCTGGTTCGGAGATGAAGGTGCTCATAGGTTCGGGCGGCCTGGCACGGGGCCAGCCCGCGACCTCCCCTCATGGCCCGTAGGTGATCAACAGGACTTGATAAGACAATGATGCTGCACTCCATGCTAGGCCCCGCTAGCGCCCCTGGCAGGGTTGCAAGCACCACCGGGGCCAACCGTTACCGTCAGGAGACCTGGCCGCCAGACCGGGCGTGATTTCGGGCGCTTCCCCGTCGCCCTGACCGGGCGCAGGTCAGCGGCCTAGCCGGGTCCGGACGGAGGTCACCAGATCGTCAAATTCCCGGATCCGCAGTGCCTTGGCGAACATCACGTAAAGCAGCAGCGAACCGAAGCCCGCCACAACGGCGGTGACAAGCGCGTTGAGGTGGCCCGGCGCCAGCATCACGTTCACCACCAGGGTGACGGGGATTACGAACAGCGCCGCGGGAACCGCAGCGGCGTGCGTCCGCAGCAGCGTGCCGCCGACTTTCCGGCCGTCCATGCCGCCCAGCCGGCGGCTGAGCAGGTACCAGGCGGTGATCGTGCCGACCAGATTCCCCGCGCCGAAGCCCACGCCAAGGCCGGCCACGACCTGGCCGGGCGGCAGCACTTTCAGGGCCGCCAGGTTCACCGCGATGTTGACCGCCATCGTCACGCAGCCGATAAGGGCGGGGGTACGGCTGTCGTGCAGCGAGTAGAAGACCCTCAGCTGCAGCTGGAAAAGCATGTAGGGCACGAGGCCGAGGCAGAACACGGCGAACACCTCACCGATATAGCGGGCATCGGCAACGCTGGCGCTGCCGTGCGCGAGCAGCGCGATGGCGAGGCTCGGGCCGAGCACGGCCAGCACCAGCCCAGCGGGGACAACGATGATCGACGAGAGCCGGACTCCGGTCGAGAAATCATCGGTGACCAGCGAGTACCGGTGCTCCGCCGCGTGCGCGCTCATCCGCGGCAGCAGTGCCGTGATCACCGAGATGCCGACGACGGCGTACGGCAGCTGGAAAAGCTGCCACGCGTAGGTGTAGGGCGTGAAGCCGGAGCCGTGCCCTGCGCCCGCGGCGGCATTCCCCGCCGACGTGGCGACGCTGGCGGTCACCAGGAACGCCGCCTGGGTGGTGGCCACGTAGCCGAACATCCACCCGGATATCCGCCGGATTTCGCGCACCTCGGCGCGGCGGAAAGCAATCGTCGGCCGCCAGCGGAAGCCGGCCCGGCGCAGCGGGGGGATCAGCGCCGCCGTCTGGGCGACGATACCCAGCGTCGTGCCCCAGCCCAGCAGCTGGATCTCGCCGCTGGTGATCGACGACGCGTACTTGATGTCCCTGGCCGCCACGCTCATGAACATGATCAGGACGCCGATGACCACGACGTTGTTCACGACCGGGGTCCACATCGGCGCGCCGAACCGGCCGCGGGCGGTGAGGATGGCCTCGGCCATCGAGCTCACCCCGTAAAAAAAGATCTGCGGGATGAAAAAGTACGCAAAAATGTACATGAGGTGCAGCTCGCCACCATTGGCACGGCCCTTGTACAGGTTCACGATCGGCACTGCCGCCAGTGTCGCCACAATGGTCAGTACCAGCAGCGAAAGCGTGGCGAGCGTGAACATGCGCTGGCTGTAGCCCTCACCGCCGTCCCGGTGCCGCTTGGCCGCGTTGACCAGCAGCGGGACCAGGACGCTCGTCAGGACGCCGCCGAGCATCAGGTTGTAGACGACGTTGGGCAGCGTATTGGCGAGGTTGTAGGCGTCGCCCAGGGTCAGGGCCCCGAGCGCGGACGCCTGCACCAGCGTGCGCAGGAAGCCGGTGAAGCGTGAGGCCAGGCTGCCCAGGGCCATGACGCCGCTGGACCGGACCAGGCTGGCGCCGAACTGATCCGCCGGTCCCGCCGCCCGGATTGCCGACTGGGCTGCTGTCGCGGCCTCCTGGACGAGTTCTGCGTCGGCCTCAGCGCCGCCGGTCGGGCCGGCTACCGCGCCGAACGGCTGGGCGCCGAATACCTCCGTCCACTCGCTTGCATCCCGGTCCAGGCGGAGTCGCTCCCGCATGACCTGGTCCCGCCTGGCCTGCTCCTGCCCCGCCTCGTCCCGCCTCGCCAGCAGGCGGTACTGCCGGGCGACAGCCTGGTACTGCCTGGCCGTCTCCCGCTCAGCCCGGGCTTGCTCGGCCGTCTCCGGCTCAGCCCGGTCCTGCTCGGGCTGAGCCTGCTCGCGCAAGGCCATTTCGTCGATAACCCGGTCCTGCTCGGGCTGGTAAGCCCTCGCTGGGGCTGCGGCAGCGTAACCCGCTGCATAGTTGCCGGGCGAGTAGTACTCGGGCTGGTTATCGCCGGGCTGGTAGGTCTCAGACTGGTAATCGCCCGGCTCGTAATATTCTGGCTCGTAATATCCAGCGTGGTCGTAGTCGGTGTCGTAATATCTAGTACCGTCGTAGTCAGTGCCGTAATACTCCCGGCCGGAGGCCTCGGCGGCATGCTCAGTAACGGCGGGATGTCCGGCGCGGCGATCTGGGCCGCCTTTGCGGTGCTGGCCAGTCGGCTTGCGCTCGGACCGTCCTGGCTGGCCAGTGTCGGCTGATTGGGCTGATTGGGCTGTGCCGGCTGACGGGCCGGTGCCGTTTGTCCCGAGGACCGGTTCGGCTGGACTAAGGCGAAGGTCAGGACCGGTCGGATCGACCGGGTGCCGGGGCGTAGTCATCCGTTTCCTCCGTCCGGTCGTCCGCGGCGCTGGTGCTCACCCGCTCAGGTGCGAGGTTCACCGCGCCGACTCCGCCCGCGCCGGACGGCCCCGCGACGCCGCGCTGACCGGTCATCGGCGTGCTATCGGCCTTCGGCCGGCCAGCGTCCCCGGAGATGACGCTACCGGCTCCGGCGCCGCGCGTGCTGCTGCCGTCCGCCGCAGCGCCTGCCGTGTCAGCCACAGCCACAGCAGCCTCGGCGCCGGCAGCAGGCGAGCTCCCTGCCGTACCCGGTGTGCTGCCGGGCGTGCCCCGGCCCCGGCGGATCGCCCGGCCTGCCGAGGAGATGGTAAACACGCCGAGTGCGGCCGCGACAATCACCAGTGCGAGCGTGCCGAACTGGGTTGCCTGAACTGTCCGCCGCGTAGTCGTGCCGGGAAGCGGCCGCCCGTCCGGCGTGGCCAGGCCAAGTGTTATCCCGGTCGGGCCGACCGATGCGGCATGTACCTTGATCCGGGTCAGCTGGATTTTCCCGGCGGGCACAGTGATCACCCCCGGTCCGTTAACGGCCAGCCGTCTGCTGGTGGGTACGACCGTCAGCCGCACCCGGACGGGATAACTCAGGCGGCTGCGGATCGACACCGGCACGGTGCCGCGCAGTGCGCCCAGCGTGTCGCTGCCCGACGGGATGATGCTCACCCCGCTCAGCTGGCCGCTGACGTAGCCCGATACGCGGCGCAGCAGAGCCGCCGCCACGGCGCTGGCCTTCCGCCCCCGCCATGCGGACGATTCCGCCGCGGCAATCGCCTCGTACATCGGCGCGGCAGGCGAGTCGTACAGCGCGGCGCGCGGCGGGCTGATGATGATCTGGGTCAGCAGCTGCACGCGCCGGTCTGCCGTCCTTGCGCTGACCAGCACCCGGTCCAGCGCGCTCCGGCTAGACCGGGCAGGCGCGGCCCGCCGCACTTGCCCGGCAGCAGGGGTAGCGGCGGCCAGGCGGCCAAGGGCGACCGGCCGCAGCCAGGGCGCTGCTGTCGTCTCCGCCAGCAGGCTGCCGGTCAGCCCGGCTGGCGGATCCCAGCGCCTGGGGGGTGCGACCACGATGGCCCGTGCGATCGACGGTGCCTCCGCTGCGATAATCGCGGTCTCGGCCAGGAACTGCTGGCGGAGCGCAAAATTTGCTGCCGCTGACTGATGGCCGGAATGCGCGGATCCCAGTAGCTGGGTCAGGCTGCTGTCCGAGAGCAGTACCCGGGTATCGCCCGTCACGCCGTTAGCCGTGCTGGTAACCGCGCTGGGCGTGAACTGCTGTGGCTGGCTCGGCGGCATCACGGAGCTGTCCAGCACCACGGTCTTAATGCCGAAAGCGGCGAGGTTCCCCAGATCCGAGTAGTCGGCAACGCCGTTGGCGGGCCAGGCGAAGCCGGCCAGACCAGCACCAGCCGAGCCGCCGTTGCCGGCCGCCGGGAAGTCCCGGCCCAGGATGCTTGTCGCGGCTGAGCGGCCGAGAAGGATGGCCCGGTCCAGATCTTCGTCCAGGTTCTGCCGGGTCAGCGCGCCGATGTCCACATCCGCATAGGGGGTGACGAAGCCCGGCGCGCTTGCGGTCACTGCCTTCAGCTTTGCCAGCCACGTCGCGGCGGCGCGGCTAGCTGCCAGGTGCCGCGAGTTATCGCAGTTAGCGGTCCCGCCGATACTGTAGCCGCCGGCTCGGCTCATCGTCTGGACGCTGCTGAGCAAGGACGGGTCGATGGCCCAGGCGACCGCGGACTGCCTCGCCTGCGCCGCGCCGGCGGCGAGCAAGCCGTACAGGCGGCCGCCGGGCGCGACGCTCGCCGCCAGGGCGTCTGTCAGCAGGCCAGGGCAGGCCGTCTGCTCCGGCTTGTCCATCAGCGGCAGGATCCAGGAGATGTTGAGCGGCTCAGGCCGCGGTCCGACCGCGTGCTTCGGCCAGTAGGGCAGAAAGGTCCGGCTGGCTGCCAGCGGGGTGCCGCTGGCGTCCACGGCCTGGGCGCTCAGCGGGTAAACGCCGAACTGGCTGAGCTGAAGTTTCAGCACCGGAACCGAAATGGACCAGTCTGCGGTCGCGCCCGCTGCTAGCGGCCGCAGCTGCCGGACCGCCCCCGGCACCAGGCTGTCGTAAATCTGGCCGGCTGCCTGCAGCTGCAGCTGGCCGCGGGAATTCAGCGGCTGGCTGGACCAGCGAAGCCACACCGAGACTCCGCCGACGGCGGCCGCTGAGACGTTGGTGAGCTGCCCGGAAACAGTGACCGAGCCGCGGGCAGCGGCGACCTGCGGGCTGAGCGAGGTAATCCCGATGGCGACCGGCACGGCAGCCGCTTGCCGTCCGCTACCAGCCTGGTGACCCGTTCCGGTTGCTGCCAGGGCGCGCGGCGCCAGCCCCCCGGCCAGCCCGGCCACCACGGCGGCCGCCAGCACGCAGATGACGATCGCGGCGACGGCGCTAACGCGGGCGTTGACAGCGCGCGCGCTGACGATCCGGCTGGCGCCAGCATGGGGAGAGCCAGCACGGGGGGCAACCGAGCGACCGCCGGCGGCATACCTCGATGGCCGGCTCATGCCGGCTCACGGCCGGGGCCGGCGCTGCCGCGGCTGCGCGCGGCGGCTGGATGAGGCAAGGCAGAAATGCTGGCGACGCCGATCTTGTTGCCCGCGGGAGTCGGATGCCGGTGCGAATTCGGGTGGCCGGAAGCGGCCGCCCGGGTTTACTCAGCTTACGCGCAGCCCTTACGCTCGGTGCCCGTGTCCGGTTCCGTGCCTATCAGCGAGCCGCAGCGGCAGGCCGCTGCGGAGCTGCTGGCTGCCCTCTCGCCGCTGGTGACCGAGCTTGGCGTGCTGTTCGCCCGCCACGGACACGAGCTGGCACTGGTCGGCGGCCCGGTCCGGGATGTCTTCCTCGGGCGGCCGCCGGGCGATCTTGACCTCACCACCGATGCCCTGCCGGAGCGGGTGATGCAGCTGGCGAAAGGATGGGCTGACAGCGTCTGGCCGGTCGGGCTCGCCTTTGGTACCGTCGGCCTGCGCAAGGACGGGGTGATGTTCGAGATCACCACCTACCGCACCGAGCAGTACTCGCCGGAGTCCCGGAAGCCGACAACGGTGCGTTTCGGGGCGTCGCTGACCGAGGACCTGGTACGGCGGGACTTCACGGTCAACGCGATGGCCGCGCGGCTGCCGGGCTACGAGCTGCTCGACCCGCACGGGGGCCTGGCGGACGTGCGGCGCAAGGTGCTGCGGACGCCGGGGCGGCCTGACGACTCGCTGGGCGATGACCCGCTGCGGATGCTGCGGGCGGCACGGTTCGTCGCGCAGCTCGGCTTCGACCCGGATGCCGCGCTGACAGCCGCGATGGCGCGCATGGCCCCGGCGCTGGCGAAGGTATCCGCCGAGCGGATCACGGCCGAGCTAATCAAGCTGCTGGTGTCGCCGCTGCCGGGCGGACCGTCCGCGGCGATCGCCCTGCTGGTCGAGACTGGCGTGGCCGAGTTTTTCCTGCCCGAGGTGCCGCGGCTGCGGCTGGAGACCGACGAGCACTTCCGGCATAAGGACGTCTACCAGCACTCGCTGATGGTGCTGGACCGGGCCATCGGCCTGGAGCAGCAGTACGGCCTGCGGCAGGACCTGGTGCTGCGGCTGGCGGCCCTGCTGCACGACATCGGCAAGCCCAGGACCCGGTCCCGGCTGCCAGACGGCCGGGTCGCCTTTCATCACCACGAGATAGTCGGCGCTAAGCTGACCAGGTCCCGGCTGGGCAAGCTGCGTTTTCCGCGGGAGATCATCGCCGACGTCTCCAAGCTGGTGGAGCTGCACCTGCGCTTCCATGGCTACGGGGTCGGCGAGTGGACCGACTCGGCAGTCCGCAGGTACGTCCGGGACGCGGGGCCGCTGCTGACCCGGCTGCACGCGCTTACCCGGGCAGATTGCACTACCCGCAACCGGGCGAAGGCGCAGCAGCTAGACCGCGCCTACGACGGCCTGGAACGGCGCATCGCCGAGCTGGCCGAACAGGAGGAGCTGGCGAGCATCCGGCCGGACCTGAACGGCAACGAGATCATGCGGCTGCTCGGCGTGCCGCAGGGGCCGGTGGTCGGTAAGGCTTACTCCTACCTGCTCGAGCTCCGGCTTGAGCACGGCCCCCTCGGGCCGGAGCGGGCCGCCCGGGAGCTGCTGCGCTGGGCCCGGCCGGACGAGGCTCAGCCGCCGCCCGGTCCGTGACGGTCCGGTCTCAGCCGCCGCCCGGTCCCTGACGGCCCGGTGCCTGACGGCCCGGTGCCTGACGGCTGGTCAGCCGGTAGGCCGCGGCGGCGATTAGGTAGCCGGCGGTCACGACGGCGAGCAGGGCGGCGGACTTGCCGTCGGCCGGCATGAACAACGCGCTGAACAGGGCGCCGAGGACGAACGCCGTGTTGTACACCATGTCGTTCAGCGAGAACACCCGGCCGAGGAACTCGTCGTCCGACTCCTGCTGAAGGATCGTGACGGTGCAGATGGCCAGGCCCTGGGCCACAACCCCGAGCGCCAGGCCGGCTACCGCGAACCCGACCTGGGTGAAGGACGCGCCGAGCAGGCCTGTCAGTATCCCGCCGGCTGCGAGCAGCACCGTAACCCAGCCGGCCGTTGTCAGCCGGCGCGTCGCCGCGGGCGTGATCAGCGCCGCCAGGCCGTAGCCAGCCGCCGAGGCGATCACCACTACGAGATAGTGCCGCAGCGCGGTGTTCCCGCTGGCGCCCCGGTAGAAGTAGTTCCGGTACAGCAGGATGGACATCAGCAGCAGGATCCCGTACACGAACCGGTGGCAGCCGGTAGCCAGCAGCGCGGCGGCAGCCGGGCGCCGCTGCCGAATGTGCCGCCCGCCCGCAGCCAGGCCGGCCGCGACGGCGCGCAGCCCGCGGGCAACCCCCTGCGAGCCGGACCCGGCGGCGCGCTGCGGGCCGAGCAGGCCGGCGGGTATCCGCGTTGCGACAAGCCCGGCGGCGAGGTACAGGAGGCCGCCGCACAGTAGCGTTATGGCCGAGCCGCCCTGGCCGCCACCGGTGATCAGGTGCACGCCAACGCCGGTGATGCCGCCGACGAAGGCCAGGATGGTGCCGGCCGTAGGCGCGACCGAGTTGGCGATGACCAGCTTGTCCGCGGGCACCACATGCGGCGTTGCCGCGGACAGCCCGGAGAGGAAGAAGCGGTTGACGCCGAGGACGACCAGCGCGCTGACGTAGAGCGGCAGCCCCAGCGCCCCCGCGGCGACGAAGACCGCGGCTACGGCGACGCCGGCAGCGCGCAGCAGCGCGGACCACACCAGGATCTGGCGCCGGGACCAGCGGTCGATGAAGACGCCGGCGAACGGCCCGATCAGTGAATACGGCAGGTACAAGACGGCGAAAGCCACCGCAGCGGCAGCCGGATCGGGAAATGTCGTGGCATTGAAAAAGACGTAGGTGCCCAGGCCGGCGTTGAAGACGCCGTCACCGCTCTGGGAGATGAGCCGGGTCGCGAACAGCCGCCGGAAGTTGGGCTCGGCCAGCACCAGCCGCAGGTCGTGCAGGAAGGACGAGCGTGGCAGCGGAGATGACGGAGTGCCGCCGGCGGACCGCGAGGTTCGACGATCCGCCGGAAAGGACACCTCCCGAGCCTACGGGGCGAAACGCCTACTCCGGCCGCCAGCCTGCTGGCGGTGGTGCCGCCGCTGTCAGCGCTCGATCTCGCCGCGGATGAACTTGTCCACCAAGTCGCGGGCGGTATCGTCGCTGTACTGCTCGGGCGGGGACTTCATGAAGTAGCCGGACGCGGACAGCACCGGGCCGCCGATGCCGCGGTCCTTGGCAATCCGCGCCGCGCGGACGGCGTCGATGATTACCCCGGCGGAGTTCGGCGAGTCCCAGACCTCCAGCTTGTACTCCAGGCTGAGCGGCACGTCCCCGAACGCGCGGCCTTCCAGCCGGACATAGGCAAACTTCCGGTCGTCCAGCCACGGCACGTGGTCCGACGGACCGATATGCACGGCCGCCTTCTCCATCTCGTGCGGGATCTGGGACGTCACTGCCTGGGTCTTGGAGATCTTCTTGGACTGCAGCCGCTTGCGCTCCAGCATGTTCATGAAGTCCATGTTGCCGCCGAAGTTCAGCTGGTAGGTGCGCAGCAGTTCCACGCCGCGGTCCTCGAACAGCTTGGCCAGCACCCGGTGCGTGATGGTAGCGCCGACCTGCGACTTGATGTCGTCACCGATGATCGGCACGCCGGCGGCCGTGAACTTCGCGGCCCAGGCGGGGTCGGAGGCGATGAATACGGGCAGCGCGTTGACGAAGGCGACCTTCGCGTCAATCGCGCACTGCGCGTAGTAGCGGTCCGCGTCTTCCGAGCCGACCGGAAGATAGGAGACCAGCACGTCGGCCCCGGTCTCCCGGAGCACGGCCGCGACGTCGACCGGCTGCTCGTCAGACTCGCTGATGATCTCCCGGTAGTACTCGCCGAGCCCGTCCATGGTCGGGCCGCGCTGCACGGTGATGCCCGTCGGCGGTACGTCGCAGATCTTGATGGTGTTGTTCTCGCTCGCCACGATCGCCTCGGCGATATCCCGGCCGACCTTCTTGGCGTCCACGTCGAACGCGGCAACGAACTCGATGTCCCGGACGTGGTAGGCGCCGAACTGGACGTGCATGAGGCCCGGCACCAGGCCGGCCGGATCGGCGTCCTTGTAATACTCCACTCCCTGGACCAGTGAACTGGCGCAGTTTCCGAGGCCCACAATGGCTACCCGTACCGAACCCATGAGGATTGCTCCTTATCGTCTGCCGCGCGGCAGCTGGCCGGCTTAGCCGGCCGTATCTGCCGCACCGTCTTCTGTATGGTCCGCGGAACTGCCGGCCGCCGCTGGCCCGGACAGCCGTTCCGAGGCGATCAGCTCGTTGAGCCAGCGGACTTCCCGCTCGACGGACTCCAGGCCGTGCCGCTGCAATTCAAGGGTGTAGCTGTCGACGCGCTCGCGGGTGCGGGACAGTCCGCCGCGAAAAGCCTCAACCCGCTCCTCGAGCCTGGAGCGCCGTCCTTCCAGGATCCGCAGCCGGATGTCCGCCCGGGTCTGGCCGAAGAACGCGAACCGGACACCGAATCCGTCGTCTTCCCATGCCGCCGGCCCGGTCTGGGCCAGTAGTTCCTGCAGTCTTTCCTTGCCGTCAGCCGTCAGCCGGTACACGATCTTGGACCGGCGCCCGGCCAGCGGCTTTCCCGCCGCAGGCGGCGGAACGTCGTCGGTAATAAGCTGCCGGGCCAGCAGTTCCTTCAGGCACGGGTACAGCGACCCGTAGCCGAATGCGCGAAAGGCCCCGAGCACGGAGTTGAGCCGCTTGCGCAGCTCATAGCCGTGCATCGGCGTCTCGTGCAGCAGACCGAGAACGGCGAGCTCGAGCACGCCTGATCGCTGACCGCTCATTCCCGCTCACACCCCCGTCGTCCCGCTCGCTGCGGCGTGGTCCCGTTTCATCCTGGGCACCGCAGGCCCCCGCAATACCGCTAGCATCCAGCGTGACGGCTCCGGAGCCTCGGTGTCCCGTTTCCGATGTATCTGCTCGATACATCGCCACGATATGTGCTACCGCTGCCGTCGCGCAAATTCACGGCCTGAGTCCGGCACGGACCCGGCCGGGGTCCGGCCGGCCGCTGGCTGCGCGCGCCGCAAGGGGCAGCGGAACTCGGCCCGCGTGCTGCCACGTCGTAACCTGTCGGGCATGAGGCGATCGGTGGTGGACTACGGGCTGGCCCGGCGCGCGGCGCTGGCCGCGGTGCTCGCCGGCCGGGCCACCCTGGCCGATGTCTGCGACGCTCACCCGTATCTGCTCCGGGCGGCACGATTTCACGGCGAGCCGACGGACGTCAGCTGCCCGGTCTGCCAGCGGGCCAGGCTCACGAATGTCATGTACGTGTACGGGGACGAGCTGGGCCGCTACGAGGGGCGGGTCAGGTGCGGCGCAGAACTGGACGAAATGGCAAACGAATACGCAGAATTCCAGGTTTACGTGGTGGAGGTCTGCCAGAGTTGCGCGTGGAACCACCTTGCGCTTTCGTACGTGCTCGGCACGGCTGAGGCGCCGGCCCGCCGTAGCCGCCGGGCCAGGACCGGAGAATAGCCGGGGTGACGCAGCAATCGCCGCTGCTGGACGCTGAACCGGACCGCCCGCTTGCTTGCGACTGACCGACCCACCGACCAGCGAGGGATGCGTGCCCAACCCCGACCGTTCCGGGCCGTACTGGCAGGACAGTTCCGCACCGCAGGGCCGCCAGCGCGGCGGTGGTTATCGCGCTGAGAGCCGTCCTGCCCATGACGGCTACCAGGACCTCTACCGCACTCCGGCGGGCGACGACTACGGCCCTGCCGGGCGTGATTACCGGCCCGGCGAACGGCGCAGCGGCGGCGGGCGGCCCCAAGCCAGCCGGGACAGCTCAGGCCGGCCGCGCGGCAGTGCGGCCCGGCCAGGCGGCGGCCGTGGCGGCAGCCGCGGCGGTCATAACGGCGGCCGCGGCGGTTCAGGCGGAACTCGCGGCGGCGCTCTCCGCCGCCGCCGCGGGTTCCGCGAGTGGCTCGCCTCGGGGGACTGGTGGCGGCGCTGGAGCTGGAAGAAGGTAGCGGGCCTGCTGGCCGGCTCGCTGATGACCGTCGTGCTGCTCGGCGCGGCGGCCGTGCTGTACGCCTACAGCAATACGCAGGTTCCCACCGCTGTGTCAGAGCTGGCGAGAATACAGTCCTCAGACGTCTACTTCAGCAACGGAACGCTCATTGGCAGTTTCTCCGGAAGTAACGCCGTGCACCGGCATCTGCTTACTTTTCAGCAGATCCCGGTTACCATGGAAAACGCTATAATTGCCGCGGAAGACCGAAGTTTTTACTCGGAGGGCGGCATCTCGATCACCGGTCTGGGCCGGGCTCTTTACCGGGACCTGCTGGGCAATGGCGGCCTGCAAGGTGGCTCAACTCTGACGGAGCAATTTGTCAAGAATTATTATGAGCCTGCCAATGCGCCGCGAACAATCCAGACAAAAATCAGGGAGATGCTGGTCTCCGTCAAGATTGCCCATCAGAAGTCTAAGCAGTGGATCCTCGCCCAGTACCTGAATACTGTCGCGTTCGGCGACAACGCCTACGGTGTCGGCGCCGCGGCGATGACGTACTTCGGCGAGCCTGCCGCCAGGCTCACCATCGCCCAGGCCGCCATGCTCGCAGCTAAGGTCAACAATCCCTACGTCTTCAATCCGGACCCGTCGGCCGGGGCTGCTTACACCGCCCTGCATGACCGCTGGCTCTACGTGCTCACCAACATGGTGCGCGACGGCGTCCTGACCGGCCGGCAGCGGGCCGCGATCGCACCGCATTTCCCGAAGACTGTGCCCCCTGCCAGTAACGACCAGAGCGGCTACCGGGGTTACATCAAGACAGCTGTCGAGAACGAGCTCTGGACCAGTTACCACATTTCACCGACACAACTCAATACCCAGGGACTCAGGATCGTCACCACCTTCAGTGAGCCCCTGATGAACGCGCTGCAGCGGGCGGTGAACCAGAACCTGCGGGCAATGCGGGCCGACGGCCAGCCACTGCCGAGGTGGGCAAATGTGGGAGCCGTGCTGGAAAAGCCGGGCACCGGCGCGATCCTGGCGATGTACCCGGGACGGCCGACGGGCCAGTGGAACATGGCCCTGCAGGCGCGGGAGCAAGTAGGCTCCTCGTTCAAGCCCTATGTGCTGTCCGCCGCGGTGCAGCAGGGCATGAACGTGCAGACCAGCCAGCTGAACAACGACGGACCGCTCTGCGTGCCGACGGACACCTATCCTAACCAGCCATCCGTGCCGCCCGCTAACGGCACGACCTGCCCGTCCGCTCCGTACGGCTATTACCTGGTGCATAACGACAATCCGGGTAACGGCCCCGTCAGCGTGGCCACTGCCTCCGCGGCCTCGATCAACAGCGCCTATACCGACCTGTGGCACCGGGTCGGCGGCCAGAACGTCATCGACATGGCCCGGCGTTTCGGTGTCGACGTGGGGAAGGCCCGCCTGGGCGACATCGTGCACGAGGCCGGGATGGCACTCGGCCAGGCATCGCTGTCGGTGGAGGAGCAGACGACGCTGTTCGCGACGCTCGCCGCCAACGGCAACTACGCCACCGCGCACGTGGTCGCCGCGATCAGCCGGGGCGGCCAGCCGGTCCCGCTGAGGATCGTCCATCACCAGGTTTTCACCAACCCCAATTCCGCCGCTAACGTTGACTACGCGCTGTCCTTCGACAACGTTCCCGGCGGTACCGCATATCCGGCGGCGGTCTGGAACCGGCCGATCATCGCCAAAACCGGGACGACGAACACCGCCCAGTCCGCGTTCTTTATCGGCGCGATCCCGCAGTACGCCCTCGGCGTTGCGATCTTTACCGAAAATCAGAGCGCGACCACCACCGAGAGCCTCAACGCGCTGCCCGGCCTCCTCGGGCCGAACAGCGGCGGGTTCGGCGGGACCTGGCCGGCCACGATCTGGCACACGTTCATGTCCTCGCAGTTCGCCAATCTGCCGGTGGCGGCGCTGCCGACGCCGGACTTCACCGGCTACCAGCGCTGGATCCAGCTAACGCAGGTCAAGCCGCAGCTGAAGCCGCCTTCGCACCATCGACCGCCTGCTGCGACGCACCAGCCGCAGCCGACTGCCCAGCCGACACCGGCGCCGACGCGTGGCTGCGGGCCGGGAACCGGCCGGCCGTGCACCTCGCCGTCGCCGTCACCGAGTCCGTCGCCGTCGCCGTCGCCGTCCAGCTCACCGGCGCCGTCGCCGGCCGTAACGAGGACGCCGTCCGCCCGGAGCACGACCGCCCCGCCGCCGGCACCGCCGGGATGACGCTAGCCAGGTAGCTGAGAGCGCAGCCAGCGGATGTCGGCGGCTGGGTCGGGGGTCTCGCAGATGACCGGGGCGCCCGCTGCGCGGACCACGTCGAGAATGCGGGCCGGGTCGATCTGACCGGATTCCAGGGCGGCGTGGCGGTCCCGGCCGGAGCCGAACTCGTCCCGCGAGTTGTTGCAGTGCACCAGGTCGATCCTGCCGGTGATGGCCTTTAGCCGGTCGGCGATGCCGTCCAGCTCCTCGCCCGCGGCGTGCGCGTGACAGGTATCGAGCACGAAGCCGACCTCGCCGCCGCCGACGGCGGCCTCGGCGACTACCTGCCACAGCCGCGCGATCCCGTCGAAACCGCGCGCCATCGCGCCGTCACCGCCTGCGGTGTTCTCGATCAGCATGGGTACCGGCCGCTCGATCCGCTCGACCGCCTTGCGCCAGCTGTCGTACCCGTCCTGCGGATCTGTCCCGGCGCTGACATGACCGCCGTGCACGATCAGGGCCCTGGCCCCGATCAGCGCGGCCGCCGCCAGCTGCTGGGCCAGCAGTTTGCGGCTGGGAATCCGGATCCGGTTGTTCGGCGAGGCGACGTTAATCACGTACGGGGCATGCACGTACGCGTCCACCCCGGCGGCGCGGAACGCCGCGCGCAGCTCGCCCGGATCGCCGGGGAAGACCGGGGCTTTCCACCCCTGCGGGTCGCCCAGGAAGAACTGCACCGCGCCGGCGCCGGCCGCGAGCGCCGCGGCCAGCGGGTCACCGGCATGCAGATGGGCACCGATCGTCATCATCGTCCGAGCCTACGGGACTCACGCGCGCGCGGCCGGCCCGGACGCACCGGGCAGCGCTAGAAGCCGCCGTGCCCGAGGCCGACGGCCCCGCCGACGAATGCGGCGATGATGCCCGTCACGATCAGGATCCGCTGCTCCGTGGTCTGGGAGACCATCTGCGCGTACATGCCGACCGCGAAGGCAACGGCGCCCAGAATGACCGCGACCGCGTGGGCGGCGACAATCATGCCGACAGCGAACGCGACGAGACCGGCGGTGAGCGTGAAGACAGTCATCCCGTTTTCCCGCGGATGCCGCCGCCCGTCGCTGTTCAGGGTAAACCGGCGCGACCGGGACTGCGACTGCGACCGGGTTTGCGGCTGGGCAGCGGAGCTGACGTCGGGCATTGCTGTCCACCTCACTGGTCGAAGAACCTGCTCCTGCGACCGGGTCCGGTTCTGTTCCTGGGGACCAGTCTGTGCCAGCCGGGAGCGGATGGGAAGGACGCGCGCATCCCGCGGGCGGCGCGCCCGATGCCGGCGCCGGGGCGGGAGGGCCGTTAGGCATGGTGGCTTTTCTGGGCGGCCGGAAACGGCGCTGCTCGCTGGTAAGCTGACTTCGCTGCTGCAGGCCGCCCTCAGGGCGGCGCTCAGCCCCTCCTGTCACGGAGAGACCGTGGCCGCGTGAGTCCAGAGGAGGCAGGTAGACGTATGCGCCGTTACGAAATGATGGTGATCCTCGACGCTTCACTTGAGGAGCGCACCGTCCAGCCGTCACTCGAGCAGTTCCTGCGAGTCGTCTCCACCGGCGGTGGCACCGTCGACAAGGTTGACATCTGGGGGCGCCGAAGGCTCTCCTATGAGATCGACAAAAAGTCCGAGGGCATTTACGCCGTCATCGACATGACGGCCGAGCCGGAGACCGTGAAGGAACTTGACCGCCAGCTGAACCTCAACGAGGCGGTCTTGCGGACCAAGATCATGCGGCCCGACCTGCGCTAAGCGCGAGTCCAGGGCTGCCCCGAGCCCACCACCTCATCCCAGCGACCGGGAGCACCCCGATGGCAGCAGGCGACACCCAGATCACGATCGCCGGAAATCTCGTCGACGATCCGCAGCTCCGCTATACCTCCACCGGCCAGGCAGTGGCCAGCTTCCGCATCGCTTCCACGCCGCGGATCATGGACCGCAGCACCAACGAGTGGAAAGACGGCGACAGCCTCTTCCTGTCGTGCAGCGTCTGGCGGCAGGCAGCCGAGAATGTGGCCGAGAGCTTGCAGCGCGGCATGCGCGTCATCGTGCAGGGCCGCCTGCGGCAGCGGTCATATGAGACCAAGGAAGGCGAGAAGCGAACCGTCTACGAGGTCGAAGTTGACGAGGTCGGCCCGTCGCTGAAAAATGCCTCCGCCAAGGTCAGCCGGTCCAGCCGGACCGGCGGCGGTCCGGCGGGCGGCGGCGGCCAGGCCGGCCAGGGCGGCTACGGCGGCCAGCCAGGCCGTCAGGGCGGCGGCGGTCAGGGCGGCGGCGGCGGTCAGGGCGGCGGCGGTCAGGGCGGGTATGGTGGGGGGTCCGCCGGACGCCCCACCGACGACCCGTGGGCCTCCGACGCCGGGGCCGACAGCGGTTTTACCGATGAGCCGCCTTTCTGATCCGGGTCACTAGCCCGGCATCTAACCAACTACCGACCATCCCCGCAGCGAGCGGGGCTCTGCTGAGGAGCACCACGATGGCCAAACCACCGATCCGCAAGCCTAAGAAGAAAGTCTGCCTGTTCTGCCAGGAAAAGATCACTCACGTGGACTACAAGGACACGGGGCTGCTGCGCAAGTTCATTTCCGACCGCGGCAAGATCCGGGCACGGCGGGTTTCCGGCAACTGCACGCAGCACCAGCGCGATGTCGCCACGGCGATCAAGAACTCGCGCGAAATGGCGCTGCTGCCCTACACCAGCATCGCGCGCTGAGGAAGGAGAGCACTAATGAGCGGTATGGCCATGAAGCTCATCCTGACTCAGGAGGTTACGGGTCTGGGTGCGCCTGGCGACGTGGTCGAGGTAGCCGGCGGCTATGGCCGCAACTACCTCGTTCCGCGCGGGCTGGCGATGCGCTGGACTCGCGGCGCCGAGAAGCAGATTGACCTGATCAAGCGGGCCCGCTCGGCCCGGGAGATCCGCAGCCTGGATGACGCCCGGAACGCGGCAAGCCGGCTCTCCGGCCTGACGGTCCGGCTGCAGACCCGCGCGGGCACCGGCGGGAGGCTCTTCGGCTCGGTCTCGCCGGCTGACATTGCCACTGCCGTGCTCGCCGCCGGCGGCCCGCAGCTGGATAAGCGGAAGATCGAGATCGGTAACCCGATCAAGACGGTAGGCGCCCACGCGGTGTCCGTGCGGCTGCACCCGGAAGTGCGGGCAACGGTGAGCCTCGAGGTCGCCGGAGCCTGAGCATGGGGCAGCACCCCGGCCCGCGCCGCTCAGCGGCGCGGGCCGGGGTTTCTTGCTGCTGAGCGGCAGTCCGGACGGAAGTCACAGCCGCGGCCGGCGGCAGTTCAGGACGGGAAGTAGTAGCCGGGCAGTCGCCGGGCTAGCTCCGGGTCCAGCTCGGACAGCATCGTCCAGATGCGGGCCAGCCGGCTGACCAGCTGCGCGCTGTCCCCATCGTCGCCGTCAGCACTGTCGTGCCCGTCAGCACTGTCGTGCCCGTCTGGCTGCCCGGAGTCCCTGCTGGCTCCGCCGCCGGCCGGCCGGTCATGCACGGCGGCGGCGCAGTCCGCCGCCAGCTCGTCGATGGCGCTGCCGATCTCCGCGAGCCGGTCGTCGCAGGTCGAACACATTCTCGAATCCTAGCGGGCCTGGCCTTCGCCCGAGTCCCGAAGCTCTGCATTGGGGCTCCTGCGAGCAGCACTTCACCTCTGACGTTGGACGTCAAATTCCTAATGTGGATAACTTTCGGCTGTTGTGAACTGTCCGGAGCAGGAAAGTTTCTTGGGTGCACAGCCGGTGGACTGCATGTGCGCTGGCCGCAGGCTCGGAGTCGAGTCCTGCCAGGTACCGTCCACAGCGCTATCCCCATACCGCGCACAGCGCAGGCGGCGTGTCTGCACAGCCTGTCCACAAGCCTGTGCACAGCGCGAACTGCCGGTACCGCCGACACGCCGGGGACTGTCGGCGCCATCCGGTAGAACTGTGCTGCACCAGACAACACATGCTGCTTTCCGCGCGCTTGCGCGGGCGTGCAGATGCCGAGGGGGAGGAAGAGCCGGTGAGCGTCGCCGAAATTACGCCCCGCGGTGAGGGGTTCGAGCGGACGCCTCCGCACGACATCGCCGCTGAGCAGTGCGTTCTCGGCGGGATGATGCTGTCGAAAGATGCCATCTCCGATGTGCTGGAGGTGATCAGGCCTGAGGACCACTACCGGCCGGCTCACCAGATCGTGCACGAGGTCGTTCTTGACCTGTACGCCAGAGGAGAGCCAGCCGACGCGATCACGGTGGCCGCGGAGCTGACCAAGCGCGGCGACATCGGCCGGATGGGCGGCGCGCCGTACCTGCACACTCTGATCGCCTCGGTGCCGACCGCCGCGAACGCCGGCTACTACGCCCGCATCGTCCGGGAGCGCGCGATCCTGCGCCGCCTGGTGGAGGTCGGCACCCGGATCGTGCAGCTCGGCTATTCCGGCGACGCTGACGCAGATGAGCTGGTCGACCGGGCCGAGGCTGAGGTCTACGGGGTAACCGAGAAGCGGGTCGGCGAGGATTTCCTGCCCCTGTCGGAGATCATGGCCGGAGCGCTCGATGAGATCGAGGCCATCGGCAGTCGCGGTGGCGGGCTGACGGGCGTTCCCACCGGGTTCGCCGATCTGGACGCACTGACCAACGGGCTGCATCCCGGCCAGATGATCGTTATCGCGGCCCGGCCCGCGCTGGGCAAGGCGCTCGCCTTGGACACGCCGCTGCCGACGCCCGCCGGCTGGACCACGATGGGCGACGTCCAGGCCGGTGACTGGCTGCTCGGCGCCGCCGGCGCACCGGTTCAGGTCACCGCGGCCACAGCGGTGCTGACGGGACGTCCCTGCTACAAGGTCGTATTCGACGGCGGGGCGACGGTCACCGCTGACGCGCAGCACGGCTGGCTGACGGAAACCCGGCTGGCGGAAACCCGGCTCGCGGGCGAACTGACGGCCGCGGCAGCGGCCGGAATCCGGCGGACGGCCCGGCCGGCGCAGACGGCCGGCGAGAGCTCGGTGAAGACGACAAGGGAGATCGCCGCGACGCTGCGTACCGGTGCGGCAGGTCGCCAGCTGAACCATTCGGTGCCGCTCGCGGCGGCACTCGACCTGCCGGCTGCCGACCTCGCGGTCCCGCCGTACCTGCTCGGGACGTGGCTGGGAGGCGCCCCGGCAGCCGGTGCCCCCGACGGGAACCCGGCGGCCGCGGCGGTCCTCGGCAACGCCGGCCTGCTGGCCGGCCAGCACATCCCCGCCTGCTACCTGCGGGCCTCGCAAGCCCAGCGCAGGATGCTGCTCGCCGGGCTGCTCGACGCAGCCGGGACGGTAAGCCCGGCCGGCGCCGTCCAGCTGACAGTGGCCTGCCGCAGGCTCGCCGCGGATATCCGGGAGCTGCTCACCGGCCTGGGTTACCGCTGCGGCTGGGGGGAGCGCGCCGCCGGGATCGCGGGCGCTGCTGGGATCGCGGGCTGCACCGTTCCTGGCTGCACCGTTCCTGGCAGCGCGGTTTCCGGCAGCGCGGTTTCCGGCAGCCGGACTCGTAACATCCGGACTGCCTGCCGCCGGGGGCAGGAAGCCGGCGGCTTCCAGATCCGGTTCACGACCAGCGATGACGTCTTCCGGGCGCCGCGTAAGCAGGCCCTGCACCGGGAACGGCGGCCGGCCGCCACGCCCGCCCCCCGGCTGCACATCACCGCGGTGCTTCCCGTCGCGTCCGTGCCGGTGCGCTGCGTGCAGGTGGACAGCCCGGATCATCTTTACCTGGCAGGGCGGGCGATGATCCCGACCCACAATTCAACCCTTGCGCTGGACCTCGCCCGGGCCGCTTCGGTCAAGAACGGTCTCACCTCGGTAATCTTCAGCCTGGAGATGAGCCGCAACGAGATCACCATGCGGCTGCTGTCCGCCGAGGCGCGGATCCCGCTGCACTCCATGCGGACCGGCCAGATGAGCGAGGAGGACTGGACCCGGCTGGCCCGGCGGATGAGCGAGGTGGTTACCGCGCCGCTGTTCATCGACGACTCGCCGAACATGTCGATGATGGAAATCCGGGCCAAGTGCCGCCGGCTCAAGCAGCGGCACGACCTGCGCCTGGTGATCATCGACTACCTGCAGCTGATGAGCTCGCCGAAGCGGGTGGAGAACCGGCAGCAGGAGGTTTCCGAGATGTCACGGTCGCTCAAGCTGCTGGCCAAGGAGCTGAACGTGCCCGTCATCGCGGTGGCCCAGCTTAACCGCGGGCCTGAGCAGCGGACCGACAAGCGCCCGATGCTCAGCGATCTTCGCGAAAGCGGTTGCCTGACCGGGGACACGACCCTGCTGAGAGCGGATACCGGTGCGCCGGTCACCATGCGGGAGCTGCTTGACGGCGGCCACGCTGACGTTCTCGTCTGGTCCGTCGATGAGCAGCAGCGGATCGTCGCGGCCCCGGTTACCAACGTGTTCCCGGCCGGCATCAAGGAGACCTACCGGCTGAAACTGTCGTCCGGCCGGGAGGTCAGCGCATCTGGCAATCACCCGTTCCTGACCGCAGCGGGCTGGCGGCCGCTGGCGGAGCTGGCCGCAGGGAACCGCATTGCCATCCCCGGCCGCGTGCCCGCTCCCCTCGGCGCGGGGCTTGGCTGGACGGAAGACCGGCTGGGGCTGCTCGCGCACCTCATCGGCGACGGACGCGTGATCGGCAGTCAGCCAGCCTGCTACACCTCAGATGATGAGACCAGCTTGGATTTCGTCGAAGGCGCCGCGGCTGCTGAGTTCAGCATAGTGCCCCGCCGAGTCCAGCAGAAGAACTGGTGGCGCACCTATCTGCCCGCCCCGTACCGGTGCGCCGATGGAAGACCCAACCCCGTGAGCGAGTGGTTTCGTGAGCTAGGCATCGAGAACCTGCAGTCTGACGAGAAACGCATCCCCGCTATTCTCTACTCGGCTAGTGATCGCGAGATCGCTCTATTCCTGCGGCATCTGTGGGCGACTGACGGATCTGCTCGGCCAGGCGGCAGCTCGGCTCCGGAAGCCTGCTATGCGGCTTCCGGCCGCGCGCTGGCGGACGGGGTAGCCAGGCTGCTCGCCCGCCTGGGGATCATCGCCCTTATCAAGAAGACGGAAGAGGCTGATCACCGGCCCGGCTATGACGTCATCATTGCCGGCGGTCCCGGCCTGCGGACATTCTGCCATCAGGTCGGGGTGCACGGGCGCCGTGGAGTGATCCGCCGGGAGCTAGCCGCGTCGCTTGAAGCAGCGGATGCTGGTGACATATGCGCAGCGACTACCAGTGACATATTCTGGGACCGCATCGTAAGCATCGATCCGCTCGGACCGCATCCGGTATATGACGCCACCGTGAAAGAAACCCATAATTTCATCGCCGACGGGATTTTCGCTCACAATAGTATAGAACAGGATGCCGACATGGTTATCCTGCTGCACCGCGAGGATGCTTATGAGCGGGAGTCGCCGCGGGCGGGCGAGGCGGACTTCATCGTGGCCAAGCACCGTAACGGTCCTACCGCGAACGTGACGGTAGCCTTCCAGGGGCACTACAGCCGTTTCGTCGACATGGCACCCAGCTAGCTAGCTAGTCGGCTGTAGGGTCTTACTACGCGAGGTCTAATCTTACAGCCGCCCGCGGGTCACCGGCTTTGCTTCCGCCGCGTCCGGCCGGAACTCCTCCGTAGCCCGCGCGATCAGCGGGGTGAGTTCCGTGAGGATCCCCGAGACGGTGCCCTGGGACACCCCGAAGAGATCGGCAATGACCTCCTCGGTCATATTCTGCCGCTTATACAGCAGCGCCACCATGATCGCCTCCCGCAGCGACAGGCTTCTCGGCCGCCCGGTTCCCCTATTCCAGGGACCGGGCATGAGGGCCTGAATGCGCCTCTCCAGCTCATCGAGTTGTCCGGCATCCAGTCCGAAGGTGCGATGATGACGCAACGGCTCCTCCATCGGCTGAGGGTTTGGCTAGGTGTGTCAGTTACTTGACACGTACCGCGGTGGCCATGCAGCAATCTCACTGGCGTCACGCATGGTACCGCTAGCGAGTGCCGGCGGTCATGGGCTGGTCATGGGCGTACGATTTGCGGCTTAACCTGGGTGGCTGTTTGGCCTGGTTCGCTTAATTCCAGTCCGACGAATCACTGATGCCGCTAACGGAGATGCGGACTGCGATGTCCGCGCGTGCCACGAGCAGTGGCAGGACGTCATCCAGCCGTTCGCTGAGCAGGCCCGCTGCTTCCCAGTCCCGGCATGCCAGCCAGACGTGGCCGCCGATCGCGTTTCTCATCCGGCGCCGACCGAATTCCACGTCGGTGCTCACGACCACGGCGCGGTGCGCGCTCGCCCATACGCTTAGGTCGTCGTCCGCGGCTGCCGCTAAGCCGACTGCGTCTGCGGTCCAGGCCTCGTGCTCGTGCTGCCGCAATATCCGGGCCACCGCGGCGTCAACGTCCTGGTCGATGAGGAATCTCACTACCCGGCTGCGGCCAGGAGGAGCCGAGCTGTCTGCACGTCCTCTTGGGTGAGGCCAGGAAATGCCTCGAGGATTTCTCCCGTGCCGTAGCCCTGCTCTAGGTAACCCTGCACCGTGGACACGCGGATACGGGTGCCCGCGAAGACGGGCGCGCTGGCGTGGACGCCGCGGCGCTTGGCAACGCGGCCCGGGTCGCCGCTGTCGCGGGCTGCGGCCGCCCTGCGGATCCGGAGGCGCAGCGGGTCCAGGAGGATCACCTCGATCAGCACTATCTGATCTGGCTGCAGGTGGCCTTCCCACGAGCCGTCCCGGTGCTGAAAGTAGATCTCCCGGCCGACAGTCGCGAACCTAAGCTCGCTGAGCGGCGCGTCGTAGCCGCGTGTGTGGAGGTGCTCGACTACCCGGCGGATGCGCTGGAGCGGCATGTCCCGTTCGGTGCGCAGCTCACTGACTACCAGGAGGGCAAGCAGATCCTGATAGCCATACAGGCGCACCGTGTTGCGCGGGCTCAGGCTGCGCTTGATCGAGGGGACGACCAGGCCCACCTGCTCCCAGTACCGGAGGCGCCGCATTGACACCCCGGCGAGGCTGTGCGCGCGGGTGTCGGGAAACGCAAGGAGTACCTCGGCGTCCGCTATACCCGCTTCTTCCGCTGGCATCTTCCGATAGTAAACGCGACACGGGCGCGTGCCGCGGAGAATCCGGTCAGACGCGCCGCCGCCGGCTCAGGGAGCGGGATCAGCCGGTGCCGCAAAGCTCAAGGTCGCGGCATCCGGCCTGCGCAGGAAGGCGCGGGCCGACGTGAAGCGCCCGGCCTCCAGGCGCGCCTCGCGGGCCCGCAGGAGCGCCTCGCGGGCCCGCAGGAGCGCCTCGCCGGTCACCTGGCCGCCCCTCAGCGCGCTGACGGCGGCGAGCCGGGCTTTCATGACCCCGATCACGGCCTCGGTCGCTGGTATAGCCTGAAATCCCCGCAACGGCGCGGACGGAAGCGCAGGCCCACCTCAACACAGCTCGCTCTGCCGGCTGGCCGGGAGGATTTTCATGACCGCCATGTTCAGCGGAGTCAGCAGTGCCCCGCACAGCTACGGCGAGCATGCCCCGGTCTTTCCGCCGCGGCCACCGGATCCCGCAGCGGACTGCGCGATACCCGCCGACGTGCGGGTAGCGCTGTACCGCAGGCTGCAGGAGCTGCGGCAGCTGGAGAAACGTGCCTATGACCTCTTCATGCAGCAGCTGGTCAAGGGAACGTCGCACCTCTCGCTGGGGATGGAAGCGATAGCGGCCGGGTTCGGCGCGGCGATGGAGCCCGCCGACTACACGTTCGCGACCTACCGCGGGCATGCCCACACGCTGTCCCGCGGCGTTCCCATGGCGGCGGTGCTGGGCGAGCTGCTGGGGCGGACCAGCGGCCTGATGGCCGGCAAGGGCGGCTCGATGCACCTGACCAGCGTGGAGCACGGGATGATGGGGTCCTACGCGATCATCGGCTCGCACCTGTGCATCGCCAACGGCGCCGCCTGGTCGGCCAAGCTGCGCAAGTCCGGTCAGGTCGCGGTTTGCTTCTTCGGCGACGGCACCACCAACATCGGGGCCTTCCACGAGGCAGTCAACTACGCGGCCGTCTTCAGGCTGCCGACTGTCTTCGTATGCGAGAACAATCTCTACATGGAGTACACCGCGATCAGCGACGTGACGCCGGTGGCCCGGCCTGCCGCCGACCGGGCCGCGGCTTACGGGCTGCCGCCGCTGACGGTAGACGGCAACGACGTCGAGGCCTGTTACCTGACGGGCCGCCGCGCGCTGGCGCACGCCCGGTCCGGCGGCGGCCCGGTGCTCGTCGAGGCGACGACCTACCGGCATGGCGGTCACTCCCGGGCCGATCCCGGCAAGTACCGTCCGGCTGCCGAGATCGAGGCGTGGCTGGGGTACGACCCGGTCACCGTCGAGCGGGCGCGGCTGATCTCGGCCGGGGTAGCTACCGACGATGTATTGACTCAGATTGACCAGCAGGTGACGGCAGAGGTCGACGCGGCGACTGAGGCGGCGAAAAACGCGCCGGAACCTTCGGTGCAGACGGCGTTCACGGACGTGTGGGCAGACGGGGGATGGTCATGGCGCAACTGACGTACCGCGAGGCGGTGGCCCGCGGCATCGGCCAGGAGATGGACCGCGACGAGCGGGTCGTGCTCATCGGCGAGGACATCGGCGGGGCCGGCGGGGTCTTCAAGACCACGGTCGGCCTGCTCGACCGGTTCGGGGCTGACCGCGTCGTCGACACCCCGATTTCCGAGCAGGCAATCCTCGGCGCCGCCATGGGTGCCGCGATGACGGGGATCAGGCCGATTGCCGAGATTATGTTCTCGGATTTTTTCGCAGTCTGCTGGGACATCATCGTGAACGAGATCGCCAAGACCCGGTACATGACCAATGGGCAGGTAACCCTGCCGCTGGTCATCAAGACCGGTAACGGCGGCAGCCTGCGCTTCGGCGCCCAGCACTCGCAGTCGGTCGAGAACTGGGCGATGGCCGTGCCCGGCCTGAAGGTAGTCAGCCCGTCGACTCCGGCTGACGTTGTCGGGCTGATGGCCGCCGCCGTCCGGTGTGACGACCCGGTTCTCTTCTTCGAGCACAAGGGGCTCTACGCCGCCAAGGGCGACGTGCCGGACGGGGAGATCGTCGACCGCCTCGGCACGGCCAGCACCCGGCGAGCCGGGCGGGACGCGACGGTCGTGGCCCTGGGCCTGATGGTTCCCCGCGCGCTGCAGGCGGCCGAGCAGCTCGCGGCCGAGGGGATCGATCTTGAAGTCATCGACGTGCGCAGCCTCGTCCCGCTGGATACCCAGATGATCCTCTCGTCGGTCTCGCGGACAGGCCGGCTGATCACCGTCGAGGAGAACCCGCAGCTTCTCGGCTGGGGCGCTGAGATCGTCTCGCTGGCGGCGGCCGAGTGCTTTTGGGACCTGGACGCGCCGCCGCTGCGGATCACCACCCCGCACCTCCCGCTGCCCAGCGCAGCGGCCCTGGAAGACGCGGTCATCCCGGGTGTGGACCGTATCGCCGGTGATGTCCGCAAGGCGCTGGATGTATGAGAAGCGAGCTGCTGGACCGGCACCGGGAAGCTAACGGCACTGCCTGGTCCCCGGCGGTGCGCGCGCTGCTGGACCGCCATAGCCTCGAGCCGGGGAGCATTCCGCGCCGTGCGCCCCGGCTGACCCGGCGCGATGTTGAGGCCTTCCTGACTGCGCGGAAGCCCGCCGCGGCCAGCCAGCCAGAGCGGGCCACGACGGCCGCCGGGGTCCAGGCCGCAACGATGCCGCCCGCACCTGACAATGTGCCGCAGAACGCTGTGGCCGGTCAGCAGCCGAAGCGAAATACGCTGCAAGTCTGCAGCACCCGGCTGGATCTCACCGGGATTGAGGCCGCCGCCTTGCCGGCTGCTCTCGTCGCCGCGCTCGTCGAGATTGCCGGCTCCGACGAGGCACTGAGCGCTGCGCTGGCGCCGCCGCGGCGGCTGCTGCTGGAGGATCTGCAAGCGGACGCGGACCCGGCGCGCTGCGTTATCAGCGGCGCCGGAGAGCTCAACGCCATGGCAATCAGGAGCCGTCTGGCCGCGGCGGCTCAGGCCGGGACAGCTGACGGGACCGAAGCAGACGTCCACGTCATCATCAGCGCGGCTGCCGGAGTGCTTCCGGCACCCGCGCAGGACTCTGGCGCTCGGGTCATCCTGACCGTGACGCCGGGTGCGCCTTCCGTCGAGGCGGTCCCGGGCGTCGCCGGGAGCACGCAGATAGCGATCCGCTCGATGGCAGACGCGGCGCTCGCAATCCGTTCGGCGTCGGTGAGCAGTGCGGTCGGGTGCACGTCCGCGCTGCGTGCGGTCTTCGCCGGCCGGAATACGGCCACGCTCTCGCAATAGCGATCGGCTAGCCTGCATCAAGATTTCCTGTCAGCGTGGCTATCAGCGGCCGGCCAGCTCCCCGTCTCCAGGCCCTGGCGGTTGCTGCTTCTGGGCAACTAGTCCGCACCCAGTCCGCCTGAGCTGGTCACCATGCGCTACCTGTCCGGGCCGAGCCGTTGGCGGTGACGCTGAACAATCGCTGCGACCGGCATGATCGCTACTGTGGCCAGGGCAGAGATCAGCAGTGTCCCCGGTGCTCCCACGGCAGCTACCAGGGGACCTCCGGCTGCGGTACCGAGCGGCGTGGCGAGCATGGTCATCGATGTCCAGGCAGCCGACAAGGCGGTGAGGTCGCGGCCACTGGCCTGCTGCTGGAGAACGGTGGCGACGAGGATCGGATACGGCGCCCAGATGAGGCCGCCGAGCGCGAAGGCGACGATCCCGCCCGGCAGGCCAGCGAAAGGTATGACCGCCAGGGCCGCGCCCCAGCCAACGATGATCGCCAGGGCAACCCGCAACGGCGGCACCCTGCGGATGACGCCGAAGATGACACTGCCGATGAGCGCGCCCACGCCGAAACCGGTCCAGAAAGCGCCGAGGATGGCCGCAGATTGGTGCAGGTTGTCTTTCACCAGGATCGGCAGCGCGACCTCAACCGGCCCGTAGAAGAAGAAAAACGGGAGCGTGAGGATGAGGAGGCCGAGCAAGATCGGGCTGCCGGAGATGATGCGCAGCCCGGAGCGGGTGTTCGCCTCGGCAGCCGCACGCGGTTGGGACGCCGAACCTGGCGCGCGCGCCAGGATGATACACGCGGCGTACACAAGCCAGCTGAGCGCATCAATGCCCAGCACGGCTGCCGCGCTGGCCGCAGCGGTGATGACGCCGGCTATAGCCGGGCCAGCGACGATCGCGACGTTCAGCAACGTGCCCAGGAGCGCGTTTTCGCTTCCCGAGCCGTACCGGCTCGGGAAGCGTCTCGGCGATCAGCGTGTACCGGGGGCTGCGATGCCCCAGGACGCCAGCAGTGCAGAGACAGCCAGCAGGATCAGGTAGGTGCCGATCCGCAGCTGGCCGAGAGAGCCAAGCAGCGCGATCACGCCGAGGCAGGACCCGCGCAAACCGCAGTCCGACAGGAGCAGTCGCCGAGTGCCGAAGCGTCCCAGAAAGCGCCGCAGGAAGATGCCGGCCGCACCGGGCAGCGTGTAGGCGGCGACGGCCCCGCCGACAGCGAGATCGCGGTAGGAGGGCGAGCTGACCTCGATCGCCAGCCAGGCCACGCCAGGACGCTCATTGCGTCGCCCAGGCTGGACAGCCCGTAACCCAGCGCGAACAACCGGAACGGGCGATTGGTGAGGGCTTGCCGGTAGGCCGGTGGCAGCAGGTGCATGATCAGGCTACTCTGCAAGCTCACGCGCGCTTGAGGTCAAGGAGCGCCATGGCCGGACGGCTGATCAGCATCGGTGAACTCGCCGGGCGGACAGGGCTGAGCGTGTCCGCGATCCGCTACTACGAGAGTCTCGGCTTGGTGACACCGGTCACCCGTTCCGGGGGCAAGCGGCAGTTCGAACGCGCCGCGATCCGGCGCCTGACACTGGTCCGGATGGGCACCAGGGCCGGGCTGCCGCTGCGCGAGATCGGGCAGCTGTTCCTGCAGGCCCCCCAGGGCCTGTCCGCGCGGCGGCAGTGGGAAATCCTCGCCCACCGCAAGCTGCCCGAACTGGATGCGGCCATTGCCGAGCTGCAGCACCTGCGCGAGCTCATAGCCAGCTGCATCGATTGCGGCTGCCTGAAGCTCGACGAAGGCGTTCTCCTCAATCAGGAACCAGAACCGCGCGATCCAGATAGCAGCTCACAGCTGTCAATGCCGGGTAAGTAGCGGCCTGGCGGATCTGGCCGGGCAGGAAAGCGCAACACAGGTCAACGATGAGCTCCGCTGACTCCCCAGTGGTCAGCCCGCGGGCGCGCCTGCCCGGCGGTCGCGGGCTGGAACGGGATGCACGGTCTGGTGAACCTGCAGCATCGCGACGAACTTGGCAATGCGGGCCGCCCGCGTTTCCGGCTTCTTGGCCTCGTGGATCCGGTACAAGATGGCATACCGGTTACCGCGGTCGAGCGTGGCGAAGAAGGCTGCAGCTTCCTCGTCCTGGTCCAGGGCCTGGCGCAGGTCGTCGGGGACCGTCGCGGTGCGTTGCCCGTCGTAGGCGGCGGCCCAGCGGCCGTCGGCCTTGGCCGCTTCCACCTCGCGCAGGCCGGCCGGCTGCATCTGGCCGGCCGCGGTCAGAGCTGCCGCCTTGCCGCGGTTGATCTTCGACCACTTGCTGCCCGGCTTGCGCGGAGTGAATCGCTGCAGCCAGTATTCGTCGTCCAGCGGCCGTTTCTGGCCGTCGATCCAGCCGAAGCACAAAGCGACGTCGAGGGTCTCGGCGTAGCTGACGGTGATGTCCGGGCAGCCTTTCTTCGCGAGCTTCAGCCACAGCCCCGTGGAGCCGACATGCTCCGCCGCCAGCCATTTCTCCCACCCGGCCGGGTCCGGGAAGGCCAGCACCGGCTGACCCCGGTACAGTTCCGCGACCTCGCGCCCCACGGCTAGCTCCTCCCGATCACCTGATGATAGCCGGACGTTAGATGTCTGCCGGGCGGTCGCGAGCACCCTGATGGCGTCAGCGCCGCCCGGCCCAGGCATCGCGTACCGTAGACTGTTCCGGCACCCGCGCTCGTAGCTCAACGGATAGAGCATCTGACTACGGATCAGAAGGTTGGGGGTTCGAGTCCCTCCGAGCGCGCCCAGCTCACCGGCCCTTTGCGCTCCTAGCATCGGCCCCGACTGCTGCCTAAGCTGCTGCCAACGGGCCGCAATCTAGGTGTCGAGCAGATCATCGATTGCATCGGCTGCGTCCTGGCGAAGCTGCATCAGCACGTGCGTGTAGGTATTCATCGTCACGCCGATCTCTGAGTGCCCGAGCACATCCATGATCGTCCGTGCGGGCACCCCAGCGGCGAGCATGAACGTTGCACAACCGTGGCGAAGATCATGCAGCCTGAGCCAGTGCAGGCCCGCTCGGTCACGCAGCTCGTCCCAGCGCCGGTTGACGTTGCGGGGTTCGAGGGGCGTGCCAACCGAAGATGCGAATACGAGTCCGTGATCTCGCCACGCTGCGCCAAGCGATAGGCGCTCAGCCTCCTGGCGTGCCCGGTGGCTATTAAGCTGCCGTACAGCCATCTTCGGGACGATGACCACTCGCAGTGAGGTACCGGTCTTCGGCTCGACGAAGCGCAGTTCGCCGCCGACGCGCTGAAGGGCACGCCGGACATGCAGTTGCCGGGAGCTTGGATCGAAATCATCCCAGCGCAGTCCGAGCAGCTCGCCTCGACGCAAGCCAGTCGTCAGCGCCAGGACGTAAAGGGCTTCCAGCCGCTCGCCCTCGATGACCTTCATCAGTCGCATTGCATCCTCGACGGTGAGATCGGGCCTGCGCTGGCGAGTCATCGGCGGTGCCTTTACCAGCGCCGCGACGTTCCGCGTGACGAGTTCCATCCGGTAGGCATCCCCGAGCGCGTTACGGATCAGCTTATGAACATGCCGCTGTGTGGCCGCGCTCGGCGGACGGCCGCGAGATGTCTGCGCGTTCCGGGTTTCAACGATCAGCCGCTGCACGTGCGCAGGCGTGAGCCTATCCAGCCGGACTCGGCCGAGGACCGGCTTGACATAGCGGTCGGCCAGCCCGCTGTAGAGCGTTAGCGTGGCCGGACGCGTACCGTCGTGTGCCTTGATATCCGACAGCCAGAGATCGAGCCACTGTTCCACAGTGTGCGCAGGTGCGAGCAAGGCCAGGCCGCGGTCCTGCGCGTCACGAAGGCCCCGGAGCCTTCCCCGCGCCTCCTCCTCAGTCCGGGCATACACCGTCTTCCGGCGGCGCTTACCGCCGACAATGCCCAGATCGAGCATCCCGACCCAGAGGCCATCACTCTGGCGCTGGTAAACGGCGCCGTCACCGCGCGCCTGCCGCCCTTTTTGCGTTGCCACTACGCTGCTTCGTCACTGAGGGAGGCAACGAAAGCGCTCAAGTCGTCAGCCCTGATACGGCGAGCCCCATCGATGCGGACAGACCGCAGGGCACCTGAATTGATCAGTTCGTAGACCTTCGCCCGGCTGAGGCCTAGGACTTCCGCCGTCTCGGTCACCCGGTAGAGCAATCTGGTTAGCTGGCCCCGATCAGTGCCTGCGCTTGTCACGCTGCCCTCCCGGTTGCCGATAGATTGCCGGTTGCTTCCTGGGCTCTGCGTCTGGCTTCGGTGAGGGCGTCCTGCCAGCGGGCGCGGTCGGCCAGGACGTACAGCATGCGCCTGCCGTGGGTCAGGAAGTCATCGTCAGCCGGGGTGACACGGTCCCACCGGTACCGGGCCTCGTCGGCGGTGTCGGGGAGTCCGAGCATGTTCAGGAGCCAGGTCTTACGGTCGCCGCGGTGATCAGCGAGGGTCTTACCCGACCATTTGCGGGACACCAGCACGCGGCGTCCGGCGTAGCCGAGGTTCTCCGGCCGGTGGGCTTTGCCCTTGCACGCGCCTGGCTGCATCTCTTCTTTCGCGTCCTTGGGCTGGATCCCGTACCGCAGCCAGTTCGCGCACCCCGGTGAGCACGGCTCATGCCGCAGGGCGTCGAGCAGCCGGGCGGCGTGGTCGTGCTGGGCGTCAGTGTCAGCCTGGTGGCAGCCAGCTATGTGCTTGGTGAGGTACTTGGTCAGGTAGCGGATGCACCGCCCGGAGTCCTTCGAGCCGGCGAGCACGCCCTGGGCGTCGAACTTCGGCCCGAACCGGGCCACATGCAGCGGAACATCCTCCGGCCCGATGGCGTCGAGAGCCTGATCCCACGTCGGCAGCACCTCCCCCGTCGCCGGGTCCACGTAGCGGCCCGAGGCGGCGTGCCAGGCCGGGAGCTGATCGCCGTCGAACCGCACGATGTCTGTCGAGGGCCACCACACCTGGTGATACGTCGCGGCGATGACCTGCCGCAGGTCGGCGCGCGACACCGTGCCCCGGATCGCTAGATGGACATGCGGGGCCAGCCGCCTCTGGGGCTCGATACTCGCGAAGTACTGGAGGTCTTGGCCGAGGAACCGGCGCAGGTTCTGGATGAACCGGTCGAACAGCGCCGCGAAATGCACCGCATCCCGCGCCGCCCGCGCGTAGTCATAAGAACCGGGATCAGCCGGGGTGCCGTCCGCGGTGACCCTGCCGTATGTGTCGCAGGTCAGGGTGAGGAACATCGACGGCCGGAACCGCTTCCCGTCCGCCGCCGTGTAAACCTTCCCGGTGGTGTGCGGGCTGATCTTCTTACGCGGCAGATCGGGGGCGTCCTGCCTGCGCCGGGTGGACCGCTGCCGCCGGGTGGCGCCCTTCGGTCCGGGGTCGGCGTTGCCGCGGATCCCGGTCTTGGCCAGCTCGCCGTCCAGCTCGGCGATGAGTTCGCCGAGCTCGGCGGTGTCCTGCCCGACGGCCTGGTCGCGGAGCCGCTGAATCTCCGCGCGTTTCTCCAGCAGCCACGCCTGCCAGTCATCGGGCGGGGCGGCCTGGGCGACGGGCTCATCCTCGCAGTGCCACCCTTCCCGGCACTGGACCGCGCGCAGGTTCCTGGTCCGTTCGGCGCAGGCGGGGCACAGGTCGGCGAGGGTAGCGCCGCAGGGCACCATGACCTGCTCCGCTTGCCCGGTATCGAGGTTGGTGCGGCGGAGCTGGACCGGGCGGATGCATCCCCCGCTGGCCTCGGCCAGCATCCGCACCGCATCCACCGCACGCGGCTGCGCGAGGCGCTGGGCTCGGGTAGTGCGCTCGGTCATGGGGCATCGCCGTCCATCTGGGCTTGCCAGGTCGCCGACCAGCCGCACAGCGGGCAGTCCTGCCTGACAGCAGGGGTCCCGTCGTCGGTGGAGTGCAGGCCGGTGCCGCACACCGGGCACGGATCATCGGTCCGCCACGTCGTCACGGCGTTCACGCGGCAGCGCCCCCCTCGATTGCCCGCATCTCAGTAGCCGGGGCGTAGGTCTCGCACATCGCGCGGATATCCGCATCGGACACCCACGCGGCCCGAACCCGGACCGGGTCGGGGTCGGTTTCCAGCCGGACGAACGCCACCCCGGCCCCGGTCGCCGGGTCGGAGGAGATCAGTTCTGCAGCAGCGCCGCGGTCGCGGGCTCCGTCGCCGAGGACCATGTCGACTTGCTCGGGCTCATCGAGGCGCATGGCGATCCGGTCGGGGAACAGGTTCCGGATCGACAGCACGTCCTTGCGCGGGTCCTGCAGGGCGGCCATCACGCTGTACCCGACCGCGCGGCCCTGCGTGGTCAGCGTCGACAGCGCCCCCATCACCCGCTCCCGCAGCTTGCGGTCGGGCTGGTAAGCGGTCAGGAACGCGACCTCGTCGACCAGAACGATCACGAGCGGGTACCCGGCCGTAGGCGTGTGGTCGCGCTGTTTCCCGGCCAGCAGCCGGGCACGGGCCTGCATGTCGGCGACCGCGGTTTCCAGCATGGTGACGATGGCCACGGGGCTGGCGGCGTAGGTGCCGTACCGGTCGAACAGTTCCCGGCCGTACGCCAGTTCCATCACCTTCGGGTCCGCGGCCAGGACCCGCACCAGGCCCGCCGTCATCGCCGCCAGCATCGCCCGCACGAGCGACCACAGCAGGGAGGCTTTCCCCGCGCCGGTCGATCCGGCGATCAGCAGGTGCGTGCCGTGGACGCGGACGAGCCAGGGGGAGCCGTCCTCGCGGCGGCCGACCGGCAGCGCCCGCAGGTCGCAGGTAGCGGTGACGGGAAGGGCGGGGATGATGGCGGCGAGGGCGTCGCGGCGGACCAGCTCCAGCACGATGCACCCTGGTTTCGCGGCGCGGATCCGGCACAGCAGCACCCCGAACCCGTGCGCCAGGTTGTCCGCGCGGGCCGCGAAATCAGCGGCGCACTGCCCGGAGACCAGGCGGACGGGGACCCGGTCGGTGTACCGGGTGGAGGTGACCCTGCCCAGGACCGGGACCAGGATCCGGCCCTGGTAGAGGGGGGCGAGGCGGCTGATGGTCATGACCGCGGCCCAGCGCCGGGCGTAATGCCAGCGCCGCCACCTCCCCAGGGCAGGCCGGGCCGCGAACCGGGCGAACGAGGACGGCGACCACCGCCACCACGTCACCAGGGCAGCGGCGGCGGTGAGGACCAGGGCGGCGGGACCAGGCCAGCCGAACAGATGCCACGCTGAGCCCAGCACCACGGCCGCCGCGACCAGGACCGGGTGCCGGGCCGCGAACCGCAGCACCGCCCACAGCAGGCGGGCGAGCTGGACTATGGAGATGACCCAGCCGGGGGTGTGGTAGACGGGTGAGCGCCAGACCGGGACGGCGAACGGGTCGGGGTTGTTGACCTGGGCGAGCTGGTCACCGGAGAACGTCGACATCTTCACCGGGTCACCTCCCGTCCGGCTTGGCGGGCCAGGCCCGACACGTAATTCCACGCATCTGCGGCCACATTGTGGGCTTCGGTGGTGCCGAGGTCGGCGGCGATGCGGGACAGCAGGCTGGCTTTGCGCTGGTGGTAGGCGATCTGGTCGGCCAGCGGCGCGCCGGGGGTGAGCTGGCGGGCGTGGTCCAGGAGGTCGGCGATCTCGCCGGGGGTGACCCGGCTCGGAAGACCGGTCATGATGGGAGTTCCTTCCTGAGTGCTGCTCGGAGGGGAAAGAAGAAGAAGGGGGCGGCCCGCAGTGCCACCTGCAGGCCGCCCCGCCTTATGCCAGGGCGGGCAGCGGGGCCAGGCCGCGCCACCGCCGCTCGACTTCGGTGGCGTACCGGGCGGCCTGGTCGGCCAGCTCGCGGGCGAACCGGACATGGCCCGCGTCGAGGTGCTCGGGCAGGGTGAGGGTGACCAGCAGGCCGGGCCGGGCGGCCAGGATCGACAGCAGCGGGGTGCGGTTGCGGTAGGACTCGAACGCCACGCAGGAGCGGGCGCTGACCGGGACGGTCACGCTGGTAACACGGCTCGCGGGCATCAGGCCGCGTCCTTCGCCACCGCGGGGCGGGCAGCAGCCTTGATGCCGGTCGCGCGCAGCGAGTACGCCATCCGGCCCTTATCCGTCACATACGGCGTCACGACCAGGCCCTCGAACTCCACAGCCTCGAACGGGGTCCGGGTCGGCGGGACGGGCATACGATCCGTGATCATCTTCACGACGACCTCGCGGGACCGGCCCTCCAGCTCCGGGTCCATGTCCATCACCCGGCACTGGAACACCCGAGTGCCCGTCAGCTTGTCCACCGCCGGGGACCGGGTCCGGGTCTTCTCGTCGTAGTCCTGCGCCTCGGTGATCGAGCCGGGCACCAGATGACACCCGGACGGGAAAACCGCCTGCATGCTCACCGGAAGCCGGGAGCCGGGACTGAGGGCCATGCCCTCACCTCCTGAGATTGTGGGATGTGGTCTCACGCTCCGCGAGACCGTTACTGTCTTAATACAGTTTGGCCGTCCTAGGACGGAGTGTCAACCGCTGTCGCAGGACAGTTCGCTAGACTTGGGCCGTGGCCAGCCCGAAGATCGACCGCAATGCGAGCAGGCAGCTCGCCGATGCCCTCAGAGCCAAGATCGAGGCCGGGGTTTACCCGCCGGGCGGCAAGCTCCCGTCGTACCGGCAGCTCCGCGATGATCACGGCGTGGCGGTGAACACGGCTCAGGCGGCTATCCGGATGCTCGCCGCGGAGGGCCTCGCGGAGATCCGTCCCGCGCAAGGCGCTTACGTGCGCGACCGGGCAGGCGGCAGCAGCCCGACCCTGCGGGCTGAGCTGGCCGATGTCCAGATGGTGCTGCGGCGCAGCAAGAAGGATCTGGCCACCGCGGAGAGGACACTGGCCGGGCTGCTGGCCCGGCTGCCCGCCGAGGAAAAGATCCCGTGACCGGCCGCCGACGAGCAGAAGCACCGCTGCTGGCCGCTGGTGCCGATCGTCTGTCTGTCATGCCTTCAGGCTGCCGCCGCGAAGGTCTGCCAGCCAGGCACGTCCAGTGCAGCCACAGTGCAACAGCAGTGCAAGACGGCGCGCAAACGGTTAGGACATGAGGCATGGATGTCGTGGCCTCATGGACAGGTGATCGCGCGGACGCTTTGCGTCAAGCGCTTCGCATGACCAACGAGGGGTTCGCCGGGCATCTCGGCGTCGCGGTCCGCACGGTCGCCTACTGGCGGAAACGGCCCGACATCGTTCCCCGTCCCGTGATGCAGGAAATTTTGGATGCCGCGCTGCGGCAGGCATCCGAGCCGGTACGCACCCAGTTCCGGCTGCTCCTGACCGGCCGCCAAGACCATGCGAGCCGGATCGGGCCAGCCACGTCACTGTCGATGCTGGACGACGTGACGGGTCTGACAGCCTGGATTACCGCGACCAATACCAGCGACGAGGCCATCGACCACATGGCGCGGGCCGCCGTTGGACTGGCGGACCTGCACACGCAGATGCCGCCCCGCGGTGTTCTCGCCGAAGTGGTCCAGCTGCACCGCAAGACACAGGCCCTGCTGCGCAGCGGGCCGCAGCGCCTGCGGCAGACCCGCGAACTGGTCCGGATAGACGGCGATCTCCTCGCGCATGCCAGCGTGCTGCTGGGCGACCTCAACCAGGACCAGGCGGCCATCCGCTACGGCGACGCCGCCCTGCTGTGCATGCAGGAGACCGAGACCAGCCAGGCCAACGCCTGGTACGCGCTCGCCAAGACCGCCCGGTGGCAGCACAGATACGCCGCCGCAGCCGACCTCGCCCGGCAGGGCTTCGAGCGCAGCCAGCTCGGTCCAATGCACGTCCAGCTTGCCTACTACGAGGCCAACTCAGCAGCATTGCTCGGCGACACCACCCGCGCCCGGATCGCCCTGGCCAGGGCCGAAAGAGCAGCCGAAGCCCTGCCCGGCAGCAAAACCGGCGGATCACCGTGGTCCTTCCCCGCCGAGCGGCAGGCAATCTTCACTCTCTCCGTCGCCCTGCGGACCGGCGACCCGGAGGGCGCGCTGCGGGCAGCGGCCCAGGCCGAGGAAGGCTGGGCAGCCGGTGACCCGTACATCCCTGGCACCTGGGCTCAGGTCAGGATCGGCGCCGCGATCGCGCATCTGCTGAAAGACTCACTCGACGGCACGGTCGAGCAGGTCACGCCCATGCTGGCGCTCGCCCCGGAATTCCGCATCGCCACCGTCACCGGCTGGCTGACCGACCTGAATAGGCACCTGGCCACTAAGCGCTTCGCCAGCAATCCTATCGCCTCGGGGCTACGTAAGCAGATCGGCGACTTCAACGCGATTGCACTGCCGCAGGAGCCCGAGAGGAAAGCCGGATGAACCCGCTTCCCGTTCAGATGACCGACCGCTGGCACTATCGCGCCGAGCCAGCACCCGGCCAGGGCACGGTCTACTGGCACATGCTGATGAAAGATCACCCCGAAGTAATGAACCTGGCCTGCCAAGCCCAGCAGCGCCTGTCCCGGTTCACCGGCCTGCACATGACGCCATTGGAACGGCTGCACATGACCACCATGGTTGCCGGTCCAGCAGAGCAGTTCTCCCCGGGCCAGCTAGACCAGATGATTGCCATAGCGGGAGAGCAGCTCGCCCGGACGCCGCCGATTACGGTCACGCTCGGGGACATCCTTTACCACCCAGAGGCAATCATGCTCGCCGTCAAGCCCGCACAGGCGCTAAGGCCCATCCGCGAAGCCGTTCAAGAGGCCACGCAGATCACCACCGGCCAGCAGTCGGGCAGCGACTCCCCGCGCTGGATTCCGCACATAACCATCTGCTACAGCACCTCAGCCAAGCCCGCCGAGCCGATCATCACCGCTCTCGGCGCTCAACTACCAGGCTGCGAAACACACATCCGCGAAGTCAGCCTCGTCATCCAGCACGGTCCCGAACGCCTCTGGGACTGGCAGACCATCGGCTCCGTACGCCTACCGGCTCCCGCCAGGACATAAGCCCCGTGTCGCCAGTCAGTCCGCGATGCTGACCAATTCGGAGCGGAGCAACAGCCGGGCTGCGCCAAAAACACCTCGGCTGTACGTTGCCGAATTAAGCCGTAGTTAGATCAAGGCGGCGCCGCTGCGCGGCACCGCGTCCGGCGCTCCCCGCACCGGGCTCTGGCCTTGGGAGGCCCCGCCCGGCGCGCCCGCGCCGTCCCCTGCCACGACAGGACACCACAGATCTGACCGGCTCCATCAGGCATGCCAGCCGGTACAGCAGACAGTGTCTTCCTCGCGCCCCGATTATCCCAGTCGCAGCCGCCGCCTCCAGGGCGCTTCGCGTCGCTGCGCGATCGGCATTCGCCGACCCTGGACCCGCCACCCGCTCAACAGGGACCGGCAGCTATCAGGAAGATGGGAGCAGAGCAGAAATACTCCAGCAGCGCAGTGCCGTGACGACGGTCAGCTGAATCTGCCCACTGGCGGCCATGCAGAACTGCCCGGTGGCGGCCATCGCGGTTACTCCCTGTGACTGCCGTCCATGATGGAAACGCGCAGGTACCCGCCGTTCTGGATCGACGGCGGGTTCTTGGCGATCGGGGCCTGAAGCGCGCAGATCAGGTCGGTCGGTACGCCGAGGGCGCCCGCACATGCCGATGACCGAGCGTGTCCTTCCGCCCGGAACGACGCATCACCCCAGCGTTGGTTGGCGGCGTGAATGTGGGCCGGAGGTGCCGTGAGGCGACGGGAACCGGTTGATCCGGAAGGGGACTGTCCGGTTGCTCGACTAACGTGTCAGAGGTGTCGATCACCTGGGATCACGCTCTGGCCTGGCGTAGGCAGCGGCAGCTGCTCGAGCCGGTCGGAGATGAGTCGGTCGCGGGCGTCGTGCGCACGCTCGGGGCAGTCCTGGCGATGGACGAGAGCGCAGCCGAGCTCACCGTCGGCATCCGCCGCACCGGATCGCAGTCCGGCCAGCTCGGCCGGGCTCTTAAGGACGGACAGGTCATCAAGTCGTTCGCCTTCCGAGGTGCGGTGCACTACCTCTCGCCCGAGGACGCGGGTGCCTATCTCGCGTTGCGGGCGTCCGGCCGCCAGTGGGAGCTGCCGAGCTGGCAGGAGCACTACAAGCTGAAGCCCGGCGACTGGCCCGCGTTTCGGGCGACTGTCCGCCAGGCACTCGCGCCGGGGCCACTGACCGTGAACGAGCTGGGCGCGAGCGTGACCCGCGAGGCGGCGTACCGGCACCTGCGCCCTGTCTTCGACGACGGTGCCGGCACGCTGATCAAGCCGCTGACCTGGCAAGGCGATGTCAGTCTGGGGCCACGGCGCGGCGCGCAGCAAACCTTCCAACGGCTCGATGACAATCCGCGCTGGAGAGGAGTGTGGGACCTCGACGAGGCGGGACCGCACGCGATCACCGCGTACTTCCGCTGCTACGGACCGGCCACCCACGACCACATCCACTACTGGCTCGGCAACGGGCTCAGCACCAGCCGGAAGCGCTTGCAGTTCTGGCTCACACGGATGGGTGATCGGCTCGTGGAGGTCGATGTCGCGGGTGAGCCCGCGTTTGTCCTGGATGAGGACGTCGACGAGCTCATGGCAGCGCGACCCACCAACGCCGTCCGACTGCTGCCGGGTCACGACCCGTGGGTCATCGGCCCAGGCACCAAAGACGCGCACGTCGTGCCGCCTGCCCGCCGCACGCCCGTCACCCGAAAGGCCAACCTCGTGGTCGCTGGAGGCGTCGTCAGGGGCACGTGGCTTGCCAAAGCAGGCGACGTCGAGGTGACGTGGTTCGGTGAGAACGGCAAGCCCCCGCTCAACGACGTGGCCGAGGAAGTGGTTCGACTCTCTGCCTTTCTCGATCGACCGCTCAAGATGACCGTCCAGATCGGGTGATGCTCAACCCGGGTCGGACTGCCGCTCCCTCCGTCGACGCATTGGGCCCTGCCTCATGCCGTGACAGACGCGGGATGCTGCATGGGTCCGCGGCGGGCCTCCTGCGTCCGCTCATGCCGCGATGAGGTGCCCGCGGTTGCAAATCAGGGCGTTCGGCGTGCGGTTCAGGTCCGATGCCGTGCCATCACTGGACGCGCCGAATCGGCGTTCGGCACTGAGCTGGCACAGCTACTAAGCGAACCTGATCACTCTGCGTGATGGCCACGGCGCTGGCTTCGTGACCGTCATTGGGCAGTTCCTGATGGCCACCCACAATGCCGGGAAAACTAGCCGGAGACGATCAGGCGGTACCCGAAGTCCATCTGCTCCGCGCCGAGCAGGTCGCTGTGCCGATCGTGCCACGCCCCGGATTGCAGGTCCAGCCGTAGCCGCTCCATGGCTGGCTCGACGATAGCGCCAGGGAGCTGCGCGAACGTGGAGCTTGCCGCTCTCACGGACGGGTCCAGGTAAGCCTCGGGACGTCGCCAGAACGCTGGCTGGTAGCCGTCGCTGAAGTCCCACGGAATCTCGAAGGGAACCACTGCGCGGGCGGCGAGGGCACCGATGACGGTATGCAGCGGCGGAAAGCGCGCGTGCTCAATCTGACGGATCTGAGGGACATACTCCGACACGATCCACAGTTCCTGATCAAATCCAGGGTCCCAGGTGAACACGAGCTGGCGCCGGGCGACGCGCCGCATCTCCGCCAGGCCCGCAAGCAGGTCGGGCCAATGATGCGCCGTCATCACTGCCATCGCAGCGTCGAACCTGCCCGAACCGAACGGGAGCGCCCCAGCCACAGCCCGGATGCGCCTGGCGCCGGGGTGCTGGTCGAGCATGACCTGCGAAGGCTCAGCGGACACCACAGTGCGGTCAACTGGCTCATAAGACCCGATCCCCGCACCCACATTCAGGATCAGCTCAGCATCACTCAAAGCGCTGTGGATCAGCGCCGCTAACCGAGGATCAGCCCGGCGCACGGCGCTATAGCCGATGCCAATCCGGTCGTAAGCCGCAGTCATGTCAAACCGATCCTCCTGCCCCGCTCAGTCAGCAGCCGGGGTCCCAGCCTAAGACCCGCGACTGGACTCGCTATTGCCGCGGTCAGCGCGGACGGCAGCCGATACCCGGCGACATCTGTGGGTCAGCGCCGAGGCCACAGCTAGGCATGGACGACCCTGGAAAGGCTGCGCCTTCCTACGGACAAGAGGGTCGTGCCCGTCGCGTGCCCGTAAAGACGGCCGTAGGCGGTCAGCCGCGGTTACTCACGGCGAGCCTGAGCACAAGCGCCCTGGGCAGCCGCCTGTCAGACGAGTGCAGCCACCACCTTTGCAAGCAGGGGGCCAGGGGTTCGAGTCCCCTTAGCGCAGCCAGGCAAAACGCCTTCCGTCAAGATCACCGATAGGGGCCACTAGGCTCCGGGCGCGCAGTCGTTAGCGGTTGAGGGAGATGCCCGACCGGGCCAGGACCGTGGCCACGAAGGCGCGCTTGTCGGCTGCCGTGTACGGCTCGGCGCCACCGGGAGACCGCTGGGCCAGGTCGTACTTGAGCTGCTGGTATTCGGCGATCAGCGCCGGGTCAGAGCGGAGCGTGTCACGGAACGCGAGCCGCTCGCGCCACAGATCGCTGCCCGGCTCGGTCAGGTGCAGGTGATGCGTATGGATTCCGGGTCTCCGGGTGCGGGCTTATAGAAGTACAGGGCGCACGGCCGGTGCTCCGTGTGCACGTATCCGCGCTGGATGAGCGGGCCGGTCGCCTGCCTGGCGCCGTCCAGGCTGGCCACGCCAGCCAGCATGTCGATGATCGGCTTGGCGGCGAGACCTGGAACGGACGTAGACCCGATGTGCTCCACCGGGGTGATCAGCCAGGGCCGCAGCAAACTCTGAAGGGCGGCCTGCTCTGCGGCGAACATCACCGGCCACATCGGATCGTACGCATGAACAGACATGGCCATCATCGCCCGTCCCTACCCGGCCGCTCTTGGCCGCCGATGGTGCCACGCTACCCTGACCGACCTGATAGGGAGGCACTCAATTCGCGATCTGCTGTTGCCAACACTGCTGCCAAGGCGGCGGACAGCCGCTGACGCTGGACGACACCTGAGGAATCACGGCCGAGGTCGCAGCCAGGAATAGACGACCCTGGACAGCCTGCCCATTGCTACGGATCAGAAGGTTGGGGGTTCGAGTCCCTCCGAGCGCGCCACTGTTTCCGCAGATCAGCACTCCGGGTCATCCTCGCCGGGATCGTCGTCGGCCTCATCTGGCCGTACCCGCTTCCTCGGCGGCCGCGTCGAGGCGGTCCACGTAGAGGTCCATGTCGGCCGGGTAGAGGTGGCCGTACAGGTCCAGGGTCGTGGTGATGCTGGCGTGTCCCATGATCGCCTGGAGCTACTTCGGCGGGTATCCGGCCTGGACCATGAGCGAGGCGGCCGTGTGCCGCAGGTCGTGGATGCGGAACCGGTCGCTGACCCCGGCAGCCCCGCGAGCGGGCAGGAACGTAACCTGCCGCCAGTTGGACAGCCGCAGCACCGACCCCGCCGGGCAGGCTACGAGCAGGTCTACGACATCGACGAGATCATCACGCGCATGCCGACGCCCGACGAAGTAGCCCGACTCGCAATCTCGACCGGCACGCCGGTTGCCGAGCACATCAGAACCGGCTACACCGCCAGCGATAGAGCAGTACGGGTAATGATCTCCGTCATCCCGGCGACACGCTGATCTTGCAGTACACCATTCCGACTTAGCTCTCAGATTCCGCATGGCCGGGGCAGCCCTTCTTGTGCCAGGCTCCACTTGATCCTTGACGGATCGGCTTCAGTTGAACCTTACACCCCCTAGTCGGTTGTTCACGTCGCCTGCGTCATGGATGAGCGGCCGTGGAGGATGTTAGACGTGCTCGCGGCGCAGTGAAATGAGTTAGGACGTGGATGAGTCACTCGTCCGCTGGGCGGCATGGCAGGGACTTCGCCTCCCTGCTTCTACCGCCGGGTTAGTGGTGGCCGACGCATGTATTGTGAGTACGTGTCGAGCCAGGGCGAGGAGAGCGCGGACCGGGTTGCGGCTGCAGGGGTGCGGACGGTCGCCGCTGGAACTGCGCGGCTGTTCGCCGCCTGGTCGCAGGGCTCGCCCGTGCCAGACCGAGCGGACCGTCGCTGTGAAGGTAAAGCTGACTTTGCGGCCCGCCGGGCCCGGGTGTGGCAGGTACCGCTGTCACCGCTGGGCTTTCGGCTGAGTTCATCGAGCAGCATCAGGCCACGGACGGCGACCTGACACAGCTGGGTGAACCGCAGGAGATGGTCTACGACGGTGCCAATGCCTACGTGCACGTCGCTGACAACTGGACCGGGTTCTTCCTCGGTGATCCCGCCGGGCCGCGGACAGTGAACGATCCTTTGTGGCCGCTGGATGCGCTGTTCGGCGCTCGGGACGCGGTCGAGATCGGCGCGGAGGAAGTCCGTGGCGTGGCGGTGACCCGCTACCGCGTGACGGTCGACCTCACTCAGGCGGACGCCGCACTGCCTGCCGGGGTCACGGTTCCCGCTGGCCCGTATCGCGCGCTCAGCCAGATCCCTGCCGAAGTGTGGCTGGATTCAGCTGGCCAGTCTCGCCGGATCGCGGTTGCGACCGAGCGGGCGGCCGGGGACAACCAGGTGTCGATCTGGTCGATCGTCGAGCTGTGGGACTTCGGGGTGGCCGCCGGCATAGTGCCGCCCAGTCCGGCCGACCTCGTGCCACCGCGGCAGGCTTACCGCGAGGCTCCCGCTGCTCCCTCACCGTGACAGGGATGGTGCGGCCGGTCAGGCAGGCGACGGAATCTCTTGATTCTTACCCACCCCTGATTGCCTTCCGGCGGCCATTACTGGTTGCGGTCAGCTAACCCCGACGGGCCTTCTGGCGGTAGCGGCGCAGCCGCGCGTGCGCCTCTGACGGCTGACTGCGTATCGGTCGGCTACCTCGGTCACCGGGACCCCGGCACTCACTTCCAGGGACGGCCCGGTATCTCTGCTCGGTCACGCTCAGCTCCCACAGCATGAGCGGGAATGTTAAGCATCAAGCGAAGCCGGGGTGTAAAGCATCAAGCGGGACAGGAGGGCCTTCTTACTAACGGATTTGCTAACAGCAGGCGAGTCAGCGGCTGGGACTGACCGGGTGAAGATGTCCGCAGCCTCGGCGACCTGCTCGCGGATCACATGTGCGTAAACCCGCAGGGTGACCGAGGGATCGGCGTGGCCCAGGCGCGCCGCGACGACATGCACGGGCACCCCGGCAAACAGCAGGGTCGTCGGGTGGGATATGCCGCAGATCATGCAGCCGGGCATGCGGGAGCACGTCGCCAGCGCCACGTACTGCATGGCCGCGCTATGAGCCTGGACCACACTGCCCTTAAGTTTCCGGAGTTATGTCCCATTGCGGGAGATTCGACTTTGTGATGTCGATGGTGTAGGTGACTTCTTCAGTGTGCCTGGTGTGGCGTTCGGGGGTGGTTCTTCCGGAGGTCCGCT
>JAABUX010000831.1_pt1 | contig 49843 bp, 47 predicted proteins | sample 5561851 | NCBI WGS metagenome assembly JAABUX01 (sample SAMN10711883, study PRJNA513361) | rock metagenome | isolation source: Antarctica rocks | place: Antarctica: Victoria Land, Richard Nunatak red sandstone | collected 2016-01-03 | reverse complement strand
TGGCGTAGCAGGCCACGCCGAGGGGCGTGTCCAGGCCGGGATGCATCTCCTGGCCGCGCCAGTGGTGCTCCGCGACGCGGTCGCGGTAGGCCGCGAGCTGCTGTGGCGTGCGCCGGCCGGAGTGCAGCAGGACAAGTTCCCAGGACTCGGCGTGCTTGCTCTCCTCCAGGCCCCAGGCTAGCTGGAGGGTGCGGCGCTCGCGCTGACCGCGGCACAGATGCAGGCCCTGCTCGACGTAGTCGCCGACGTAGTCCTCGACGCCGAGGTAGGCCTCGACGATGGTCACGGTGTCCTCGGAGAGGAGATGGCCCCGCGCGGCCATCTCGGCGAGGGGCAGGTCGTCCCAGGGGGTCCAGTTGCGGACCTTGACGGCCTTGCGGAAATAGCGGACGACGGCGTCGCGGGCCTCGGCGGCGGCGGCCTGCTCCCGGGCTTGGCGGGTCCAGGGGCCGGCGAGGACGGTCGGCATCTCGGTCATGGAAGGCTCCTCTCGTGCGGGAAGCGGAGGGGCGCGGGGGGATGATGATGCTCCCGCGCTGGTCTAGCAGGCACGCCCCAAGAGAGGGTACCAGGGCGAGGAGGTGAGGAGGCGAGGAGCGTGCGTGCAGAGGGACGGGAGGGAGGATGGCGCGGCGACGGTGACGCCTTACAGACGTCGCCACCACTATCAAAAGCTCTGACGTCTTACATGAGTAGCTGTAAGGGGGCAGATAAAGTGCGCGGAAAACAGGCGTGAACGACGGTCTATCGCACATAAAATGCGCGGTCTATCGCACGTAAGGTGCGCCGATCCTGCATCTGTCGCACATAAAATGCGCGGATCCGTCTGCACGGGGAGCGCGGTGGGCGCTGCGTGAGGCGAGGAAAGAGCCGTGCGCAGGCACGGACGAAGGGAGAGGAGGGGCCTAAGTAAGGATGGCGCAGGGTAGGGGCGACAGCCTGCGCAGGTTATGTGCCCAACGGCGCATTTTATCTGCCCCCTTACACCTGCGGACGCCAGGGACGCGGCACGCCCTCGACGTGATGCGGCGGGACCTGGACGACAGATGATGACCCGCTCGCGGTGGCTGCCCCGGCGCGGGGCGACGTTACGTTGGAGGAGGCGCCGCTCACCGCCGTGCCGACCGCGTGGCGACGCCGGGTCGTCCGCCCGGACGACCGGCCCAGCTACCACGTGGATCGCCGGGCGTATACGTTCGTGGTGCTGGAGCAGGCCCAGGTCGCGCTCCGGCGCCGCGATCTCTTCGTCGCCCCGAGCGAGAAATGGGCGGACCCGCGCACCGCGCTCCTGCAGGGTGCGGCCTGGGAGGCGGCGTCGAACCGCTCTCTCCACTAGACAAGCCAGCACAACCCTTAGACAGCGTAGCGCGCCGCATCCGCCCACTTGAACTCCAGACCCAGACCGGGCTGCGATCGATCCGGCCGTAGCGCGCCGTCGACTGGGGTGAGCGCGCCGTCGAACAGCAGGCGCTCGATGCGCGCGTGGTCGTGGAAGTACTCAATCGGCATCAGGCGGGCAATCGAACAGCATGGCGCGACGTGCAGCGAGGGCGCGCAGTGCGCCGAGAGGTCCATGCTGCGCGACTCCGTCAGCGCCGCCGCGCGCAGGAAGCCGGTGATGCCAGCGCAGCGCGAGGCGTCGGCCTGCAACACGTCGACCGCCTCGGCCTCGAGCATGTGGCGGAAGTACCACAGGTCGTAGCCGTACTCGCCGGCGGCGATGTCCATGCCCGCCGGGCCACGGTCGCGCATCAGGCGCAGCCCCGCCAGGTCGTCGGACGAGACTGGCTCCTCGAACCACACCACGCCGTACTCACGGAAGGCCTGCGCCTGGGCCAGCGCCTGCTTGCGGCTATAGGCTCCGTTGGCGTCCACGTACAGCGCGGCGTGCGGTCCGATGGCCTCCCGCGCGGCCTTGACCCGACCGAGGTCGTCGGCGGGATGCGTGCCGATCTTCATCTTGACGCGCGGGATGCCCTGTTCCACCCAGCCGCCCAGTTGCGCCTGCAGCCGCTCGATCGAGTATGAGGTGAACCCGCCGCTGCCGTAGACCGGCACGGCGTCGCGGGTCGCCCCGAGCAGCGTCACCAGCGAGAGGTCGAGCAGGCGCGCCTTGAGGTCCCACAGGGCGACGTCCACGGCGGCGATGGCCATGGAGCAGATGCCGGGGCGTCCCAGGTTGCGGATCTGATGTACCATGGCCCCCCAGCAGCCCGGCACGTCCATGGCATCGCGGCCTGTGACCACATGAGACAGCATATCCTTGATCAGCGTTCCGGTCGCGGTGTCGGCATACGTGTAGCCGAGTCCGGTCTTGTCTCCCGCGCTCACCTCGACCAACACCAGCGTGGTGGAATCCCAGGCGTAGGTGCCGTCGGACTCCGGCGCATCGGTCGGGATCTTATAGACCGCCACGTCGATCTTCTCTATAGGGACGGCGCTGTCGAAGATGGCCATGGATGTATCTCCTCCCTCAAACTGCCCGACGCTCGACGTTTCCTCGCCACGCGGTCAGCCGCCTGACCAGGGTCTGTGCATTGTCCGCCGCGGACGCCGGTCCCAGTGGAAACGCTAATACATGCTGGCCGAAATATTTTGGCGATGCATATGGTCCCTAAGACACTTCAGTGTCCGTGGTTTGCCATGCGACTTCAGTCGCAGGCCGGCGCCGCACGCAAACCTAATAAGCCAAGCTGTACTAGCTCTTGACGCGCTCGTCGGTTGCGCGGTCGGATTCCTGCTGATGCTGGCGCTCACGCGCAAGCTGGCGTTGCTCGTCGCGCTCGTACGCCTTCTTGGATTTGCCCCCGATGCGCGGCACCCCCCGGCCGGAGACGCCGGCCGGTTCGAGTTCCTTGCGCAGCGGCGGGGTCGCGCCCGAGCCGCGGCGCCTGGCCAGCACGTTTTCCCTCTCGCTAATCAGGTAGTCGGCCGTGCGCGCGGCCAGCGCCTGGATGGTCAGCCCCGGATTGGCCGAGCCCTGCGTGGGGAAGACGCTGCCGTCGCAGATGAACAGGTTGGCGATGTCGTGCGACTGGCCGAACGTATCCACCACCGAGGTGCGCGGGTCGGCCCCCATGCGCGCCGCCCCCACCAGGTGGGCGTAGCGCGCCTCCTGCACCACCTCCTCGGCCCCCGCCGCCCACATCACGTCCTCGGTCTTCTTGCGCCCGTAGGCGATCAGTTTCTTGTCGTTGTCGTGCAGGGCGAAGGTGATCCGGGCCACGGGCAGACCATACTCATCCTTCTCCTCGGCCAGCTCGACCCGGTTGTCCTCCCAGGGCAAAATCTCGCCCAGCAGGCCAAAGGCCGACCAATGGTTGTAGTCCATCATCGCGCGGCGCATCTCCCAACCCCAGGCCCCTTTCGCCGCGATCATCTGCTTGGCAAAGGCAATCGGCAGCGGACCCACCGTCTGGATGGCGAAGCCGCGCACGAAATCCCGCTGGGGGTCCGTCTCGTAGAACTCCTCGGTCAGCGAGTTGGCCGGCGGTCCCTTATACATACGGATCAGGTCGGGGAAGCGGCCCATAATGACGTTGCCGGCCTGGGCCATCAGGTACTTGCCCACCATGCCGCTGGAGTTGGCCAGCCCGTTCTCGAAACCGGGACAGGCCGAGTTGAGCAGCAGGCGTGGCGTCTCGATGGCGTACCCGCACACGATGACCAGCCTGGCCTTTTGCTCAACCTCGTTCATCTCGGAGTCAATGTAGGTCACGCCGGTGACGTTGCCGTCCCGGCCCAGGTTGATGCGCGCCACCATACAGCGGTCGCGGATCTCCGCGCCATGGCGGATGGCGTCGGGGACGTGGCTGACCAGCGTGCTCTGCTTGGCGCCGACCTTGCAGCCCTGGATACAGAAGCCCCGATAGATGCAGTGGGGACGGTCGGCGTGCGAGCCGGCGTTGATGGCCACGGGGCCGCCGATGCTGACGCGGATGCCCAGCTTCGTGCAGCCTCTGATCAGGGTGTCGGAGACGCCGGCCGTGGGGTGCGGTCCGTAGATGTAGCCATGCGGGTCGCCCCAGGGATAATAGGCCGGGCCGGAGACGGGCATCTCACGCTCCAGTTGCTCGTAGTAGGGCTTGAGGTCCCAGTACGAGAGGGGCCAATCGGCGCCCAGCCCGGTGTCGCTGTAGACGCTGAAGTCCGAGGGGTGAAAGCGCGGGGTAAAGCCGGCCCAGTGCACCGAGCCGCCGCCGACGCCCTGCCCGCTGTTGTTCTCGCCGAACACGAGCGGGTTCTGGCCGCCGGTGATGCGCAGGTTGTTCCAGTAGAGCTTGCGCGAACCGGCCTCGTCGCTGACCCAGTCGCGCTCGACGTCCCAAAACGGACCCGCTTCCAGGCCCACCACGTTGAAGCCAGCCCTGGCCAGCCGCTGCAGCAACACCCCGCCCGCCGAGCCGACGCCGACGATCACGACGTCGACCTCCTCGTCGCGCGCAAAGTGGCGCATCGGCGCGTCGATCGTCTCGATCGGTCCCAGCGTATGGACGCCTGTTTTCGGCGGCTTGAAGGCGCCGAACAGCGGGCTTTGTACTAGTCCCCGCATCAATGTGTCCCTCCCTGACCCCCGGCCGGCTGGTCCTCTCCCGGGTGAGGCGGCGCCCAGCCGGAGGACGTATCGCCGACCGAGAGCGCCGTGGAGGGCGCCGCCCAGGAGTAGCGCCGCTCGCCGACCTCCCATGGCTCGGGCTCTCCATGCTCCTGGCGCATATACCCCCGCGGGTAGGCCGGTCCGCCGAAGCCGACCTCATCCCAGGCATAGGGGTGCGCGTAATAGACGTGCACCGCATCCTGCATCAGCATGGCCCAGAAGCGCTTGACCGGCATGCGCTGCCAGATCTCCTCGGCGGCGGGCGGCTGGCCGTCGTGGATGGTCTTGAGCGCCTCATCCTGCTCGCGCGGTCCCAATTCAATAAACGCTTTGTCGTGCATGTGCCGGGCGATGGCGTCGATGGCCCGCAGCCCGAGCCGATAGGCCTCCCCGTCAGCCGGCATTTTCTCGTAGCGGTAGCCGTCGATGCGCCCGCTGTCGAGCCGCTCATCGATGAACGGGAGGATAGGGATTTTATGGTCGTCATCGCGGTCGTCCTGCGGCAGGACACGGTCGAGCACGGCCTGCATCAGCGCCGCTTCCGCTGTCGTAAAGAAGCGCAACGGCGGGACGTCGTGGACGCGGGCGAGCACGACGGCGCGCGTGGCCTCGTCCCAAAACTCCTGCTGCGCCAGCGTGCTATGGCCCGGATAGTAGCCCGGCTGCGCCCTGGGCGGCAGCGGGATGCCCGTGGTCGGCTCGACGGGGAACCGCTCCAGTTGCTCGGGGGGCAGCGCCAATAGCTCCCGCGCCGTTGGATTGGGGGCTATCCGTTTCGCTTCGTCCGTGGCCATCAATCGGCTCTCCGCAACAGGCTGGCCAGCAGGCCCAGGAAGCCGCTGGCGGCGAACAACAGCGGGGCAAAGGCGGGCGGGCCATACATCAGGTTGTAGAGGGGATATCTGAAACCGCCCGGCCGGCGCCGCATGCCGCGCACGTGGTAGAACGTGCCCACCGCGCCGTCGAGCAGCGCCAGGATCGAGACAAACGGGAGGGCCGTGCGCGCAATGGTCCGGCTCCAGATGGCGCCGATACCGGCGGCGCAGAGCAGCGGCGTGAGCAGGATCGGCGTCCACTGCGCTTTATACCGGAAGTTGTTCTTGTAGTGCGAGTAGAGCGCCTCGAAGCCGCTCAAGACCGCCGAGATGGCCGCTGCCGCCGCCAGTTGCTTCTGGAACTGTCCCTCGCGCACGTGCTGCTCCAGCGTGAGGCCCTCCCGCGTGACCCCGCGCGGCAGCCAGCCCAACCAACTGGGACGGGCCGGCAGCGCCTCGCCCATCGTGCCGGGGAGCACAGGCGTGCGCGGGTCATCCTCGCGACGCAAGAACGTGGCAATCAGGCCCAGATACCCGCTGAGGGCGAAGAGCAACGGGGCCAGCACGGGCGGCCCCATCACCAGGTTGAAGACCGGGATGCGCCAGCCGCCGGGCTTGCGGTGGATGCCGCGCACGTGGAACACGAAGCCGATCACGCCGTCGGCCATCGTGATCAGCGAGACGACCGGCAGCACCGTGCGCGCCGCCCGCCGGCTGAAGGCCCCCCACACGCCGGCAATCAGCAGCGCGGGGCTGAGGATGACCGGACTATACATGACGCGCTGGCTGTAGCTGCCGCGATAGTGCTCGGTCAGCACTTCCAGACCGCTGAGCAGGCCGGACAGGCCAGCGATGAGCGACAGACTGCGCTGGAAGCGGCCCTCGCGGATGTGCAGGTCCAGCACTACGCCCTCGCGGGTGATGCCGCGCGGCAGCAAATCTAGCAGCGCCGGACGCCCTCGTCCCCCGAGGGCGCCCGGCAGGACGTCATCCACCGTGTCGGCCAGGACTTTCGATACCTTCAGAGCCACTATGGCCTCCCACCATCATCGATCCGTCTTAGATAACCTGGCGCAACTTGGCCGGCAACACGTCCTTCAACATGTCCTTGACCACGTTGGCGATGATCGGCGCGCGGTCCTTCTCCCCCTTGAGGATTGCCTCGGCGAACTTGACCGCTTGCGTCGTCGTGATGTGGCCCGGCAGGCCCGGCTCGTTCGCGTCCACCACGGTCTCGATCACGGCGGGGCCGGGGTAGGCGAACGCCTCGCGCAGGACCGACTCAGCCTGCGCCGGGTCGTCGATGCAGAACCCGCCCGCGCCGCACGCTTTGGCGTAGGCCGCGAAGTCGATGGGCTGCAGGTCGACCCCGAACTCGGGGTTGCCCTCCTGCGCCATCTGCTCCCACTTGATCTGCCCCAGCGTGTTGTTCTTGACGATGATGACCTTGACCGGCAGCTTATACTTGACGAGCGTGGCCAGTTCGCCCATCAGCATGGTGAAGCCGCCGTCGCCCACCAGGGCCACGACCTGCCGCCCCGGGTGGCCGACCGCCGCCCCCACGCTGTAGGGAAGGCCGCAGGCCATCGTCGCCAGGAGGCCCGAGACCGAGAACTGCATCGTCCCCTTCATCTCGACGTAGCGTGCGGCCCACGTCGTGACCGTGCCGCAGTCGCTGACCACGATGGCGTCGTCGGCGAGGAATTTGTTCAGCAGATGGGGCACGACCTGCGGCTTCATGGGCATATCGGTCCGCGTGGCCCGCTCCTCCATCAGTCGGTTCCATTCCGTCATGCGCTCCTGCGCCTTTTGCAGGAAGCTCTGGTCCTCCTTGCGCGTGAGCAAGGGCAGCAGCGCCCGCAGCACGGCGGTGCAGTCGCCGACGAGGCCAACCTCGACGGGATGGCGCAGCCCGATGCGGGTCGCGTCGATGTCGACCTGCACCGTCTTGGCCTGGCCGGGTTTGGGCAGGAACTCCATATAGGGGTAGCTACTGCCGAGCATGATGAACGTGTCGCACTCCTCCAGGGCGTCCTGCGACGGGGCCGTGCCCAGCAAGCCGATGCCGCCCGTGGTATAGGGGCTGTTGTCGGGGACGACGGCCTTGCCCAGCAGCGGCTTGACGATGGGGCCTGCCACGGTCTGGGCCAGCTGGAGCACCTCGTCGCGCGAGTTGAGGCAGCCACGCCCGGCCAGGATCGCCACCTTGGAGCCGGCATTGATCAGGTCGGCCGCCTGCTGAAGCGCCTGCTGCGGCGGCAGGGGGTACGAGGGCGAGAAGACATCGCCGCTGTGCTTGGCGATGTTGCCCGTGGAGCGGTCCCCGTCCGACAGCGTCCACTCCTGGATGTCCTTGGGGATGGTGATGTGGGCGACGGTGCGCTGCGACAGGGCGGTCTTGACAGCCTCGTCCACCACGTTCGTGATGTGCGCCGGGCCCATCACGCGCTCGTTGTAGGCGGCCACGTCCATGAACAGCTTGTCGAGGTCGACATCCTGCTGGTAGAACGTGCCGATCAGGTCGTGGAAGGTGTGCCCGGTGATGGCCAGCACGGGCTGGCCGTCGCACTTGGCGTCGTAGAGACCGTTGAGCAGGTGGACGCCGCCCGGACCGGACGTGGCCAGGCAGACGCCGAGGCGGCCGGTAAACTTGGCGTAGCCGCAGGCGGCAAAGGCAGCTGCCTCCTCGTGCCGCACCTGGATGAACCTTAGTTTATCCTGATGCGTGCGCAGGGCCTCGAAGATGCCATTGATGCCGTCGCCGGGGAAACCGAAAATCGTGTCGACGTTCCAGTCGATCAGGCGCTCGACCAGCAGGTCCGCCGTTGTCTTGGCCATTCATGTCTCCTTGCCACACTATATCGTCACACGATAGAATATCCGTCTGCAAGCCGTGTGCCAGGAGGTCCACGTTGTCGTAGCCGACGGCGTAGTTGGCCATGATTTTGAGGTCGGGACCGGCGGCCTCGAACACGTCCGCGGTCATCCGGTCGTCGGCGATGCTGACGATGGCGTGCGCCCCGCGCACGAACTCAACCAACTCATCCGGCGTCATGGGCTCGACGCTATCGTGGACGACCACGTCGAACTCCTTGTGCTCCCGTAACAAGGGCATGAGCGGGTCGGAAACCTTGCATGTCACCACGACACGCTGCCGCGTATCGGCCATCGGCCTATCCTCCTCTCTTGAATTCCGCCTCAAAATATTTCCGTTTCACGACGGTGGCGCGAGAGGCCGTTACGACGTCAGCCCGCGCAAAGCGGCGCGCGCCTCGGGGACGGCCAGTGGTACCGTGGCCAGGGTCGCGCCCGTGGTCAGCAGACACCACAGGCAGAAGGTCCGCTGCTTGGTGAGCTCGTTGACCGTGAGCCGGCTTGCCTGCGCTGCGTCGAACAGAGTTTTGACTGCCAGCGCCAGTGGCACCCAGGACCGCGATTGGGCGCGGTCGGCCGGGCCCATCGCCGCCAGGGCCATGGTCGCGGCGTAGCTGCCCAGGCCCAGGATGGCGTCGGGCATTTCCAGGATAGCATAGGCGTCGGCCGAGCCGTTGACCCGGTCGGCGTCGAAGCGTGGCAGCGGCGGCTCGGGCACGTGCGCGATGATGCCCATCTGATAGAGCGCGATCAGCCCCATCGACGCCACGTTGGCCAGCGAGAGGGCCACGATGACGCGCCGCCGGCTCAGGAACTCTCCCGAGCCCTCGCGCAACTCCTTGCCCAATAGGTCCGGCGTCATCGCGGTACCCTGCGTAGCAGGGCCGCGGCCGCGCCGGCGACGCCGACGCCGAGCGCGCCCAGGACCAGTTCGCGCTCGTGGGTGGCCAGCCACAACTCCGGGCTGGCCTCGCGCGCCTTGTCATCGAAGATGCCGTGCGGGCCGTGGTCGCCGGACACGGGCTCGTACAGGTTGTCCGGACGGTCCTTGGCGACCGGCTGCGCGGTCTGCTGGCCGTTGTAGCCGGTGCGGGCCAGGTAGAAGTCCAGCAGGCCCGGAATGGCCATGTTGCCGATGACGGCCTGCAGCGTGGAGAGGCCCACGTAGACCTCGCGCCGATTGTGGTGCGCCGCCCAGTAGACGGCCTCGGCCCCCACCTCGGGCTGGTAGATCGGCGGGACCGGCTGCGGGTGGCGGGGCAGCTTGGTGCGGCACCAGTTGAACTGGGGCGTGTTGAGCGCGGGCATCTGCACCATGCAGAGCCGCACGCGGCTCCGATCGTGGATCAGTTCGCAGCGCAAGGAGTCGGTGAAGCCACGGATGCCGGCCTTGGCCCCGCAGTAGGCCGCCTGCAAGGGGATGCTGCGGTAGGCCAGCGCCGAGCCCACCTGCACGATATGCCCGCGGTCGCGCGGGAGCATGCGCTTGAGCGCGGACATGGTCCCGTAGACCTGGCCCAGGTAGGTGACCTCGGTGGCGCGCTTGAACTCGTCGGGCGTCACCTCCTTAAACGGGGCGAAGATGGTGGCCATGGCGTCGTTGACCCATACGTCGATGGGCCCGAGTTCCCGCTCGGCCCGCTCCGCCGCGGCCTCCACCTCGTCCGCGTTGGCCACGTCGGCCGGCAGGATCAGCGCCTTGCCGCCGAGGGACTCGACATCTCGTTTCGCGCCCTCCAGGCCGTCCATGCCGGCCCCGCCGCGCGCGATCAGCCCGACATGAGCGCCCCTCTTGCCAAAGGCCTGCGCGATGGCGCGCCCCAGCCCGCCTGCCGCGCCGGTCACGACGACGACCTCCGGCTGCTGTGCTGTGCTCATATATATCTAATCCCTCTACAAGCTAATCAAGGCCAGCCCGGTCTCGGGGTCCGATTTTTTGTGTAGCTGGCGCGGCGCCTCGTCGACGATGACCTCCAGCGTCGGCCAGACGTGCGCTTCCAGCAAATGGCCGCCGCGCGTCGTGGCGTCCGACCGGCCCACCACGACATGGGCGTGCAGCGCGGGCGAGCCGTCCTCTTTGAGCGCGATGTCGCCGAGCAGCGAGAGCACCTCGACCTGCTCCCGTAGTGGGATCTTCTGGTATTCTTTGCGCTCGCGGTCGAAATAGCCCAGCGTCACATCGCTGAACGCGCCGATGGCCGTCAAACGGGCCGCGCCGATCCGCTGCTCCCTGGCAACGTCCAGCAGCCCCGCCGTGACCTCGTCGCCCTTGTCGAAGACGACCGCGTAGGTCCGCTCGCCCTGCCCGTCGTCGATGCGCTTCACCTTCATTAGTAGGATCTCCTCCTTACCAACATCCAGGTAGCAGAGGAGGATGCGGCCAGCCCATCTGGCCGACCTCCACGGCGGGGACCGTGAGCACGATCCAGTTGTCGACCAGCGCGCGGATCGCCGTGAACGGCACGTAGACATCGCGCCGCCAGGGGCGGTCGATCAAGAGGTGGTCGGCGGCGAGACGGCGCACCGTCCCGACGGGCGTCCCATCCGCCCCCATCACCTCCATGCCCAGCGCCAGGGCCGTGCAGCGGTCCATCGCGTTCGTCCCCCTCGTTCCCTCTCGGCGCCGGTCACTCGGCGGAGACGTGCAATGCGCCGCGAGCGCGAGCGGACGCCGCTGGCATAAGCGTCCGCTCGACCGCGGCCAATGCCTTGGGGCGCCGCTCCGCCGGCAGCGCCCGGTACACCGCGAGCAGCCGTGCCTCGTCGGCTTCCACGACCTCGACGGTCAGACCCATCGTGGCCGGCAGCCGGTCCAGCAGCAGCGCCTGGATGCGCGCGAGCAACTCGTGCAACGCGGCGTCCGAGAGCGCGTCGAGGCGGCCGAGGCCGTCAACGTGACCCTGCCCTGTCATGGCCATCCCGCTCTCAGTGGGCTCATGCTTATTGGGAGCGGAGGATCCGCGTACGGGATGGAATCCCATCGCCGCTCTCACCTCACCTCTCCATCCATGTTAAGCTGGCCGTGGTGTGTCCGACGCCGTTCACGACGTGTCGTCGCGCGACGAGCGGACATACTGGGAGGGCAGGAGGAGCGAGTGGTCCGGTCAATCCGGGCCAGGGCGCGCGCGGCGGCGCGGCGCACCCAGCGGTCGGGATGAGTGGTCAGGGTCTCGATGCGCGGCAGGGCGCGACCGGCTTGCAGGCGCCCCAGCGCGTCCAGCGCCTGTTCGACAATTTGTGTGTCCCTATCGTCGAGCAGCGCCATCAGCACGTCGACGGCGCGCGGTTGGCGCAGGCGCCCGAACGCCATGACCACTCTCTGGCGGGCATGCCCGTGCGCCGGGTTGCACACCAACGGGACGAGATCCTCCCAGACGCTGTCGTCGGCCACGTCGCCCAGCGCCTGGCCGACCGCCCACTTGTAGCCATGGGGCCAGTCGCCCGCGCGGTAGAACTCCTCGATCAACGCCGGGGCCGCCACGGGACGGGCCCAGGAGACGCCGAGCGCGCTGACGATGGCCCACCGCAGGTAGGGGTCCTCGACCCATGGCAACCACTCCAGCAGGATGGGGATGGCCGCGCGGTAGTCGCCGCGCTTCAGTTCGCCGATGCGCTCCACGCTGAAGCCGGCCTCGGCCAGCGCGGTGAACACAGTGGACCTCGCCGTCTCTATCGTCGCTTGCATTGACTCCCCCTTCAGTCTTTACCTTGTGCCCGCGGCATCCCATCTCCCGCTGGGGGACACGGGTGTTGTTCGCCGGGGGCCACCGAGAGCTGCTGGGGGCTACAGCCTTACTCTAGCATCCGTTGGGGCGCGGGCTGTCAACGGGGGCCGTAAAGAAATATAAAAAAGAGTGAACAGGCGGCGGACGACGCCCGACTCAGGTGGAGGGCGGATCAGTGGCGGGGGCTACACGGTAATACGCTGCTTCAGGTACCCTTACGCGGCAGGTGGTATGCCGCGCCTAGCCCGTGTGTCCGGCCTTGATGCCGCGCCGATCCCACCGGCCCTCTGGCACGGCCAGGGCCATTTAGTTTTCGAGGCAAGACGCCCCTACCCCTGGAGGCCGCCCGCGAGATCGAGAACTAAATGACCCTGGGCACGGCACTTGCACATCCAGGATTGTGTCGCATCGTGATATAATGGATAGGGTCCCGCGCCCTGCCCCGCGAGGGCCACCCCCGGTCGTCCGTCGGCTCGATGCGCCCAGCCCCTGCCCCTGCAAGGATCGGCATCCCCCCAACCGACACCCTTGGCGAGTTGTCGTGGATCGTCAACCGTCCTGTTGGCGGTCCTTCACAAGAGGAGGGGAGCAAGGTAGCGCGACGAGAGACGGACGAACACAACCAGGCGCCTATGTCCACGGCCCGATCTGCCCCGTGCGCGGTGGGACGAGTAGCCTTTTGACCACCACGATTGCAAACCCGCCACCAACCACCACCACACGAGGAGATAGCGCCACATGTTCCATCTGGCACGCATCGTTGCCGCGCCGGCCTTTGCCGCGCAACCGCCCAGTACAGCGTCCAACACCCTCGACACCACGATCCTGTGGATCGGCTGCGCCCTGATGCTGCTCGGCCTGCTCAGCTTCGGCTACCTGCGCCTGACCAAGGCGACCGCGACCTCGCGCGGCTTCTACGACAAGACGATGTTGATCGTTGCCACGGCGACCTGCTCGTACCTGGCGATGGCCCTGGGCGTCGGCTCGATCCACCCGCAGGGCATCAACACGACGACTGACCTGGTGCATCGCGCATTCATCCCCCGCTACGTGGATTGGACCATCACCACGCCGCTGTTGCTGCTCGACATCATCCTCTTCGCCAAGCCCTTGCTTAATAAAGGCTGGGAATGGGATGCGGTGGCCATCGTCGGCTTCGACGTGATCATGATCGTGACTGGCGTTGTCTCCGCGCTGCTCTCCGGGACGGATCGCTGGTTCTTCTTCTGGGCCAGCGTAGCAGCCTACTCCGTGGTGGCGGCCTACGTCGTTACGCTGTTCCTCAAGGCCCCGCGCATTCCAGAGCGGCGCGTCGCCGGCAAGTTGCGCACGCTGACCGGCTACCTCAGCGTGCTGTGGCTCATCTACCCGTTTGTCTTTGCGCTGTACTTCGGCGGCGCGTTCGACGGCACGACCGAGGACATCTTCTACATGGTCCTGGACGTGCTGGCCAAGGTGGGCTTCGGCTTCATCCTGCTGCTGGGCCCGGCGGTCGAGTTGGTCGATAGGGTCCCGTCCGTGGCCCAGCCAGTTGAGGAGAGCGAGCAGGTCAGGGGCGTGAGGCTGGCCTAAGTCTCCTGGCGTTGCCTGGAGCGAAGGAGAGAGGTCGTATCAGGGCGCGTGCGGTCCGGGGACGAAGCGGTAGCCGGTATGCCACTCGGTCTGGATGTAGTGGGGACGCGCGGCATCGTCACCCAGCTTGCGCCGCAGCCGTCGCACGAATACACGCAGGTAGTGCACCTCGCCGACGTATTCGGCCCCCCAGATGCGCTCCAGCAAGTGGGTATGGGGGAGCACGCGGCCCGCGTGGCGCACTAATTCTTCCAGCAGGCGGTACTCGGTCGAGGTCAGCGGCACGGGCTCACCCCGCACCCGCACCTCGTGGTTGGCAGAGTCGAGCGCGATGTCGCCCGCAACCAGCAGCGCGCCGGGCGCGTGCTCCGCCGTCCCCGCCGTCCCCGCCGTCCCCGCCGTCCCTGCCGTCCCTGCCGTCCCTGCGGGCTCCGCCGTCCCCGCAGGGTTCGCGCGGCGCACCAGGGCGCGTAATCGGGCCAGCAGTTCGAGGTGGTCGAAGGGTTTGGTCAGGTAGTCGTCCGCGCCGAGGTCCAGCGCCCGTACTTTATCCAGCGTGTCGGCGCGCACGGTGAGCATCAGGATAGGCACGGACGACATCGCTCGGATGCGCTCCAATACCGCGAAGCCGTCGAGGCGCGGCATCGACACGTCCAGGACCACCAGGTCCGCGCTTTCCTCCGCGAAGCGGCGCAGAGCCTCGGCGCCGTCGCCGGCGACGTGGACCGCGCTGTCCGGCCACATCAGGCGCAGGCCATAGACAATCATCATGGCCACGTCCGGCTCGTCCTCGACGATCAGCACCCGCAACGTCATGGTGGGGCGCCGGTCGTGGCCTGATCGCGGGGCAGGGCGATGATGAAGACCGCGCCTCTCTCGCCGTTGCCGGTCTGGCCCGTCTCCTTATCTGCGCCCAACTCTCCGCCTCCCCCATTCTCGGCCCACAACCGTCCCGCGTGCAGATCGACAATGCGCCGCGCGATGGAGAGGCCCAGGCCCGCGCCGGGCACATGTCTCCCGGCCGCTGTGCCCAGCCGCTGGAAGGGTTCGAAGACCGTTTCAAGATCCGCGGGCGGGACGCCGGGGCCGATGTCGCGCACCATCAATCGCACCTCCTCCGCGATGACATATCCCGACACGGTGATCGGCGTGCCGCTCGGGGTATGCCGGTTGGCGTTAGCCAACAGGTTCACCACGACCTGCTCCAGCAGGGCGCCGTCCCCGCGAATGGGGAGGGGGACCGGGAGATCGAGGGTGGCGTGCTGTGTTTTCTCCTGTAGCAAGGGTTGGACCGCCGCCAGCGCGGGCGCGACCACCTGGCGCAGGTCTAGCGGCGCAAACGCGGGGCGCATGGCGCCGGCCTCCAGGCGGCTGGCGACCAGCAGATCGTCGATGCGCAGGCGCAATCGCTCGACGTTGCGGCGGGTCGCCGCCAGCAACTCCGCCTCGGCCAGCCCCAGCGCGGGCCCGAGGCCGACTTCGAGCAGGCCGAGGCCGGCGCGCACGGCGGTGAGCGGTGTCTGCAGCTCGTGCGAGACCGTGGCGACGAACTCGTCACGCAAGCGGTCGATCTCGGTTAGCCGCGCCGCCTCGGCTCGCGCACCGTGCAGCCGCGCGCGCTCCAGCACCACGGCCGCGAACTGCGCCACGGCCAAGGCCAGCGCCCGTTCCTCGGTCGTGATAGGCGCGCGATCGCCGTCGACGTCCACGGTCAGGACACCGATGAGGCTGTCGTCCAGGCGCAGGGGTGCGACCAGCACCGTCGTGGCGTCGATAGTCGCCCACCGATGGAAGGGCGGCCGCGTGAGATCGATCTCCACGACCTCACCGGCGCGCAACCGCGCCGACCATGACGAGTCCGGTCGGGCGCGCGGGGCGAACTCCTCGACGCCGGCCCACCACTCGCGCTCGTCGTCGGGCGTCGCGCCGGCCACAGCGACGGGTTGTGGTCCTGCCTCCTCCAGGGCGATGATCCCCACGCGCCGCGCGGCCAGCACCCGGCGCGCCACCTCGGCCAGCCGCCCGGCCACGGGGAGCGCGCCCTGCTGCTCGTCGAGGCCCGCCTCGTGCGGGTCGGTGTGCGGGGCGGCCACGAGCGTCTCGGCCATGGTGAGCAGCGCCTGCAGCGCCTCGCGGGTGCGCCGCTCCAGCCGCCGGCGCTCCGTCACATCGCGCATGGCCAGCACGCCGCCCACGACCGCGCCATTGGCGTCGCGCACCGGGGCGCCGCTCACGTCCACCTCGCGCTCTTCCCCGTTGAGAGCGTTGGCGCGTAGGTCCACGGTGCGCGCGCCGGTCAGCGTCTCGCCGCGCAGGACACGCGCCACGGGCCAGTCCTCCGGGGATAGAGGCGCGCCCGTGGGGTCACGCGGGTGGCCCCATGCAATCCGCTCTGCCAGCGAACGGTCAAGTTGAGAGGGCTGCACGTCGAAGCCGAACAGACCGCGGTAGGCGGCATTGGTGCGCAGCAGCCGCGCCTCGGTGTCGCAGACGTAGACACCATCGGCGATGGCCTCGAAGGCAGCGTCGAGGCGCTGTGCCTGGAGTTGCGCCTCCTGCCGGGCCTGCTCAGCCAGCCGGGTCAGCACGTCCGCGGCACGCCGTGCCCGCTCCACGCGGCTGGCCAGGATGCTCAGGCAGGCGGCGGCGCCCAGGAACAGGGCCAGCGCGACGACGCGCCCGGTTGTGTGCTCGTACAGGTGGAGCAGATTGGTGCGCAGCAGCCAGCCCAGCAGGACGCCGCCCATCAGCGTCGCAAGCAGGCTCGGGCCCAGCCCCCAGGTCAGGGCCACCAGCGCGACCATCAGGAGGGAGAGCAAGGCGGGGAAGGCGAAACCGTCGAAGATGTCCGCCAGCAGGACGACAACCACGACCGCCGCGCCCTCCAGTAAGACGGCCGCGAGGTAGCCTAGCAGGAGATGGCGCCACCGCTCGGGCAACCCGGTCGGCGCGAAGGTATGGGCCGCGAACCAGCGCGCGGCGACGGCCCACGGCGCGTCGCCGCGCTCCGGCCGTCCCGTGGGATCGGCGATAGGGGGACGCTGGGTATGCATGGGGCTCCCATTCTCCGTGTTCGGGGGACTCTTGCTTTCACGTGTCCACGTCGTATACTCTACGTCGCCATCGGGCTGCCTGTCCACTTGGGGCCAGTCCAGGGCAGGTTTTGTGAAAAATTAGGCGGCGTGCGGCTTGGGGAGAAGCATCGGGTGTCATGACTCCACGCTCCTACCAATTCGGGAGATGAGGGGACAGCGTCGGTAGACCGAGCCGCGCGACGAGACGCATGCCGGCGTACGAGCCGACCAGCGCCATGACTGCCCACAGCCAGCCGTGCAGGCTGAAGGAGGCGATTCCGCTGAAGTAGCCGCCAACCGTGCAGCCGCCGGCCAGGAGGGCGCCGTACCCCATCAAGAGGCCGCCCGCGACAGCGGCCAACGCCGTTGGCCACGCGACGGGCCGGCGCAGCACGAAGGTCCCGGCCAGGGCAGCGGCCAGCACGGCGCCGAGGATAATGCCGCCGTCCATCACCGTCGTGGCATCGGCCAGCAGCGGCGCGCGCAACATCGCCGCGCGCGGCCCGGCCCAGTAGGCCCAGGAAGCGACGGGGACGCCCCGGGCGGCGGCAAGCTGAGACCCCGCGAGCGTGCCGCCGTGATGCCCCACGGGGCGCCCTTCACCAACAGCGTGAGGGCGTTGAGGACGGCCAGCAGCACGGCGCCCACCCAGAGGGGCCAGGGGTTCCGCATCCTCCGCAGGCGTCGCGGCGTGTGGGGCGTCCGGGGTGGGCGGCCGGGTGTCGTGGGGTCTCGTCGCGTGGTCCGCGCGCGGACCACGGCGACCAGTCCGAGCGCGGCGAGTTGCACCAGCAGGGCGCCGCCGTAGCCCCAGGGACTTTGAGCCAGCGAGACCGGCGGCAACGACGGGAGGTCGTGCGTCCAGAAGCGCCAGTGCCAGGCGCCAAGCACCGCGCCGCCGGCGAAGCCAACCAGCGTCAGCAGCATGGCAACGTAGCCGCCGCCGATGTCATAGAGCGTCCCCGCCGTACAGGCGCCGCCGAGCTGCACGCCCACACCAAAGAGAAAGGCGCCGCCGACCACGCCGGCGCTCAGAGGATAGACGAACCCATGCGGCTGGAGACCGAAGACAGGGTGCGTGCTCGCCAGAAGCGGGGCAAATAGCAGGCTCGCCACGGCCAGCATCAGCAGATGGGCGTACACACCCTGCCCGTGACGATCCCGCCCCAGTTGTCGAAAGACCGAGCTGAACCCGAAGCGCGTCTGATAAAGGGTGAACCCGAAAGCGATCCCCAGGACATAGAGCAAGCCGGCGCGCGCCCCATGGCCCGCGATGGCCACGCGGCCCAGGAGGGCTATCAGCACCAGCGTGGCGCAGGCGAGCCCGATCAAGGGTGGGCGCGGCCGCGGCGCTGTTGTCGTCCCGTCAGGTCTGGCGGGCGGCGCGGTCATCGCCACATCTCGCGCCCGCCGCCAGATACGGGCGTCCCTATAGCGTTGGCTCACGAGGCGTCGTGCTCGGGCGCGCCACGCGCGTCGGGGGCGTCGTCACGCGTGAGCACGCTGACGCGCCCGTCCCCCTCCATGCTGGCCTCGCGCACCCTGGACAAGTCGTCCACGCCCTGCAACCGAATCTGGCCCATCAACTCCTCCTCCGTCATCAACTCCTTGCGCATGTTGTGGCGCAACATGCGCCCGTCGCGCACCAGGAGCAGCCGGCGCGGGGACAGGAGCCGCTCTAGCGGACGATAATGGTAGCCCAGCCAGTTGAGCGCGTAGCTCCAGAAGACAAGCGTCAGGATGAGCAGCAGGCCGTCGCTGATCGAGGTGTACTGGCCGGCCATGGCGTTCTGCGAGGCGTCGCCCAGCAGCACCAGCACCAGCAGGTCGGTTGTGCCGAGCTGGCCCTTCTCGCGGCTGAGCGCGAAGCGCAGCAGCAGGACGAGCGCGAGGTAGAGGATGGTCCCGCGCGTGACGGTCTCCAGGAGCGGCTGCGTGGGCGCGAAGGTCTTCAGCCAATCGATGCCGAAAATCCAGTGCCTGAGCCGATCGACGTCCATGCCCCGTCTACCCCTCGTCTATCCCTCGCGCGCCGCCTCGATAAGGTAGAACCCTTTGCGCTCGATCCGTGCCATGACGCCGCGGCGCAGCCTGTCGGCGTCCGCGGGTTCGTCGTCGGCCCAGCGGCGAGTCATGCTGTCGTAGGCGCGCAGGCGGTAGGCGCCCGCCGGCGGGTCGTCCAGGCGCAGGGTGATGGTGATGGTACAATCGCTCGTGTTGCCGGCGAAGATCAGCAGCCCGTCGCCCCGCCGCAGGCCGAGCGTGACGGCCTGGTCCCCGTCCCCATCGGCGCGGACGCTGGCGCTGATGTCCTCCTGGTAGAGCGAGGCGGGCGGCGCCTCGTCGAACGCATAGGTCGTGTACAGGCGCTGCTCGGGCATGCGCGCCACGAGCCAGGTCAGGCTCCGTCCCCGGTACGGCAGGGCGCGCACGCCCATCCACGCCCAGTCGGGGGCCAGCCGGGGCGACAGGCGCGCCCCGTCGGCGTCCGCGTCGAACCCGGCCGCGCCCTCGATGGCGGCCCACAGGTAGCGCGGCGGGAACCACGGCGAGAGCATCATGCCCTCGTTGACCAGGGTCTCACCGTGCAGCCACTCCGAGAACTGTCCCGGCACGGTGTTGTTCTTGCGCGGGTCGCGGGCGTAATTCTCGAAACAGGCGCCGAGCGCATCGGCCACGAAGGCGGGGCTGAAGCGCGCCGCGGCGAAGGCGAACCAGAAGGCCGAGCCGGCCCACACCCCGCCGAGCAGGCCGGAGCCCTGGTCGGGGCTATAGTCGGGCGCGTCACGCGGGACCACGCGGATGCCCCCCAGCGTCCAGAAGTCGGCGCTACTGAGACGCTTGACGATGCGCGCGGTCGTCTCGTCGTCGGCCACGCCAAACATGGCCGGGAAGACGAGGTCCGAGGTGACATCGCCGCGTGGACGGCCGTCCACGTCGATGTTCAGGTAGTAGAGCCCGTTGTCCGGGTTGTAGAGATGGGTGTTGATGGCGTCCTTGAGGTCGGAGGCCGCGCGCGCGAACAGGTCGGCCTCCTCGCGCGCGCCCATGATCCGCGCCATCGTCGACGCGCGGTCCAGGGCCGCGAAGCACTCGGCGTTGACTTCGGTGGTGGCGCCGGAGAGGCGATAGCCCTGCAAGGCGTTGCGCCAGCCGATGATACCCTGGCCGCCCGTGCCGTCCGCGTCGCACCAGACCAGTCCCTGGTCGTTGCGCTGCGAGAGGATGCGCCGGGCCGCTTTCGCCACGCACGGGTAGACCTCGCGCAGGAAGTCGTCGTCGCCGGCGATCGTGTAGTGGCGCCATAGGGCCAGGATCAGCAGGGGCGTGTCGTCGTTGATGTTGAAGCCGAGGTCATGCGTCTCGCCCGTGCGCATATCGTAGTCCTCGACGATCAGGCCGTTGTCGCGCTGGTTGCGCGTAAAGGCGAGCAGCGACGCACGGGCGAAGCGCGGCGTGATGTAGTCGGCGCCAAAGGCGAACCAGGCGCTGTCGCGGGCTACGGCCTTGCTGGACTTGGTGGGGTTGTTGGTCAAGCCCCAGCCGGTCGGCGGCTTGAGTTCGCTGCGCAACATGTTGGCCTTGGCCCACAGCACGCCACGGTTGATCTCGGCGTTGGGCGTCAGCAGCGTCGCGCGCGAGAGCACGTCGTGGTAGTGTTCCGTGGTGCGGGCCAGCGCCTCCTCGGCGCTGGGGCAGGAGTGGTAGACCCGCGCGGCGCCCTCCCGGCCGCCGGCGGCGAAACTCAGTAGGTAAGTGAAGGACGCCTCGTCGCCCGGCCGCAAGGTATGGACAAGGTGGACGGCGCCGACCGGCGTGGTCGTGGTCACCTCGGCTGGACCAGGGAGCGCGCCGGGGCAGGTCTCCGCGACGGCCCGACCGTGGTCGAGCGCCGTGGCGACGCTGGCCGGCCGCGCGGAACAGCCGAAGACATGGACCTGGTCGGGCTCCTGGTCGCTCCAGGCGACGAGGGCTTGCAGTCCCTCATCATAAGTGACCGTGAAGGCGCGTGTCGCGACGTCGGTTGTCTCGCCGCCCAGTTGGCAGAAGGCGTAGCTGGCGATGCGCGCTGTCTCGTCCGTGTCGTTGCGCAGCCGCACCGTGTAGTAGGCCGCGGGCGGGTCGACCTCGTCCCCTCCATCTTCTCCCGGCGGGCCGTTGAGCACGAAAATATCCTCATGCACATGCACACCGTTGGACAGGGTAAAGCGGCGCTCCTGATGCTCAGGATGGAGGAGGAAGTCGCCCGCGCGCGGCGTCAGATGCGCGCCCGTCTCGTCGTCCCAGTGGTGCAGCACGACCGTGCCGAAGACGTTCCAGCCCCAGTCGACGCTGTAGACCTTCTCGATGGCGCCGGTGGCCTTGATGACCGCGCAGACCTTTGGCGCGCCCAATGTGCTGCCCGCGGACATCTCGCCGTCGGGGACGCGGTACAACCCCACGCGGTCGCTCGGTCCGATGCCCTGCGCGATGCTCATCTACTCTCTCCCCTTCACTCTCGTGACTATCGTGTCACTCTCCCACTCGCTAATCGCCGCTGCTTGCCTGGCCACGGGAACATATATCACACCGCGATATTGCGCACGAAGCATGCCGCGCGCCGGGCGCGCCAGGCGCGTCCGATCTCCTCTGGGTCATGGCAGCCAAGGCGGCCTTGTTCCCCCACTCCAGGGCCGAGGCCGGGCGCGACAGGCGAGCGCGGGCAGCGTCTCAGGGCCGCTCCGTCTCCGCCCGCGCTCGCTCTGCCTCGCCCGCGCGCCGCCGGACGGAGCGGGGCGGCCGTGATGGAACCACGTCGTCGGTGAAGATGGAGCGGTAGCGCTCGTCGTGGACGATCTTGCCCGTGTGAGGCATGGGGTGCGTGAGCAGTCCGCTGCGCCGCAGCAGAGCCGCCGTCGCCGCGCCCAGCAGCGGACCCGCGATGTAGGCCCAGGCCAGGCGCCAATCGGCGAGCGTGAGGGCCGGACCGAACCAGCGCGCCGGGTTCATGCCGGCGCCGGAGTAGTTGCCGTCGGCCCAGACCAGCACCCCGACCATTAGCATGGCCACGGCGGGAGTCCAGCGCCGCAGGCGCCGGTGGCTCACGCAGGTGAAGACGGCGAAGGTCAGCGCGAAGGTAGCGCCGGCCTCGCCCAGTACGGTCCCCATCGTCGTGACGGCCGGACCCGGATGCAGGGCGGCGTGGGATACCTCGGCGGCCAGACGGCCGAAGGCGGCCACGCCGACCGTCGCGCCCAGGGCGGCGCCGGCCAGCTGCCCGACGATATAGCCGCCCAGGTCGCGCGTGTGCATCTTGCCGAGCAGCCAGAAGCCGAGCGACACGGCGGGGTTGGCGTGCGCCCCGCTCAGCTTGCCGGGCGGCGAGAGGGCGATCAGCCAGCCAACGCCGCCGAGGAGCAGGCCGACGATGAGCAGCCGCAGGGGGACCGAGGGGAGGGCGCGGGCAACGGGCGAACTCGCGGCCATCAGGATGGACACGACGCCCACGACACAGAACACCTCGACGGTGGTCTCCACGAACTCGCTGGCGTACTCCTCCAGGTGCCGTCCGGCCCGCTTCCAGTCTTCGTAGAGTCCGGATGCGGTGTCGTCGAGAAAGGTTTGGTCGGCGCGGTCCAGCCGGCGCGGGCGGGTCGGGCTAGCGCTCACCATGTCACACTCCTATCTTATCTACGCCCCGTTTGCCCAGTTGGCGGGTCCGTGAGCACGTCGACGTCGATGTCGTAGCGACGCTCCTCGCCGGGCTTAAGGATCGGCAGCGTGCCGCGCGTGACGGCCTCGGCCCGTCCCTCGATCGTCGGACAATTGGCCGGTTCCATGCCCACCACGTAGGTTCCCTGGCCCATCATGCGCCACTGCATCATCCAGGGGAGTTGCTCCTTGCGGAAGCGCAGCCGCAGACCCAGGCCCCCGTCGAGCCGCTCGTTGATCACGGCGGCCGTGGTGTAGCCCGCGTCGTCGGGGCGCAGGTCCAGGATAAAGACCTGCTCGTGGAAATCGGGCTGGGGCGCGACAAAGCGGTCGTACACGTCCAAGCCCTTCCGGGCCTCGGCGTCGCGCGGATGCACATCGAGCGGGTCGACCAGCAAGCGCGCGCCGTCGTCGAGCAGCGGGAAGCCGGCGTTCATATGGAACAGGATCATGTGGCCCTCGTCGCGCCAGCCCTCGTTGCGCACCGTGTTCTCGATGCGCAGGCCGGTCCCGCCCAGGCTCGTGGTGATGCGGCGGCGCAGCGTCATATCTTCGCCGAAGACGCGGCTCTCACGCACGGTCCCCTCGATCCAGAAGACGCACTCGTCGCCCTCCCACGTCGTACCCCAGGCCACCTCCGAGGCCGGCAGGTTGCCGATGCGCCCATGCATGGTGAACTGCTCGTCGCCAACCGCACCAGGCGGGCCAAAATTGCGCAGGCCACAGGTGGTGACGAGGCCGCCCGTGAAGGAGCGCAGGAAGCCATCGCCTTCCGGCTCGTAGAATTGCGGGCCGACGATGCCGTTGCGCGCGTACCAGCACAGTGAGCGGCCGTTGTAACTGAGGTGCGGGATGTCGAGGCAGCGGTCGGGCAGCACGGTGAAGGCCAGGCCCGCTCCGGTCGTGACGCGGAAGGCGCGCACGCCCTCGGCCAGCCCGCCCGTCAACAGGCACGGCTCGATCCCCGCGACCTGATCGAGCCGCCCCATGCGTTGGAGCAACTCCGCGCGGCTATAGTCGCGGCCGCATAAGTGCGCCATAGTATCTCCTCCATGACGATGCTTTCATGATGCATTCAACAGGCGAGAGGCAGCAGGTCCTTGCTGCTCAGCGATTGTGCGCTCCGCCGTCCGTGGCCGTTTCGGAGCGGGCCACAGGCAACTCGACGATCTCCGTACCAAACAAGGCGTCCAGCGCCCAGTCAAGGCCGATGCGCACGCGCTTGCTCAACAGCGGGGTTTTGGCCAGATAAATCGCCCGCCACATCGCCCAGGCCACGATGCCGGAGAAGCAGCGGCCATAGACGCTGGCCACGCCGGCGCGCTGGCCCACGATGGCCAGCTCACCGATCGGCTTGTAGACGAAGGGTGTGAGCTTCTCTCCACGCAGCGTGGCGACGATGTTGCGCGCGACCCGCGCCCCTTCGCGCGTGGCGTTCTGCGCGGTCGGCCCGTAGGTCGCTTTGCCCCCTGGCTTGGGGACCTCAGCGCAGTCTCCTAGCGCCCAGACGCCCGGATGTCCCGGCACGGCCATGCACCCATCGACGACGATGCCGTGGTGGTGTCCGCGCTTGAGATCGAGCGTCTCGATCACCGGGCTCGGCGTCACACCGGCGGCCCACACCAGCAGGCGCGTGGCGAGGCGGCGCTTCTGGCCGTCCTTGTTCTCCAGCTCGACCCAATCGGGGCCCGCTCCCGTGATCTTGGTATCCAGGATAACCTCGACCCCGCGCCGCTGCAACTGCTCTTGCGCGTACCCGGCCAGCCCCGCGCGCAGTTCGGGCAGCAGCCGCGACTCGGGCTGGACCAGCACGGCGCGGATGTCATCCGCCCTGATGTGGGGGTAGTGCCGCGCCGCGACATCGCGTAGCAGTCCGTTGAGGGCCGCCATGGTCTCCACGCCGGAGAATCCGCCGCCCGCGACCACGATGCTGAGCAGGTCGCGACGTTGCCCCTCGTCCGCCGCCGCGTCGGCCCGCTCGAGCAGCTCCAGCGCGCGGTTGCGGATCGCCGCCGCGTCCCCCACGCTCTTGATTGTCAGCGCGTGCTCCCGGACGCCAGGGATGCCGTGGAAGCTGGTGACCGAGCCGAGCGCGATCACCAGGTGGTCCGCTTCGAGGGTGCGCCGGGCCTTGGGGATGCCGGCCTCCTCCTCGCCGAGCGTGAGGGTCACGCGCTTGCTGTCCACGTCGACCTCATCGACGCGGCCCTGGGCGAAGCCGATGCGCGGCGAGAGGCGGCGCACCGCGCTGACGACGTGGCTCGCCTCAATCTGTCCGCCCGCGAGTTCCGTCAGCATGGGCGTGAACAGGAGGTAGTTGTGCTGGTCGACCAGGGTGATGTCGCCGTCCTCGTCCCCCGGGAGCAGCCGGGCCAGTTCACGGGCGGCGTGCACCCCCGCGAAGCCGGCGCCCAGGATCACGATGCGCGGGCGTTGTGCGTTACTCATGCTGCTCCTCCTGCTATTTATATGCCCACAGCAATATATCACATAAAGATATATACGTCGTCGCCGTGACAGGAAGGGGGGCGTCAACGCGCTGAAGGTCTGCTCGTTACCCCGACCTGTCCTCGGGCGCGTCGCGGGGCAGGACGACGTGGAAGGCCGCGCCATCCCCCGCCCCGCTCTCGGCCCAGGAACGCCCACCGTGCAGCGCAACGATAGACCGTACGATGGAGAGTCCCAGGCCGGACCTACCGGCGGCGTGGTCCAGACGGTGGAAACGCGCGAAGACAGCCTCCAACTCCGTCGCGGGGATGCCGGGACCGGTGTCGCGTACCACCAGGTGGACCGCGTCGCCGCCGCCTTCCCCCTAACGTGGCACGGCAGTCCGTCGGCGGAATGCCCTGGTGGGGGCCGCGACGGGACAAGTCGCGCGCGGTCATCGCGGGGGCTACAACAAAACGACGAGACGGCCCGACGTCGGGCCGAGCCGTCTTCCGGCGGCCGCCGCGTCGGTTCCACACGACGGTCGCCACATCGTTAGTATGCGCCCGCACAGGGGAGGCGTCAAGCGTCCCGGAATCGCCGGCCATGCTATCGTAAGATGTGGACTGCGCGGATCGCCTCCTGCTGGTGGACGGCCACCATCTCTTCCACCGGACCTACAACGCGCTGCCGCGCAGTATTGTCGGGACGGACGGCGCGCCGATTCAAGGAGTCTATGGCTTCGCCGGCGCCTTCCTCCGGCTGGTGCGTCGCTTCAGCCCCACGCATGTATGCGTGCCCTTCGACCCACTCAACATCCCCGGCGTACCCGGAATCGGCCCCAAGACCGCCGCGGCTCTGCTGACCCACTATGGCACGATCGACGCGCTCTATGTGGCCCTCCCGTCGCTGCCGGCGCGCCAGGCCGACCTGTTACGCACGCATCAGGAGCGCGTCCACCTCAACCACCGCCTGGTCACTATCGTCACCACCGTGGACGTCTCGACCGATATGGAGGGCTATCGCTGGGCCAACGCCGAGCTCTGGACGGCCAGCGCACTGCTTGCCGCGCTTGACCTGCGCCAGTAATGGCACGACAACAGGCCGCGTCTGCACAGAGAGGCCGGCCACGATGATGAGCGAGGCCGCCATGGTGGAACGAGGGTATATTAGGGTGTATTTAAGCAGCGTGCGTGGCGTTTGCGGGCGTCCGCTCGCTCCCCTGTGCGTCGCGCTCCGCCGCCTCCTTGATCTCACGGCCGATGAAGTAGTTGAGGACGGTGCGCAACACCACGATAGCCCCCAGCGTCAGGAGGTCTTGCAGGCTGGGTTCGAGCGCGGTGCCCAGGATGTCGGCGCCGAGCTGGAACTCGAGCGCCAGGGCCAGCGCACGGCTTAGCGAGAGGCGGATGGTTTCCGTGGGGACAGGTTCCCCACGTCGCCTGACTAGGTCGACGACGTAGATGACCAGCCCGCGCACCACCGCCACGCCGACGACGAGGCCGCCGGACAGATTGGCGAGGAAGATGAACAGTTGCAGCATCGCGCGCAGGAACTCGTCGTAGGCCGGCTTGGGCACGCCGCCGCCGGAGGCGCCGCCCACACCGGAGAGCCCTCCCGTGGGCGTCGGTCCCGCGTGGGGGACCGCGGCGAGCAGGTGGGGCACGTGAGGCGCGTGCTGTACGGCGTGCAGCAGTAGGTGAAAGGTCATCGGCGTCAATCTCCTCCTTCTTGCGCGCGCGTGGCGCGGGCGTGTATGCCGTGTGTTCGTTGAATCGGCGCCGAGCGCGTCACGAGGTCCAGGATTGCCAGGGCGATACGTTGCAGCAGCACCAGGGCCGTGACCAGACCGAGAGCGAGCAGGAAGACGCCCACCACATCGTGCTCTTTAGGGAGGACGGCGAAGCCAAGGGCGGTGGAGATGGCTGGCGGATGCACCGCGTCGAGCAGGATCAGCGCTACGATCGTCAGGGTCATCGCCACCGCCCCGGCTGTGTAGCCCGTCCCTAGCAGCAGGGCCGCGCCAATGCCCAGCGCGGCGCCGGCCAGGTGCGCCGTCACCATGACGCGTACCGTGTTCATTTGGTGCAGCGGATCGCGATAGATCAGGAAGGCGCTGGCGGCCAGCGAGGCGAACAGGATGCGCTGGTGCGTTAGCTGCGCGACGAGGACAAGGGCGCCCAGCACGGTGAGGGTAGGCGGTACGGCCAGCGCAAGTTCACCCAGCAGCCCGCCCCGGCGCGTCGTACTCCTACGACGCGCGACAGCCGATGAGTCCTGCTTCCCCTGTATTACCCCAGCGGCGGTGTCGCGGCCACGTGGGCCTTGTAGGCCCTGGATGCGTCGGGTCACGCTCATCGTCCTTCCGGCGCGCCTATATCGTGTGGAGGTACAGGCACTACGCGTGCCAGGCCGGTTGATGGCTGCCCCATGATGCTCACGAGCAATGCGCTCGTGGCCCGATCCATCTGTCGGCGCGCCCTTGTTACCCTCATCTCTCGTGGTTGAGTAGGGGTAGGTTGAATAGGGGTAGGTTGAATAGGGGTAGGTTGAATAGGGGTAGGTTGAATAGGGGTAGGTTGAATAGGGGTAGGTTGAATAGGGGTAGTAGGACGACGATATGCGCCAGCACAAGGCCCACGAGTGGCGCCAGGAGGGATGCCCGCCGCTACCAGCGGATACGGCCGCCCGGCGTGAGTGATGGGGACGCGCATCGGACGCGTACCCGCACCGGGACCGGGATCGGCCGACGACGTCGAAGCAGGGTCCGCGCCGCATTGATGACGTCGCGCAGGATCTGTATCATGGTGATGAAGCCGGTCGCGGCCTCCAGTACCAGCAGGAGCCGGTAGAGCGCCGTCTTGGCCACGATGTCGCCTGTGCCCAGCGTGGTCAGGCCGTAGCCGCTATATGTAGAGCGCCGTGGCGAAGCCCGTCGAAGTCGGCCCGCTGGAGGCCTGAATGGCGGAGCCCAGGACCGGCCAGACGATGAAGGCAAACCCAACAGCCAGGAGCAGGACCCAGACGGCCACGTTCAGCGTTACTAGAACCGGGCCGTTATAGGCCAGCAGGCCAGCGCGCCGGCGCACCGACACCCGCGCGGCCAGCCGGAAGAGGCCCCACACGTCCCGGCCGAGCGGGATACGCAACGCGCCGCGCCCGCTACCAGGGAAAAGCACGGCATAGAAGACGTCCTGGGCCACCGCCAGCACGAGAAACACGCCCACGACCCGCGCGACCCAGGCCCACCAGCCCATCGTTTGCCTCCATCCCTGGCGTGCGGCCGGCACCGCCTACCAATCCGGGAGGGGAGGCCGGAAAGGAGGGAAAGAAAGACGCGCGGCACGTCCGCCGCGCGTAGAATGCCGCTAGCTAGCTCAACCCCTCGCCGGTCTTCTCTCCGGCCTGCTCACCCTGCTTGCCGTGCTGGACGATATCGCCGTCCGTGAAGAGGATGCCTTGCAGCGTCGCCCGCCACATAGGCTTCTGGCGCAGCAGAAACTCCAGGTCCATGCCGAAGTGCTTGAACTCCTCCTCCTGCGCGTCGGCCATAATGGCCTTGGCCGACGCGTTCTTCTCCACGGACATGCGCTGCTCGTACCAGTCGATGGCGTCGGCCTCCTCGATCATGGACATGATCATGCGCGCGAAGGTGCGCACCTCCTCGGACAGCTCGTTGGCCGGCTCGTGATATTAGACTCGTTGCCGAATAAGGCAAGTGCTCCTCAGAGCCTTGGTTAGCAGGCTCACAGCATCGTGAAAGGCACCATCTTGGCCATTCGTGGGCGTAATCTGATGCTGATTCGGCGGGCTGTGCTTATCCTGCAACGAGTCTATTGATCGAATGGCATCGTTACTTCTCCTTTGTGTCTTGATGGCTCCCTGGCCCATGCCTCCTGAGGTTCATCCTCTTGACGCCGGCGCAAGACCGCGCGGGCGGGCCAGGAGGTCATCGTGGGCGAAGGGCTTGGTCAGGTAGTCACAGGCGCCCAGGGCACGGGCGCGGTCAGCATCAGGATGGGCACGGCGGAGGTCGCGTGGATGCGCCGGCAGACCTCGAAGCCGTCGAGGGGCGGCATCCGCACGTCGAGCACCACGACGTCCGGCCCCTCCTCCGCGAAGTGCCGAGGCGCCGTCCCTCCGTCGGCGGCGACAAGCGCCCGACAAGTCCGGCCAGATCAGGCGCGCCGCGAAGGCGACTACCAGGGCAATGTCGCGGTCGTCATCGGCGATCAGCACCGTGAGCGGCATGGTGTCCCTCCGTTGGCCACTGAGATACCACGCGATCCGGCCCTCGCCGGCCGCTAGACGTCTCACGATCCAGGTCCGGCCGCCGTAGATCTCACCACTTAAATATATCACGGGACGATTTAATAATGGGTCAAGGGCTGGCCTGTGCGCCCGGCGCTCACGTTTAGCCCCCCTGCGCGCCAGCGACGGCGACGAGGCCCACGATGCCGAGCGCGTACAGCACGAGGACCACGACCGAGTCGAGGCCCATGTTCAACACCTGGCGTCGGGGCCGGAAGATCAGGCCATAGAGGTAGACCGTCGTGAGCAGGATGCCTAACCCTGCAAGATAGATATCGGTGCGCTGCGCCCGCGGCAGCACGGCCTGGCCGGAGAGCAGACTCGCCACCAGGAACAGGACGGGTAGGAAGGCGTTGCCGCCGAAGATGTCGCTGAACGCGAGCCTGTAGTCGCCGAGCTTCACCGAGGCCAGGCCGGTTGAGACCTCGGGGATGGAGGTTGAGGCCGCCAGGAAGGTCGCGCCGAAGAGCACCCCAGTCATGCCGATGTGGCCGGCGATGGCGTTGCCGCTCTCCTCAAGCACCACGCCTGCCACGAGCGTGACCCCGGCCGCCACGAGGAAGACGATGACCTCGCGCGCCGTGCTCTTCCCCTTATGTGCGGCGTCCTTCTTTTGCTGGGCCTTGGCCGTATCGCCGGGCTCCTGCCCCCCGGGGGCGTCGCCCTTGGCCTGCCAGGGCAGGTCGGTGCGCGCCTTGCCCAGCAGCCAGACGCCGACGAGCCAGAGCACCAGGATGAGGATGCCGCCGGGCGCGACGTGGGCAAAAATCAGCGACGAGGGGAGCTGGTTGCCCATGACGGCGACAGTGAGCACGGCGACCACCAGCACGCCTTCGAGCACCAGTAGCAGCGAGGCCGCCATGTAGCTCAGGGGATGTTTCTGGCGCACGCCGAACTGGTCGAGGATCACCAGCACCACGGTCTGGAGGGCGATACCACCCAGGATGTTGCCGATGGCAATGCCAAGGTTGTGGCTGAGCGCGGCGCTGACCGTGATGGCGATCTCGGGCAGGTTGGTGGCGAGGGAGAGGATGATGAGCCCGCCGAGGGCCTGGCCCAGGCCGAAGCGCGACGAGAGCACATCCGTCGTGTCGGAGAGCTGGGTCCCCGCGACCCAGACCGCACCGGCGGCGGCGACAAAAATAGCGAACAGAACGGGCAGTGCCAGCGCGTCGAACACAACGTTACCTCACAAGACAAACGAATAAGCGGGGTTAGACGTCTTGCTTCAGGTCGAGGAGGCAGAAGCCTTTGCCCTCGAGCGTCACCGTGATGCCCCGGAGCAGCCGCTCCGCCGTCAGGAGCTCGTCCTCCTCGACCCATGCTCCGCGCAGGCTGTTGAAGATGCGCTGCCGGTAGGCGCCGGAGAGCGTATCGTCCTTCACCCGCACCGCCGCGGTGATGGTGTGTCCGGCCGTGTTGCCGACGAAGAGGACGAGGTCGGACCCCTGACGCAGTCCCAGCCCGCAGGCGGCCGCGCCGTCGACGTGGACGGCGCGGCTGATGTCCTGCTCGTAGGCCAGGTAGGGCGCGGACTCCTGGAAGTGGCTGTTGGTGTACATCCGCAGCTCGGGCACGCGGACGGCGAACCACGTCAGGGAGCGGCCGCGGTACGGCAGGTCTTGCACGCCCATCCACTTCCAATCGGGCGCCAGGCGCGGATAGACGTGCGCCGGCCCCTCGCCGTGGTCCAGACCGGCCATGCCCTCGACGGCGGCCCACAGGTAGCGCGGCGGGAACCATGGCGAGAGCATCATGCCCTCGTTGACCAGCGTCTCGCCGTGCAGCCACTCCGAGAATTGCCCCGGCACGGTGTTGTTGCGGCGCGGGTCGCGCGAGTAGTTGTGGAAGCTCGACCCCAGCGCCCCGTCGACGAAATCCGGCGTGAAGGGCGCCGCGGCGAAGGCGTACCAGAAGGTCACGCCGACCCAGACCCCGCCCATCAGGCCGTAGGCCGGCTCGCGGCCAGGGTCGTAGTGGGGTGCGTCGCGCGGGACGACGCGCATGCCGGCCTCGGTCCAGAAGTCGTCGCTGCTGAGCCGGCTGATCACCCGCGCGGCCCTCTCCTCGTCGGCCACGCCAAACATGACCGGGAAGACGAGGTCCGAGGTGATGTCGCTGCGCGGGTTGCCCTCGACGTCGATGTTGAGGTAGTAGAGGCCGTTCTCCGGGTTGTAGAGGTGGTGATTGATGGCCTCTCTGAGCGCGGACGCATGGTCGGAGAATTCGGCGCTGACCTCGTGTTCGCCGATCACCCGCGCCATGTGCGCCACGGTGCGCAGGGCGGCGTAGCACTCGGAGTTGACCTCGGTGGTGGCGCCGGAGAGGCGGTAGTTCTTGATCACGTTGCGCCAGCCGATGATGCCCCAGTCGCTCTCGCCGGTCGCGCTGCACCAGACCAGGCCCTGCGCGTTGCGCTGGGAGAGGATGTAGCGCCCGGCCTTGAGCGCGGCGGGGTAGACCTGGCGCAGGAAGTCCTCGTCGCCGGTGCTGTTGTAGTGATGCCACAGGGCCAGGATCAGCAGGGGCGTGTTGTCGTTGATGTTGAGCCCATAGTCGGCGGTCTTATCGTCGCGGATGTCGTAGTACTCTACCACCAGTCCGCTCTGCTCCTGAGTGCGCACGAAGGCCAGCAAGGAGTCGCGCGCGAAGTCGGGCACGAGGTAGTCGGCGCCAAAGGCGAACCAGGCGGTGTCGCGGCCCACGGCATTGTTGGAGCGCGTGGGGTCGTTGACGAAGCACCAGCCGGTCGGCGCCCGGAGCATGATGCGCAGCATGTTGGCCTTGGCCCACAAGACGCCGCGGTTGATCTGCTCGTTGGGCGTCAGCACTACGCAGCGGCTCAGCACGTCGTGGTAGTAGTCCATGGTGCGGACGAGCGCCTCGCCGGCGGGCGGGCAGGAGCGATAGGTACGCTCGGCCTCCTTGCGGCCCTGGCCCGAGAAGCTCAACAGATAGCTGAAAGAGGCGCGGCCGCCCGGCTGGAGCGTGTGCGTGTGGTGCAAAACGCCCAGCGGATTGCTCGGCGGCGCGTCGGTTCGCCCCGACAGCAGGCCCGGCGTGGACTCCGCCACGGCCTTGCCGGTGTCGAGGGTTGTCTCGACGCTGGCCGGCTTCTCCGAGCAGCCAAAGACGCGCACCCAGTCGGGATGCCCCTCGTTCCAGGCCACCAGCGCGCCCAGCCGCTTGTCGTAGGTGGCGATGACATCGTGGTCGGTATGGCCGCGCAGCTCGCAGAAGGCGTAGGTGGCAATACTCAACTCTTCGTCCGCGTCGTTGCGCAACTCCACGGTGTTGCGCAACTCCACGGTGTAGTAGACGGCGGGCGGATCGACAGAGCCATCCTCGCCCGGATGCCCGCTAAGCACAAAGATGTCCTCGTGGACGTGGACGCCGTTGGCCAGGTGGAAGTCGTGCTCTTGGTGCTCCGGGTGCAGCGTGAACGTCCCGGCCCGCGGCGTCAGGTGCAGGCCGGTGCGCTCGTCCCAGTGGCGCAGCACCAGCGCGCCGAAGAGCGTCTGGCCGAGGTCGACGCTGTAGACCTTCTCCAGCGCGCCGGTGGCCTTGATGATGGCGCAGGTCTTGGGGCCGCCCAGCGTGCTGCCGACGGCCATCTGGTGGTCGGGGACCGTGTAGATGGCGACGCGCTCGCTCGCCCCCACGCTCGTTGCAATGTCCATGATGCGTGATGTCCTCCCAGCGACCCCTCACCCCTCATCCCCTGACCCACGATCGTGGGTCAGGGGGTGAAGGTGCTTCTATAAGCTGCCTGACTGGCGCAGCATGCCGCCATCGATGAAGTAGGTCGAGCCTGTCACGTAGGCGGCGGCGTCCGAGGCCAGGTAGACGGCCAACTCCGCGACCTCCTCGGGCTGCCCCATGCGCCCCAGCGGGATCTCGGACAGCAGTTGCTTGTATTTTTGAGGGTCGTCCTTGGTGGACGTGTCGAGCGGCGTGTCGATGGCTCCGGGACCGATGTTGTTGACGGTGATGCTATGCGGCGCCAGTTCGACCGCGATGGTGCGCATCAGCATGCGCAGCCCCCCTTTGGCCGCACAGTAGGGCGCGTTGGTCGGCATGGGCAGGTCTTCATGCACCGACGAGATGTTGATGATGCGCCCGCCGTGACCCTGCTTGACCATCTGCCGGGCCGCAAGCTGGCTGCCCAGCCAAGGGCCGGTCAGGTCGACCGCAATGACCTTGTCCCAGACCTCCAAGGGCATCTCCAGGAAGGGATGCTCCTGCTCGATGCCGGCGTTGTTGACCATGATGTCGAGGCGCCCGAAAGCCCCGACCGTCTGGGCGACCAGATTCTGCACGTCCTCCTGTTTGCTGACGTCGGCCCGCACGGCGAGGGCCTTGCCCCCATCGCGCTCGATCCCCTGGACGGCCTGCGCAGCCTGCTCCTGCTCGTGCTCAGACCCCACGTAGTCGATCACGACTGCGGCACCCTCCCGGGCCATCACCTGCGCGATAGCCAGCCCGATCCCCGTCGCTGACCCGGTGATCACGGCGACCTTGCCCTGTAGACGCATCCTGCCCCTCCTTATTCGTACGCGTACTCTCCACCCTCTGATATATCTTTATACGATATAAGGGGTGGAATGCACAAGCCGTGCCACACGGCCGATGCCCACCCATGGAGCGGGGCGGCGTAGCGATACCGAGGCGCCCCGCCGCGGCAGGCGGACGTGGTGCGGCAACAGCAACGGCAGGAGGGCACGTCGTAACGTCCGCGCTGACGCGGGATTAACGCGCGCCGAACGCCTCGGCCCAGGCGCGGTCGAGGCCGGCTCGGTTCTCTCTGATGACCTCTGATAGGTCCCGATCGTAGAGCGAGTTGGGCACATCGTGCGAGAAGATTTCCACGCTGTAGGCGCCGCGCCACCCGCTCTCGTGGGTAGCGCGCAGCAAGGGCGGCAGCGGGATGTCGCCCTGCCCCACGATGGCGCGATCCTGCAACGAGCGCGGCGTGTGCCAGTCGCTGAGCTGAACCACGAAGACGCGATCGCCGCAGGCCCGGATGGCCGCCTCGACCTCGGCTTCCTGCCAGATGTTCCAGTAGTCCAGGCAGATGCCGAAGGCCGCGTGGTCGACCGCCGTCACCACGCGCATAGCCTGCGTGAGCGTCCAGATGGCCGACTCCACGTTCATGGTCGAGGGGTTAAGAGGCTCCAGCGCGACGCGCGCCCCGTGGTCAGCGGCAAACTCGGCCAGCGCGCGGTACTCGCGCGTTGCCAAGTCGTAGACGTGCGCGATGTTCCCGTTGGGCGGATTGCCCGTGTTGGTCACGAAGGGCGCGCCGGGCGCGAAGGGGCCGACGCGCTCGATGGCGCGCCGGAACCGCGCCATGCGCGCGGGCACGTCTTTGGGCTCCGGTTGTGACCGGCTGGGCAGCAGGGTGCGCGTCGCGGGCTGCACCGAGGTGATCGCCAGGTTATGCGGCGCGACGAGCGCGAGTTGGTCCCCGGCGCGCGCCGCGTCGTCGTTGAGCTTGAACTCGCAGACCTCCATGGCGTCGACGCCGAGCCGCGCGTAGGTATCGACATCCTGCTCGAAACTCCACGGCCACGTCGTGAACTCGCTGATCCCGAATTGGTACGGTCCTTGCTCCATCGTCGTCTTATCTCCTGCATCGGATACTGATGTCTAGTGTGGCATATCGTGTAGGTCCGGCTGCCGTACGGCGCATGGCAGCGAACGGACCTTGCATATTTATATCATGGAATGATATATCATAGGTGAAGGCGTCTATGGTAGAGCGTGATTAGGTGAAGAGGACCAACGTCCTTGGACCTCAGCACGTCAGGAGGCCGCATGCGCGGACTCCGCTGAAACGCCCCCTGCCGATGCGGAACGCTGAGAGGACGAGGAGAGGGGACGTGGAGCTACGCGCTTTCCTACCCCGGCAAGCTGCTGCGCCCCCACTTGCTGATTGAGGCCTGCCGCGCCTCCAGAGGCGACCCCGACATCGTGTTCCCGGCCGCCGCCACTAAGTACGGCCACATCGCCAGCTTGATCCATAACGACGGCATCGACGGAGACCAGACCGGGAGCGTCGCGTCCGACCGGCCCTCCACGCCCCGTACGATCTCGCTGCGGCTATCCTGACCGGCGATCTCCTGATCTTCGAGACTTTCCTCAGCTATACCGACTGCCACACCCGCGGCGTTAGCGCCGAGGCTGTCCTGGCCGCTGTTCGCACTTTGAGTGCGACGCGCATCGATGTCTGCCGCGGCCAGGGACGCCTCGCCACGATTCGCTTGACACATATTTGCACTCCCCCGTGAGACGCATCTGTTGTGACAGAGCTACAGCGCCAGAGCGTTACGATGGGCAGCTTGTCACTTTGGTCGGCCAAGATGACCTCCGTCCACCGCCCATGGAGTGCTCCACACACGCCCGCCAGGGGGAGAAAGGGGGCGCTTGACAGCCGTCACGCAGGTTTTCTATAATACTTGCGTGACGGTCTAAAAGGGGGGGAATTGGCAGTCAAACAGAAGCGCATCAAGTGTGCCCGGTGTGGTGAGCGCGAGACGGTGATGCGGGGGGAACGGGGGCCGGCGTCGATCTACTGCGACCTCTGCCGTGATGAGGTGAAGCGTGAGCAGAACGCTCTGCGCGCCCAGGCCTACCGCCAGCGCAAGTCGAGCGACGGGGGGGTGCGCTGATCACTCTCCCCTCGACGACAGGGTCGCCCCAAGACGTCTGTGCTTCTCCCCGTCAAGACGCGATGCGCCGGCCGCGGACAGCGGGCGCGACGACGGGCAGCGTCACCGTTCCCGTGACCGCGCCACTGCGCAGACGGAACTGCCAGCAGCCGGGCGTCAGGACGACGACAATGGAGGGGTATTGACTGCCAGCCACAGCGCCGCCGCCGGCCGCGGGGAAAACCTGGTGCGTCCGTCCCGTCCCCGTGAGGTTGCGCCCGTCGATCACGATCGAGTTATCGACGTTGCCGTGGCTGATCACCCAGAGGATCTTGGTGCTCGCGCCGTCGGGCATGCGACCGCCTGTGTGCAGTTCGGCAGTGGCCCCGTGTGCCCCCGGGGGGACGAAGAACAGATGACCAGTGATCCCGGCTGAGGCGGGCGTCGCCATGATCCAGGGGATGTTGAGACCGGGGAATGGTGTGCGGTGGAGCGGTGTCGCCGCGCACGAGGCGGGGGACACCATCCCCGCCTCCCGGGCTGCCAGGGGCGGCCGAGACCACGGGGGGAGGACGAGCATGCCGCTCAGCAGAAGCGGAGAGAGGAGATGGAGCGGGCGAGGCGATGGCCGATGATTCATAGGGTACCCTCCTTATTCCTAATTCCTATAGTTAGTAGTATGCCTCTCACTATATACACTGGACGCTGCTCCCTGGTTCCCTGACGTACGGCGACCCTGCTATGACGCGTCGACAGCGACAGGAAACAGCCGCTCCTGCCTGCCCGTCACCACCCGCTTTCTGCGCAGCGCATACCGCCTCACCCGCAGGGCCAAGCGCCACTCGACATCCTCGCAGTGCGGGAGGAAGGGCTGGGGCGACACGACGCCCGTCTCGAACAGGCGCGCCTCCTTGACCGCGCGGATGAGGCGCGTGTCGGGCACGACGTCGACGGCGAACTGCGCCAGTGGCACGTCCTGGTGCTCGACGAGCAGGCTGTCGCCGCAGCGCCAGACGACGGCCGGCTGCCCGACGAAAGCGCGTTCGCCGTAGAGGCGCCAGTTGGCGTAGCGCACATACCCGTGGCGGTCGATGGTACGGCCGGAGCGGAAACGGAAGGCGCGATCGAGTTCGACGCGGGTCCACACGCGCCCGTGGACGAAGCCCAGGACCTCGGCCGGCGCATGGCGGCCGTCTTGCCGCTGCCGATGCGCCCAATGATCTTGCCAATTGAAGTCCGTCACCCACTGGTCGTGGACCGCTCGCAGCGCGGGCCACGACACGACCTGGGCGAAGGCATAGTCGGCCATCCGCCGCTGGACCCCGAAATTCGCCTCGATGTAGCTCATCCACGGCTGGCGCTTGGCGATCTGCTCTTTCTCGATGCCCAACGCGGCGTAGACGGCCTTGGCAGCGTTCGATTTGAACACGCCACCCCCGTCGCTGACGAGGCGCTCGGGACTGCCATGGTCGCGCACGGCGTCGCGCAGCACCTTGAGGTACGCCGCCTGGTCCTGCGTTGGCGACACGATGCTGGCCACGATCGCGCGGCTGAAGTTGTCCAGGATGGTCACGCAGTACGCCTGCTGGCCCAGGAGCGGCGTGTCCAGGTAGCGGATATCGGTCGTCCAGATCTCGTGACGCCTGCTGGCCGCGAAGGGCATCGGCTTCTTCTCTTTGGGCTCCTTCTTGTGTTGTCCACGTCCGTACAGGGCGCGGTGGTGGGCCATGATGCGCCCGCACGTCCGTGCCGGAACCTGAATGCCCATCTGCTTCAAGGCGGCGCTGACCCGGAACTCGCCCAGGAGCTCGTTCTTCTGAAGATTCTTGATCGCTGCCACCGCGCGGAATCCGGCCTTCCTGACGCCGGGCTTCGGTCCCGGCGTCTTGTCGTCCAGACCGAACCGCCCCTCCTCGACCCACCGGCGCAGGATCGTGTGGACGGTCTGACGGCTGGTCCCGAGATAGGCGGCAATGCTTTTCGCGTTCCAACCCTCGTAGTGGAGGGTGATCACGGCGTGGCGGGCATCCGCCGGATCGGCGATCTGGTGGTAGGGCGGGTAGCGCCGCAGCGTCCGGGAGGGCGATGGCCCATCGGCGAGGACCCGCTGCACGGTGTGCGGGCTGGGGCGACGTCCGAACCTCAGCTCGCAGATCGTGGCGATCTCGTTGGGGCGGAAGGGCGGGTGCTCGGCCTTGAGGTCGACGATGAACTGGCGCATGTCCGGCGGCAAGCTCGGCCGCGACGGACGGTCGTCGGCCTCGATATCGGTGAACAGGCTGACCATGCCGAGGTCCTTGAATCGCTTGATCCGTCGATACAAGCTGGCGCGCGGGACGCCGGTCTCCAGGGCACGCTCGGCGGGCGAGTGGCCGAACAGGACGACGGAGCGCAGGATCTCGTACCGCTGCTGCTCGGGCCAGGGGCAGCGCGTGCGCAGATCGAGCCACTCTTCCATCGCCGTCAGCCGTGCCTGAATGTCCACGACACACCTGCCCTACCGTGTCTCATCTCGTCGTGCTCCATCACACTGACGCGACGCAGCGTTGTGCTACTACGATACAGCGTCTCACGGGGGAGTGCAAATATGTGTCAAGCGAATCGTGGCGAGGCGTCCGGCCAGGCCCTCGAAGCGGCGGCCGTGGGGGATCTCGAGACGACCGAAGAGGCCTATCTCGACACCATCTGCCTCCCGCCAGTGTCTGCCGCACCATGCTCGGCGCGTGAGCCGGCCATCAACTCCGCGACCCAGTTGCCCTCGGTCACGACGGTGACTTGCAGACCGAATGCCTGCGCGAAGGCGGCGGCGACAGCCCAGCTGCAGGTAAAGCGCCGCTTGCCGTGACTTCCTTCGTCTTACTCCCGGTGATACTATCTAGATGAACTGTTCGCCCGGCCGCTTGCCGTGGCATCGTCGGCTTTCGGTCAGCCCATGACTCCCTGGGATCACCGCCGTTTGGCGACACACTGTACACCGTGACGGGCGAGCATGTTGACGGTAGCGGACGTGAGGGATGATAGGAGGAGGTGCGCATGAGTCGGCTGAGCGAGGATCATAGGACCGCATCGGAGGAGATAGGGACCGTTTTGAAGTGGTCGCTCGTGCTGCTCCTCAGCATCGGCGTTATCGGCATCGTCGTCTTTTTCTGGGTCGACAACACGCTGCACTTCTTCCACTAGTGTGTCGTCGAGGCTTTACGTTCCGGTTTCAACGCGCTTTGCTTTGCTGAGACGAGTTGATCGCGCAGCAGATCGACATCCAGGTAGAGGTGCCCGCTGCTGATTTTGGCGCCCTCGACGGTGTAGACGGCGCAATACGGCACGACGGCTTGCTTACCCGTCGCCGCGACGCCGTCGAACTCACCGATGTGCTTGGCGGCGAAGAGTGCCTCGACGACGGCGTGATCCTCGTCGATGATGACGGTCTGTATCTCGTCACGCGCCTCGAACGCCTGGCGATAGAACAGATCGAGCAGCACCTCGACCTCCGCGCGCCCCTGGAACGTTTTGCCCGTGCTCATCAGCGTGAAGACGGCATCGTCGGCGAGCATGTCCCGGTCGTGCCCGTGCGTTTCGTGCCCACCGCGCGTATAAGCCATGATCGTTTCGCGCGTCGCTTCGTATCCCATAACGTATGATCCTTTCTCAGTTGCCAGTTGCCAGTTGCCAGTTGCCGGCGCTAACCCACAGGTACACGCTACCCCCGCCGTGGTCGACCGGTCGTCGCGGGTGTGCGGCCACTGCGCGTAGCGCGCTGCTCGGCGACCGTTGCCCACCTGCCGCCAGCGCCCGTCGTCGGGTGGACGAACAGGCGCTGGCCACCTGTGAAGGGGAACATAACGGGCGTTTCGTAATAAACCACACCATCCGCGCGCTCGACGCGCCGCACCCGCCGCGCCACCTCTAGATTGATCGTGCCTGCGACGATCCAGAGCATAGGTGCGCCGATCAGCCCCACCGTGTTGAGGACGCCCCACAGCAATAGACCGACGAGCAGGCCGCCCACGACGAGCACGACGAACGGCGCGGACGGATCACGACCGGGACCGGGAGTGAGCGCGGCCCCCACCGGCAGGCGCTTGGCGCCCTCGAGCCCGCGGCCCTGGGTGGGCCACACGAACATCCACGTCCACAGCAAGCTCAACGCGCCCACGCCGATGTATATGACGACGAGGATCAAGGCCAGCGCGACGCTGCCACGACGCAACGACGGCGGCGACTGCGCGACCAGGACCAGTGCGACCAACGCCAGCGCCAGGATGCTCAGGCCAAGCGCGCGCCGGCCGTACCGGCGGCGCGCCATAGCAAGGGGAACAAAGGCGGGCGCCGTGGCCATGCCCTATGGTCCGTATGCAGGCTGCGTCAACCCGTAGCCAGGGAGATTGCCGCATATCGCTACATGTCCGCGCGCGTCCTGAACATTGATGGACAGGTCCGTCTGTGAGAGCGAGCCGGAGAGGTAGGTCACGCTAACCGCCTGGCCACTGTCATTCGACTGCATGGCGGATAAACGATATTTGAGTGCGCTGGGACCGCCGCAATGGCTGCCGATGACACCGACCGTGTACGCTGTCCGTGGGGCCAGCGTCTCGGCGTAGACGGCGACCTCCGTGCCCAGCGTTCTGGACATATCCACCGTCCCCTGCGGAGTAATGTGTCGCGTGACGAGGGCATGGTTGGGGTCCGCGGCCCCACTGGCCTCGGGTGGCCGCAGATCAACCTCGACGCCGGCCTGATAGATGGCGCCGCATATCACGCCGGGACCAGGCGTCTTGGTCTCATCCATTTGCTTGAGCGGCACGTCGATGGACCAATCTCGGACGACACTCGACGCGCTGAGCTTGGTTGCCAGCAGGGCGTTGCCGCGACTATCCGTCGTCAGATCGGGCAGGATATAGTGCGCTGTGCCAGGCGCGCCAGGGCCGCACGCGCCAGCGTAGATCAGGGCATTATAGGTCGTCCGGGGCCGCAGATGGGCCACGGAGAGCCCCAGCCGCAAGCCGGTGATGTCCGGCGTGATGACCAGAGCGCCCGTCGCGCTGCTCTTGCTGTTGCGCGGTAAGAGCAGCGCCGCCCCATAGCGCGCCTCGGCCGCCGTACTGGCGCGCGTCGCGGCGTGACCGTGGCGCGGCGCGGTGGCCAGGGCCGAACTGGCCAGCGTCAGAGCCGCTATCGCGGCAAGGGTCGTTGTCGTTGTCGCATTCATAGCCATCTACTCAATGCTTTCCATAGTCGTATCGCTGAAGTACGCCAAGTCGTAGCCGCCGTGTTCTTTGACAATAGCGATCAGCTTGTCCGCGGCGGCGCGATCCGGGCTGGGCATCGACAGCACGATGCGTCCGTTCTCGACGTGCGTGGCGTAGTGCTCGGCCTGCTGCGTCTCGCCCGCGGCGCCCTTTATGAAGCGCACGCTCTTCTGCAGCAGGCTGCCGGGTCCCTGCGCCTCCTGGCTCAACGCGGCTGCCGCCGACCGCCCTTCCAGCCGCTCCACGTCGACGCCCTGGTCCTTGATCGCTCGCTCGGCCTCGCGCGCCGTCTTGTCGTCGTCGACGACGGCATACAGGCGCCGCTTTTGGAGCGTCCCGGCGGCGTCGACCTTGTGACTCTGATCCTCCGCGCTATCTTCTCCTCCACCTAGCGTGCGAGTCAGTTGATGCACGAGGGTGGGCGCGTAGTCCTCGAACCAGCGCGCCATCTCTTGCTTCTCGCCGAGGATCTGCTGGCAGACGCGCAGGGTCTCCTCGTCGCCGCTGCCGCGCGCTACCGCGGCAAGCGCGTTCAGCAGCGCGATCTCGTAGTGGACGGCCGCGACGTCGACGATGTCGTTCTTGACCAGTGTGCTGCTGACGGGACTGGCCCACAGGTCCTTCATGCTGTTCAGGAAGGTCGGCAACCCGCCTTTGTTAAGCGAGGATGTCTCACCCCCCAAACGCATCACGCAGTCTTGTAGCATGTTGGCGTGCCGGTGAAGCTGCTGCAGGTGCTCCTGGACCCGGTCCTCCATCTCGTGCTGGCCCGTGAGGTCGGCGAGCTGGGTCTCCATGACGTCGATCAGCGCGCTCTCGGCGCCATAGGCGTCGGCCAGCCAACTCCGTAAAAGGTCGATCTGTCGCATGGCTCACCCTTTCCCCTACTTCGGCCTGGCCCCGCGCCTGCCCCTGGACCCGTTCCTGACGGCCGCGCGTCGGACCTGCGCGGCCACGACGCCGGTGGCATGCGTCCCGGTCTGGCCGGCGCCGGACGCGAACTTGCCATGGTAGCCATCGCGCGACGACAAAAAGGCGACGAGGTCGTTGACGTCTGCCGGCCGGAGGATAGGCGCGAAGGCCGGCATGTTCTCGCCGCCATTGAGGATACGGATCGTGATGTCGGAGGGGGTCAGGCGGCTGCCCACGGCCGAGAGGTCGGGACCGCGGATGCCGCCGTGGCCGTCGATCTGGTGACAATATTCGCACGTCGCGGAGTGCCACAACTGAGCGCCCCGCGCGATCTGCGAGTTCGAGGGGGCGCCGATAAGATTCGACGGCAGCACCGTGGCATTGAAGCGCGGCGACCATCCCGCCACGTCCCCCGAGATCGTCATGATTGCGATCATCAGCACGCACATCACAGCGACGAACGCGGCCCAGGGACGCCGCAACGGGTTGCGTTCGCCCCTGTTGAATACCAGGGGCAGAGCGAACATGGCCAGGAAGAACAGCGCCGGAAACAGGATCATGGCCGTGTCTTCCATGTCCTTTGGTAGTAGAGCCAGCGCCGCGAAGTACCACAGGAAGTACCAATCGGGACGCGGCTCGGCGATGACGTTGGACGGATCGGGCGCCGTCACCAACGCCGGGGCTCCGACCGTGAGCGTGAGGGCCAGCACGGCCACGACGACGCCGGTGGCAAACACCACTTCGCGCCACAGCCCGTCGGGGAAGTAGGGCACGCCCACGCGCTTGAGCATGTCCTCGTACCACCGACGATAGGTCTTGGGATCGACCGCGTGCCCCAGCGCCGGGTTCTCGGAGATGCCAACCTTCAGCACCATAAAGAGGTGGAACCCGATGACGGCAAAGAGGAGGCCCGGCAAAATGAAGACGTGGATGGCGTAGAACCGGCTCAGAGTAGTCGCGTTGATCGAGTTGCCGCCGATCAGGAAGGACGCCAACCAGTTGCCGATAAGGGGGAAACGCGCCGCCTGCGCCGCGATGATCAGGATGGTCCAGATGCCGTTCTGGTCCCAGCGCAGGATCTGGCCCGTGAAGACAATGCCCAACGTGAGGATCAGCAGCACCACGCCCGAGAGCCAGTTGATCTCACGCGGATACTTGAAGGCCCCGGTGAGGAAGACGCGCAGTACATGGATGCCGATGAAAATCAGCATCATCATCGAGCTATAGAAGTGGATGCCGCGTATCTGATTGCCCAGTACGGCGCCGCTAGTGATCCACTGCAGGCTCTGGTAGGCCCCACCAGTTGAGTCGACGTACTGCGAGGCCAGGGGAATACCGCTGACGACCGCTACGATGAAGGAGACTAACGTGGCGGCGCCAAAGACATACATCCACCCGCTCCAGCCCGAGGCGGGCGGGACGGGATGCGTCATTATCTGCCTGGTGATCGAAATCAGGCCGGTACGGTCCTCAAAGGCCTCGTACGCGCGCTTTATCATGCCCATGCTGCCCTCTACCCTGCCCCCTCAGTTGTCCAGGTCCCGGTTCCTGGATGATAGTGTGTGACGACCAGAACAAGCGGCCCACCACCCGTCACGTCGCCGGTCATGACGTTGGCGATTAGTAGGCGAACGGAATTGGAGCCGTCTTTAACTCCACGTACCCGTCTCGGATGCGTGTCTGGTACTGCTGCAAGGCGCGCGGCGGCGGCCCCGCCGCGACCTCACCATTGGCGTAATAGACCCCGCCGTGGCAGGGACAGTAGAACAACTGGGCCTCGGGGGTCCAGCGGACGGGGCAGCCCAGGTGCTGGCAATACTCGGAGAAGGCAATAAAGGTGGTCGGGCTGACGCGGCGCAGCCACGCCGTCTCCTTGCTGGCGTCGCCGCCCCAGGGATGCTGAGACGCATTCTGGAACACAACCTGCGTCGTGCTGCTGACTGCAAAGTCGTCGACCTTGCCCACGACGCGCCACACCTCGTCTGGTGGCTGCAACAGCGGTTGCAGCAACACCCCGAGGACGGGCAGCCCCACGATCGCCGAGATCAGACCGCCGCAGCCCAGGATGACCAGGACCAGGAATTTGCGCCGCTCCGGCGAGTACGGTTCTTCCTGTTTGAACTCTCGCGCGCCCCGCGCAACGTCGCGCGCCTCGCGCCCGATCACGTCTTTCATAACGATGGCCTCCGCCCGGTGTCAAAAGAATCAACGTCAACGCGCCGGCTCCGGCTGAGGGCTACTCATTGAGCAGATCGTTCACCCAGCCGATCATGGATATCACGAAAAGGATCAGGCCGGCGCCGAAGATCCAGATGTCGCTGATTGTACCCCAGAGCATAAAGGCGAGACCACCGGCAAACAAGATCGGCCAGTAGGTCGAGCGCGGGATAATCTCCGGCTTGGGACGGCTCCAACCAGGACGCGGCGCCGCGTCAGTGTCGCGCTCCGGCGCCGCATCTACGGCCGTGGCCGCCTCGCCGCTCCTGACCGTGCTCCCGGTCGTGATCGCGACGCGCGTCGGATCGTCGCGATACACGCGCGCGGCGACGGCCGCGCCTAGCGCGGTGATAAGGCTGATCAACACTCTCCACATACGGCCTACTCATCCTCTCCATTCCTACGTTTCAACGCGTTGTCCGGCGCCACCATCTCCCCTGGCCCTAGCCGCCGCCACCGCGACCAGGAGTTGCCGCCATGCGCGGCGTCTCCTGAGCCAGGGGGACCTCGATCTCCTCGTCCTGCTCGGCCTCGCGGTACCATCGCGCCAGCGCGATGGACGAGGCCAGCAGATAGACGGGGCTGCTCAGGGTCCACATCAGGAGCCCGCCCGTTTGCTGATCGGCCAACGCCGAGAAGTTCCACTGCCCCTGCCCTCGGCCGCGGATGAGCGGCAAGAGACCCAACCGGTCCACCGGATGCAGATAGGCCGGATACAGGCCCAGCGGCGCCAGGGTGATAATGATCCCCAGCAAGCTGCTGGCCAGACCCGCCGCGATCAGATAGGCCACGGCGCCAAGCGACGGGAGGCGTTTGCGTCCCGGCAGGGGTGCGATGACCGGCCACCAGAAAATCGTCGCCGACACCAGAAAGCAGAGGTGCTGCAGGATGTGGACGCCCTGAGAGCGTAGCGCCAAGTCATACAGAGCAGGGACGTGCCAGACCCACAGCGTGCCCATCCCCAGCGCCCAGGCCAGCAGCGGCCGTCCCAGCGCGCGCTCGACCCGATCCGCCGGCGTCCACCGCACCAGCCGTTCAAAAGCCCGCGCCGGGATACCCAACAGCAGCAACGGCGGGACGGCCAGCACCAGCAGGAGATGCTGGAACATGTGCGCGCTGAAGAGATACCGGTCGCCGAGCACGTCGATCGGCGAGATCAACGCCAGCAGCAGCAGCGCGACGCCCGTCATAAAAAGAGTTGCCCGCCGTGTCGCCCGCGTTGCGACGGGACGGACCTCGACCCAGTAGCCCACCAGCAGCGCCGCGCAACCGATGAGCACCGAGGGCTCCCAGTCCCAGGCGCCGAATATGACCTGTTGGGTTGTCATCGTGTCGTGCCCGTTTCTCCCGTTGTTGCTGAATCGTCGATCCGCGCGCCGGCGCGCGTGCGCGTCGTCCGATCCGTGAGCCAGTATCAATGTAAGGCGTGGGTCGCTGTTTTTCCGGCTAGCGACCACAGGTAGACGGTGGGGAAAATCACGACCCACACCGCGTCGACGAAGTGCCAGTACAGGGCCACCGTATTGTAGGCCGAGGAACGGGCGCCGTCGCGGAAGTTGCCGCCCATCACCAGGACGAACAGCATCGTGAGCAGCAGCAGCCCGATCAAGACGTGGAACCCGTGGAAGCCCGTCAGCGCATAGAACGTCGTGCTAAAGATATCGCGGTGCGGGGTCATGCCCAGGCGGCTGGTCAGGTCCAGATACTCGGACGCCTCGCCGTACAGGAACGTCGCGCCCAGCCCGATGGTGAGCAGCAGCCAGAGCTTCATCATGATGTCCCGGCCTCTTTTGTGGCTGCGCTCGGACAGGATGATGGTGAGACTGCTGGTGTACAGGCAGGCCGTGAAGATGCCCGTCCGCCCCACGTCCAGCGCGTTAAAGGCGCTGGGGCCGCCCGCGTTGGCGGGAGAGTCGCGGTAGAACACATACGCCAGGATCAGCACGGTAAAGAAGACCGCCTCCGAGGCGATAAAGAGCAGCATGCCCACGCGATACTTGTTCGCCATGGTTTAGATGCCCTCCGTCGCGCGCCGCTTTTTCCAGTCGGGGTTCTCGGGGTGCGCCAGGTCCCACAGCGGACGCCGGCTGCGCACTGGCGGCACGTCCTCGAAGCTGGGCACCGGCGGCGGCGAGGGCGTGGCCCACTCCAGCGTCCAGGCTTCCCAGGGGTTGGGACCGGCCTCTTCGCCCTTGCGCAGGCTATAGACGATGTTGATGGCGAACGCCAGCACGCCCAGCGCCAGGATCGCTGCGCCGATCGACGAGATGAGGTTCAGCGGGCCCCACCACGGATAGTTGTGGTAGCTATAGATGCGGCGCGGCATGCCGATCAAGCCCAGGATGTGCTGCACCATGAAGGCCATGTTGAAGCCGATGAACATCAGCCAGAAGTTGACCTTGCCCAGCCGCTCGTTGAGCAGCTTGCCGGTGATCTTGGGGAACCAATAGTAGGTACCGGAGGCCACGGCAAAGACCGTGCCGCCGAACAGCACGTAGTGAAAATGCGCCACCAGGAAGTAGCTCGCCGTGACCTCCCAATCGATGGGGAAGGCCGCGAACATCACGCCGGTGACGCCGCCGATGACGAACTGGGGGATAAAGGCTAGCGCGAAGAGCATCGACGTGGTGAAGCGGATCTGGCCGCCGATCGTGGTCGCGGTCCAGTTGAAGATCTTGATGCCCGTCGGCACGGCGATCAGGAAGCTGCCCACGCTGAAGGCCATGTTGAGCGTATTGCCCATGCCGGCCGCGAACATATGGTGGCCCCACACCAGGAGGCTTAACAGGACGATGCCTCCCGTGGCCCCGGCCACGAACTGGTAGCCAAAGATCGGCTTGCGCGAGAAGACGGGGATGACCTCCGAGATCATGCCCCAGGCCGGGATGATCATGATGTAGACCTCGGGGTGCCCGAACGACCAGAAGGCGTGCTGCCACAGCAGCGGCTGGCCGCCGCGGGCGACGGCGAAGAAGTTGCCGTCCAGCAGCCGGTCGAACAGCATCATCACCAGGCTGGCGTTGAGCGAGGGGATGGCCAGCAGCAGTAGGATGCCGTTGAGCAGGGTCATCCAGGTAAAGAGCGGCAGCCGGCGCAGCGTCATGCCCGGCGCGCGCATGGTCAGGATGGTCACCATCAGGTTGATGCCAGCGCCGATGGTGCCGATGCCAGTGACGATCAGCGCGATGGCATAGTAGTCCATGCCGGAGTTGGCGGTGTAGGTGAACTGGGTCGACAGCGGGGCAAAGGCGTACCAGCCCGCATCGGGCGCGCCGTTGGCCAGGAAGCTGTAGTAGAGCAGGATGCCGCCGAACGTGAACAGCCAGAAGGAGACCGCGTTGAGGCGCGGGAAGGCCATGTCGTTGGCCCCGATCTGCAGCGGCGCAAAATAGGTCGAGAAGCCGATCAACATGGGCATCACCACGAGGAAGATCATCGTGACCCCATGCATGGTAAAAATCTGGTTGTAGGCCTGCGGCGTGAGGGCGTGGTTATCAGGCGAGGCGAGCTGCAGGCGGATCAGCAGCGCTTCGATGCCCCCGACGACGAAAAAGAAAAAGGTCACGCACAGGTACATCACGCCAATCTGCTTATGGTCGACCGTGGAGAGCCAGGCCAGCACGCCGTTGGTGTACTTGAGCGACGGCAGGGGCTCGTCGACGTCGGGGACGAGGGGCTGGGCGGACGGGTTGATCACACTCATCGTAAGCTCTCCAGGTAGGCGCTCAGGTCGCGGGCTTGCGCCTCGCTCAACTGGAAGTTTGGCATGTGGACGCCGGGCTTGACCGTATCCGGGTTGAGTAGCCATTGCTCCATATGGGCAGGCGTGTTGCTGACCGCCCCGGCCGCGAGGAGGGAGCGGCTGCCGATATGCGTCAGGTTGGGGGCATAATCGACGCTCGGTTGCGTACCGGTCCCATTGACACCCCGCAGGTAGTGACAGCTCGCGCACGCGTAATATGTGAAGAGGCTGGCCCCGGCTCGCACCTCGCTCGACGTGTATCCCGCTGCCGGTTGAAGGGTCCGTGGGGACACGGGCTGGCGCAACTGCTGGCGCTGCCAGGCGTTGAACTGGGCCTGAGACTCGGCGACGACGTCGAAGAGCATCCAGGCGTGTCCCGCGCCGCAGAACTCGGCGCAGTCGCCATGGTACACAGCGGGCTTATCCGCCTCCAGCCAGATATAGTTGGTTTGTCCCGGCACCGCCTCGATCTTGGGGCCCAGTTGCGTGGCCCAGAAGTCGTGGATGACATCGGCCGATTCAACCGCCACGACCCATCGCTGGCCCACCGGGATGTGCACCACGTTGGCGGTGACGACGCCGGACGGATAGCGTATTTCCCACCACCATTGGTGGCCGATCACCGTCATGCGGTTCGGGTTGCGCGCGGCGTCGCCATTGAGCGAGATCTGGCCTGGCGAGGAGTCGATCATCGCTTTGACCGTGGCGCCGAAGAGGCCCGTGACCACGATGAACGGGATGATCGTCCAGGCGACCTCCAGCCTGACGATCCCGAACGTCTGCGGCGGCTCCCCCTGCTGGCCGGGCCGGGCGCGATAGCGGATCAGCGAGTAGACCAGGACGCCGCTGATACCGACGATGATCAGGAGGGAGATAATGATGGTGAGGATGAACAGGTTTGAGATCGCATTCGCTTGCGGCGACATGGGATTGAACACGGAGTGGTCTAACACGCTGCCCCCATCACAACGACACTGCTGTCTCGCGCGTCGCACACTAGTCACACAATCGTATGGTCAAGCGCCGTGTCGCGCTCTACCAGGGCCAGTTGCTGTCCGGTACGTGCTATGCTATGGGGCATCGTCGGTCCGCGATAACGGTCGCGGGACGCCGTTATCTACTCTACCGTGTTACACCAACGCCTTCACTTTGTCCAATCGGTTATCCGTCACGCTACCTCGGCTCGGCTCACTGCTATAATATATCATAGCGTGACGCAAATGCGCGCGCCGGGGATGGACCTGGACAGAGAGGGAGGGCCGGCCATGGCCGATCATGACATCGTGTTGACCTGGTTGAACGACGCCTACAGCGTTGAAAACGCGCTCGTCCACGTGCTGGAGCGGCACGCCAAAGCGGCCAAAGACTTTCCTCACGTTCAGCGCAAAATCGCCGCGCACCTCGCTCAGACCCGCCGCCACGCCGAGCTTATCGCGGACCGCGTCACGGCGCTTGGCAGCCGCCCTTCCGCGCACAAAGACCGCTGGGCCGGCCTCCTGGCACCAGTGCAAAACGTCCTTGCCGGCGCCGTTGACGAGGAGGACGTGCTCAAGAACAGCATCTCCGACTATGCCGCGGAGAACTTCGAGATCGCCACCTACCAGGCGCTGATGACGGCGGCGGAGGACACCGAGGACACCGCGACGGCCCAGGTCTGCCAGCAGATTCTAACGGACGAGCGAGAGATGGCTGGCTGGCTCGACGAACACATACCCTTGCTGGCCGACCATATCGTCCGCCAGGCCGCCCCCACGGGAGACTCGTAGACGGACGGGGAGCGCGGGCGCCCGCACTCACGACGCTGCCTGCCCGCTGGGCGCTGCTGTCCGGTCGGGTAGGGATGACGGCGGTGACAGTGTTAGACTATATAGAATCATACCGTACAGGCATAGGCGCCCGCGCGACTGGCTCCGAGCGAAAGGCTTCGCGCCGTGATTGATACACCCGTCAAGCAGACCATCGACATCCCGCCCGCGTTCTATCGCGATGA
>JAABUX010000829.1_pt1 | contig 49900 bp, 49 predicted proteins | sample 5561851 | NCBI WGS metagenome assembly JAABUX01 (sample SAMN10711883, study PRJNA513361) | rock metagenome | isolation source: Antarctica rocks | place: Antarctica: Victoria Land, Richard Nunatak red sandstone | collected 2016-01-03 | reverse complement strand
GTCCCGGTGGCGAAGACAACACCAATTCAAAGCTCTGGTCCATCATTACCGCAAACGTGGATCGCCTCTGCCCATCTTTTATCTACAACTGTAGTACTAGAGCGCTAAACAATCTAGGCGCACCATGCCTTCTGACATGGCAACATCAGACATCGGTTAGGGAATCAACCTGACGCTACGAGTTGATAAACGCAGCAATGCTGGTAACAGCTTCAAAGCGGCTACCTGATGTGATTGGGTCTTTGATCTTCCTTCACTACACGGTTCATTCATGAAATGACTCCAGCCGACGTTCGAATACAGATTGCAAATCGATCCGTGCAGCATATCTGTGCTGGTTGTGATGCACGTTCCCTGGCAATTGCCAGGGCCTGAAGTTAAGCGGACGATCCCTCTGACAGAAACAAGAGGCATCCGAACGGAGAAGGGACTTGGTGTCCGCGTCGGCAACTGTTCTGCGGAGCAGGGCAGAAAGCTGATACTGCTCCGGGGCGGTCTTGGCCATGCTGATCGGCTGTGTCTACGCCGAGCCGAGATTGTTACCATACGATACGTCCAGTTTGCTCTGGGAGTGTAGGTATACCCCAGCGAGACGCCGCTCGTGTACACATTCACGTCTCACAAGGATTGCATTTCTGATATTGTGACACGAGATGCCCCACGTCCTTCATCGCAACAGGCGTCTCGCGGCTGATGCTCCCGAACCAGGGAACGTACACGGTTCCGTCACTCCCCGTGACCGGTGCAACGGCCAGCCTGCCGTTCAGACAAGCACCTTCAATGTCCTCCGTCAGTGGTCGGCTGCAGGTGCTAGCCCACAAACGTGACCTGCTGGACTCCCTTGCTGGTGATTGGCGCACGAAGCCGACCCGCGTCGTGCGCGACAGGGTACAACGCCTATTCGGTTCTTCGACTCTCACCATGAGGAGCTCCCATTGCTTGACCATCTATCCATTCTGGTGCTCGCATTGATCTTCATCGCTGGAGCCGGGGTGGTCTGGGCGGCTGGTGTCTGGCTTTCCGATACAACTGACATCATTTCAAGTCGATTTCATCTAGGGCAGGCGCTCGGCGGCATCATCCTTCTGGCGATTGGGACTAACCTTCCTGAACTAGCCATCACCGTGAGTGCTGCACTCCGACACAATCTCGGTATCGCGATCGGGAATCTTCTCGGCGGTATCGCCATTCAAACTGTGGTGCTGGTGGCTCTGGACGCGGTGGGGAAGGGAAAGCGGCCCTTGACGTACAGGGCGGCCTCCCTGACCCTGGTGCTTGAAGCCGCATTGGTCACCATGGTTCTGACGCTCTCGATCCTCGGCACGCGACTTCCGGCGCGCCTGGTGTTCTGGCGCATGACGCCGCAGAACTTGATGATTATGATCTCCTGGCTGGCGGGCATCTGGATTCTCAATGTCGCACCGAATTTCATGAGCTGGACAGTAAAAGAGCAGGATGCAGCGGCGAAGCCCTCGGGGCATTCACAGTCCACCAAAGACAAAATAGCTGGAAGCACGGGCGTGGTACTCAGCAAGTTCGCTATCGCCTGCCTTGCCACACTCGGCGCAGGCATCGCACTCGAAGAGAGCGGCGATGCGTTGGCAGGACATCTCGGAATGAGCGGCGTACTCTTTGGCGCCACAGTTCTGGCTGCCTCAACGTCTATCCCGGAGCTTGCTACCGGGATCACTTCGATCAGGATGGGAGACGACCAGTTGGCCATCTCCGACATCTTTGGCGGGAACGCATTTCTTCCGGTCTTGTTCCTCCTTGCAAGCCTGCTCTCGGGAGAGGCTGTGTTGCCGCATGCTCAAAACACGGACGTCTATCTGGCAGCTCTCGGCATCGCGCTCACGGTCATCTACATCTTCGGCTTGATTCTGCGACCAACCAGGCGGTATGCCCGTCTTGGTATCGACTCATGGCTAGTCCTGTTGACCTATCTGGTGGGCATCGCGGGCCTGATCTTCGTCAAGAATGGGCATTGAAACTGGGCTGGCCTTGCTAGCGTGCCTGTGCAGCAAGGGACGCCCATCACATGGGAGCGAGTATTTACGGCAGGGTAACTATCGTGGAAACAAACGTATTGGCATTCTCCAAGATGATCATCGAGTACCTCGCTCGCGGAGTGGAGTTCGCGGCAGCTTTGATCATCGCCATCGCTGCAGCACGGGCGACCTGGCAATCTCTCCGTCTTCTGTTCGCGGCGGATGAGCCTCCGGAGGCGAAGGTCGCTGTCCGGCTCACGTTAGGGCGTTGGTTGGCCGTCGCGCTGGAGTTCGAACTGGCAGCCGACGTGTTGAACACCGCCGTTACTCCTACATGGAGCGACATTGAGAAGCTCGCCGCGATTGCTGCGCTCCGTACCGGATTGAACTACTTTCTGGAGAAGGAGATCAGGGAAGAGTCGACACCCGAGCAGCAGGGAGCTGAGGCAAGTCTCAGCACACATAAAATCTCTCGAGACCCGCTGTGAGGAGGCGAGATCTCATCATCGCTCCCTTGTGCGAGGCTGTTCTGATCCTGGTTGCAGGGTTGGCAGCATGGTTCGTACATCGACCACTTTTCTTCGCAAGCCTGGGACCCACGGCGTTCGAGCTCATCGAAACGCCTGGACGCCCAAGTGCCCGTCCCTATAACGTCCTCGTCGGACACCTGATAGGTGTTCTCTGTGGGTCCGCAGCTCTGGCGGTAACCCATGGGTGGAGTGCACCGGTCGTTTCTACCAGCAGCATCTCCCTCCAGCGTGTCTGGGCAGCAGCAATCGCCGCACTGCTTACGGTTTTCTTCACCCTGCTTGCCCGTGCTCAGCAGCCGGCGGCGCTCTCCACAACTCTACTAATTGCAACAGGGTCCATGCAGCGTCTCCAGGACGGCCCAGTCATCATGGCCGCCATACTGTTGATGACAGCCGTAGGAGAACCGCTCCGCCGCTGGCGGATGCGAGATGAAAACACTCGTGAATAGTTCAGCTCAAGTTACTCCGATCGCGTCTGGATCGGCGCCTGATGCTCTGGAGGGTGGTGCGCAGATGGCCATCTGTAGCTTGATCTGCTTGTGGGGGAGCCCAGGCTTACGGTAGCGGATGAGATCCGCTGAGAGCGGCGATTCCTGCATGCCTCAACTACTGGGTTAACACCCCACCCTATCCTTTGGGGTTAAAGTTCCCTTTCTTGAAAGGCCCCATGCGTCTGCGGAGGAAGCCATCACGTGTATCAATAAGATTTGCCAATCTGTATATCAACAGACGTCGACAGGACCCGTGAACGTGAAGTTCACCGTATCTCTGACCGCTTGAAAGGGCAATTACATACTTGACACATGCGACAATCGGCGTAAATTTGTTTTATGGAACGCCCAATACTCTTCAGGAAGCCATTATTTACTTCAGTGATGCTGACCGCGCATTTCAATGTGCTCTCACTTTGCGCTTTCCGAACGGAGTAGTTAGCTGCCCGCGCTGTGGGTCCGAGAAACACGTCTTCATCAAGACCCGCCGCATCTGGCAATGCTACGGGTGCAAGAAGCAATTCAGCCTCAAGGTTGGAACCATTTTCGAGGATTCTCCCCTGGGCCTCGATAAATGGATGTGCACTTACTGGCTTCTCAGCAACAGCAAGAATGGAATTAGCTCGTGCGAGCTTGCCCGCTCTATCGGCATCACGCAAAAGTCGGCTTGGCACATGCTCCACCGCATCCGCACGACGATGCACGACGACTCCATCACAAAGCTTTCGGGCGAAGTCGAGGCGGACGAGACCTTTATCGGCGGAAAAGCTCACAATATGCACGTCAGCAAGCGCGCCCGCCGCATCACCGGTACTGGAACAAAGGACAAAATCGCTGTAATGGGCATTCTTGAGCGCGGCGGAAAGGTTCGCACCACGGTCGTCCCGAACCGCAAGAAGACGGCTCTCCAGGCTGAAGTCAAGAAGCATGTGGAAGCGGGTTCGGCCCTCTATACCGATGCTCTCCTCTCCTACGAAGGGCTCACTGGGCAGTACGCCCACGCGGCCGTGGATCATGCTGTCGAGTATGTCAACAGTCGGATTCATACTAATGGCCTTGAGAACTTCTGGAGTCTGTTGAAGCGCGGAATCAACGGCACGTATGTCAGCATCGAACCCTTTCATCTCTTCCGTTACCTCGACGAGCAGAGCTTCCGGTACAACAACCGCAAGAACATGGATGACAAAGCCCGGTTCGAAGTAGCCATGAGCAACGTAGCAGGTAAGCGGTTGACCTACAGTGAATTGACCGGCCTCGGATCGGCCACGTCACACTAAGAAACGGCAAGGGCGCGGTAAGCGGAAAAACTAGCCCTCGCTGGCTTCCTCTTTGCGTTTCGGTTGGGCTTCTCTTTAGGCGGTGTTTTGGGAGCCTGAAACAGTTTCTTCATTCCATCCGTGAACCGCTGCCACGTCTCAGGTCCTTCGTGGTACTCGTGTTTCATCTACCTAACCTACTCATTCGTCCATCCTCCAGAATGAAGATTTAGATCTTGGACCCCAGCCTCTTCATTTAGTGAAAACTCTCGAAACTTTCCTTTGTACGTACAAATCACTCTTACTCGGTCCACCGTGCCAACATCTGATAAGGTGTTGCCCTGCGCCGTACCAGCTTCAACCAGAGCGTGGCATGACTAGGGAGCACTTCGCAGCGTACCCGTTGAAAATTGTCGAAGAATTGAGTTTGAGACGGACCGGACGGGGTATTCATTGTCAATATGTGCATTTGTTCTCCTTGGAGTGCTGCACCATCACTAGCACCGAAAAGCGAACACGTTGCGAGTTCGCTTCGCTGAGAATGCTTGACAATGATTTGCCCGCGCGGAAGTTGAATGTGTACATCAAGCTCCCTGTAATCGCCCGCCGTGGGATTGACTACGTATTCGTTCACTGTTCCATCCTGGAATATTGCGTAGCTTACCCGGATGGGTTCCCGCCTAAAGACGACGAAAATGCTAAACAAGACCAAGCCTATTGACATCGCCCCGCTCACTGCAATCTTGAAAGCACGGGAGGAGCGGTGATTCCAGAGGTCCACTAGCAATAACAGTACGCCAACATAGACGGCGATTATGGATGGCCAGAAGAAGGTCTGCATAGGCCAAGACCTCCAAGCAGTATCGCCGCGACCCCGGAGCGAGCAATCCAAGACAGAGACCCGCGAGAGTCGGAGGCTGGAAACATGACCGCGTGAATGGACTGCTTTGCCCTCTCGATTCTGTTCTCCCACTTGCGCCGGCTAGCCTCACCCATAGGCAATCATCTCCCTGGCGCATTACATGCGTCAAAGTATGTAATTGCCCTAGAAAGGACCAGCATCCAAGGAGAAGAATGAATGCGTGAACCACCGTGATCGACACAGAACGCTTGAGAAGCACATGATGAAAGGGGGCCGACCGGCCCCATTTTTACTTACTGGCTGTCGGATGTGAAGCCTTCCTTTTTCATGGATCCACGCTCCGCTGCAACGTGAATCTAGATTAGGTGACACACTGACCCATGTCAATAGGTTTGGGTCACGAATGTATATAGACACCAAAACAATGGGCAGCGGGCGGGCGTTACTCCACAAAGCGATTGGCTCGTGGGCGGCGGTGAGATGGGAGAGCTCATCCGCTCCATGCACTGGCTGAAACGCCTCTTGGCCCGATCGAGAACTGGCCTCATAGCCTTCGCACGACCGTGAGCCTGTGTCTTTCCTCGAACTTCCCCATCAACATCGTCTGGGGACCAAGCTACAACCAGATCTACAACGATGGCTGTCGCGCCATTGTTGGAGAACGGCACCCAGAAGCATGGGTATGGCCTACAACGAGTGCTGGGCCTCAGCCTGGCCGGCAGTGGGTGGTCCCTTCGAGCGTGCCTGGGCCGGGGAGACATCGTTCCTTGAAAATCAGCGAATGTATCTCACGCGCAACGGCTACATGGAAGAAACGTTCTTTACGTTCTCCCTTAGCCCGATCGCAATGAGAATGGCGTGATTGCCGGGTTGTTCCATCCGGTCACGGAGACCCACGGTAGTCATGCTCAGCGAGCGCAGAACTCGTTCGCTTCGGGAGCTCGCGCAGAATACCAGCGAAGCCAGAACTCTGGAGTCGGTATTCGCGGCCACGGTGCAGGCCTTGGCCGCCCACCACTTCGATCTTCCGTTCGTGCTTCTTTACAAACTGGATGAACACGCTCAGAACGCCGCACTGACTGACACAACGGGCATCGAACGAGGGCTGGCCTCCAGCCCCGAAGAGTTGTCTTTCGATGGCCTCGAGGGCATAAGCTGGCCATTGTCAGAGATCGTAGAGCGTAGGGAAGTCGTTCAGATCGATGATCTGAAGGCGAGATTCGGCGAGTTCCCGGGCGGCCCATACCCGAAAGGTATCAACACAGCCTTAGCACGATCCTTGATGATCCCGGGCAGCGATATGCCTTTGGGAGTAATCATTGTGGGTGTAAGCCCACGGTTGCCGCTAAACGACGCTTACAGAAACCACCTCGAACAGGTCACAGTAGCCGCGTCCGTGGCGCTGGGAAATGCTCTGGCGTATGAACAGGAGCGAAAGCGCGCTGAGGCACTCGACGAGATCGATCGTGCGAAAACGCAGTTCTTCGCAAATGTAAGCCATGAGTTCAGAACCCCGCTGGCGCCCATGCTGGGACCGATCGAAAACGTTCTTTCGAGCGCGGAAGTCGAGCTCTCAGAAGAAAACAGGGACCAGATCCGCATTGCTAGAAGGAACAGTTTGCGACTGCTCAAGCTGGTGAATGCGCTTCTCGACTTCTCGCGTATTGAGGCCGGCCGAGCGCAAGCCACCTTCGAGCCCACCGATCTTTCAAGCTTGACGGCAGAGCTTGCCGGACACTTTCGCTCGATGATCAAGAGCTCAGGCATGGAGTTGGACGTTAATTGTCCCGCGCTCGGTCAGGACATCTACGTCGATCGCGAGATGTGGAGAAGATCGTCCTCAATCTGCTGTCTAACGCGTACAAGTTCACTATGCACGGCAAGATTCAGGTCGAGCTCACTCCGGCCGCTGATACAGTCCAGCTCACAGTGGCTGATACAGGCTCAGGAATTCCAAAACAGCAGCTTGCGCAACTGGTCCAGCGATTCCATCGCATCGAAGGCGCGCAAGGGCGCACGCACGAAGGAAGCGGGATTGGCCTGGCGCTGGTGGATGAGCTTTCGCGCCTTCATCAAAGCAGCGCCTCCGTGGAAAGCGAGCTGGGCGTTGGATCAAAATTTACCGTCACTATCCCGTGCGGCTCAGGGTATCTGCCGCCTGAGCATATCGTGGTCCCGCGCTCTCGTGTGTCTTCTGCCCTAGGGTCAGAGGTTTTCACCGAAGAGGCCTCATGTGGCAAGACGTCTCTAGGGAGCGGCGAGAAGAGCCGGCCTTCGCGTTCCACGAAGCGGCCAGCACCAGCATCAAGCCTTTCCGAAGGCTACTGGCGGAAGACAATCCAGACATGCGGGATTACATCAAACGCGTGATCGGAGGCAATTACGACATTAAGAGTGCGAGCAACGGAGAAGAGGCGCTGAGCGGTGAAGGCTTATCGTCCCGACATGTTGATCTCAGACGTCATGATGCCGCGCATGGACGGGTTCGCGCTGGTAAAGGCGCTGCGCTCTGATCCCGAAACCCGACGGATGTCAATCATCCTGTTGTCCGCGCGAACCGAAGAAGAGGCAGGTCAGAGGGTATCGAGACAGGCGCGGACGATTACCTCATCAAGCCTTTCAGCCCGTGTGAATTGAAGGCAAGAGTGCAGACCCATCTTGAGCTACAGACCCTGCGGAGAGAGATGGCAGTAAAGCATGAGCAGCTGCAAGCTGCCGAAATCTACGCGAATCGGAAAAGCTCGCGGTGGTTGGTCGCTTTGCCAGCTCCATCGCGCATGAGATTAATACTCCTCTCGAAGCGGTTACGAACCTGCTTTACCTGCTGAGCTCCGCGCAGGATCCGGAGCTGCGCAATTACGCCGTGCAGGCGCAGGAAGAGTAGGCAAGGGTGTCCAACATCACGATGCAGACCCTGCGGTTTCACCGCCAATCGACAAAGCCGCAAGAGACTCGTCTGTCGGAGATCCTGAATGGTGTTCTTCAGCTCTTCAAGGGCCGCGTTTTGAACGCAGGCGTTCTGGTCGAGACACAATTTGAAGATGAGACACCACTGTATGCGTTTGCAGCGGACCTCAGGCAGGTTTTTGCCAACTTCATCGGGAACCCTTGTTCGCGGAGGAGAGGGAAGGAACGCAATACCTCTGCTCAAGATGCATGATCGCGATCACTTCGCAATCTGCGAAGGGAATCCCACTGCTGCGGTCGATTTCATAATGAAGTGGGGTGTGGTCTTTCCATCGTCAAAGGACACAACCAGCTCCTTCTTTTCGTAATGGACCGCGACACCCTCCACCCCTTTCTCCTTCAGCAGAGCCTTCTTGATGGTCAAGGGGCATGTCGGGCACGTCATTCCCGCCACAGCCAATGTCACTGTTTTGGTGCGGCCTAGACAGGTGATGCAACCGCAAAGAAAAGAGTGGCGAAGGTGATGGGAGCAAGCTTAATAGAAATACCTTCAAAGGTTAGTAGATGAAGGCTGGACGAACTCTGGAAGAGGGTTGGGTCGACGCTGACATCGAATCTCGGCGTGGCAGGGTAGGGAAGGACCCGACGTGAAACCAGAAACACAGAAACATGCACTGCCGATGCGGGCGCGAAAAGACACTGGCTCATGGCCTGTGCGCGACCTGCTACACCCTCCGGCGGCAGGATGAGGAGCATTTGGGCGGCTTGCGCAAGACCGTTCTCGAGCGCGATGGGTACAGGTGCTGAGTTTGCGATGCGTCCGGTCGGGACAAGTGATCTATCGTCGTTCATCACCGGGTGCCTGGGAAGTCCGTCCTTCATCGATGATTGCGCTTTACCCTGGTTGTCACTTCAAAGTGCACCGCACGAAGGCCGTGCTGTCCCAGATGCCGCCGCTGTTGCTTCAGCTGTGGGGGAGCAGCACCCAAAGCGGCACGAGCAGACGTCGTTGAACTTATCTACGCGCTGGGAGCGGAGGCGGATCTGGCAGGCGTGGGTGCTGCATCTGACTATGCTCCAGAAGTTGCGAAGCACCCAGTAGTGCACGTGCCGCGCCAGAGTCCGCCCACAGGACCACGCTGCAGCCGACGGCAGCCCGCCAGAGATGACGATCAGACAAGAACCGGACCTGGTGATCACGCAGGGTTGTGATATCTGCGCGCCCGTGCGCACGGAAGTGGATCATAGCTTCGAAGGAGCGCAAGTGCTGGCTCTACGTCCTCAGAGCCTCAGCGATGTGATCGAGAACATCGGGCAATGGGGTGCGCCATCGGCGGCAAGCCGAAGCCGCACAGCTACGGGCGGCGTTGCAGGGCCGCATAGAGCAGGTCCGGAAGGCGACGGCAACGAACGTACGTAAGCGGCCGAGTGTACTTTGTCTTGATTGGTTGTCGCCGCCATTTTCCGCAGGTTACTGGATGGCGGAGATGATCGAACTGGCAGGCGGCGTGCCGTTGTTCGCCCGGCCGCGTGAACGAGGACAGCGACTCACCTGGGAGCAGGTGCTCGATGCCGATCCACAGATTCTGGTGCTGATGCCTTGCGGCCAGCACCTTGCAGAAGCCTTGGGAACGTTCGCCCCCACCGTGCTGCCTGCACGGTGGGGGGAGCTTTGCGGGGTTCGCGAGGAACGCGTGTTCGCGGTTGATGGCAACGCGTACTTCTCCGTTCCAGGGCCGCGCGCCGTAGACGGTCTGGAGATTCTGTGGGCGCTCATGAAGGGAACCGGATTGAAGAAGTTGCCTGATGCGTGCCGTGTCCGAGTGCCTGCTCAATCGTGAGATGGCCAACCGCGGATTTCGTCAGAGTGGCGGTCGATCACTCGGCGAAGGGACGCAACCAGGTGTGAATTATCTTGAGGGGTTCGGACGCAGACCCGGAGGTGATTGAGCGACAGCGCTTCGAAGTTGCCACAAAAGCGTGTGAGCACCCGTTCTGACGTGATCAGGTCCTGCCATATCTGGTGACCGTCACTGGGCGCCGGAAGTCGAACAAGGAGGAAGTTGGCCCCTGAGGCATAGGTACCTAGGCCCAACTCAGCAAGCTGCGCCTCCAGATCTAACCTCCGAACTGTATTCGCTTCTCGAGATCGTGCTTCAAAACCAATGTCAGAGAGTGCGGCCAAAACTCCGTCGCTTGCAAGGGTGCTGATCGACCACGGTGCGATTGCCCCGCTGATTCGATCAGCACTGTCTGCAGTACTGACGGCGTAGGCGACGCGAAACGATGGAATCGCAAAGAACTTAGTCACCGAACGAAAGACGACAAGATTTGGCAAAGATGGCGCCCTCTGGGTGAGGGACTGGGATGGCTCGTAGTCGATGAAAGCCTCGTCGAGCAGGACGATGATGCCGAGCTTGGAAGCGCGCTGCACGAGATCAAGCATGAGTTCCGAGGAGGTGAGTGCTCCCGAGGGATTCTGTGGATTGGCAAGGAGGATGGCGCAGCGCTCACCTAGACGGGTATGTGGGTGGAGCGCCTCAAAGAGGTGATTGGGATCGTAGCGGAAGCCGTGTTCCTCAAGGGGGAAGGGAGTGACTTTGATACTAGCCTGTTGAAGAGAAGAGCGGTACTCCCCGAAGGCAGGAACCGGCAGGAGACAGCGCTCGGGGCGAAGGGTGCTCAAAGCGGCTTGAAGCAGCGGTACGAATCCGTTTGCAACGGAGACGCAGTTCACAGGGATGTTGCAGTGATCCGCGACCGATTGTTTGAGCTGAAAGTAGTCGAGGTCCGGATATGCCGTAAGCGAGGCTGAATCGGAGAGAGCTTTCCGTAGAGCGGTCAGCACGGACTCGGGTGGGCCATCCGGGTTGATGTTGACGCTGAAGTCCAGGAGTTCTTCAGCACGGATGCCGAACTGGTTGGATATCCGTCGAAGCTGACCGCCGTGGGATGGGATCTGCGGGCTCGATGCGAAGGCGGAGGTCATGAGATCACCGTGGTACTCCTGCTCGTCGTACGAGGAGGAGCGCGGCTAGCGTGGCTGTGATGGCAGCAGAAACCATGGTTCGGAGTGCCCGGTGCGCATCGCGAATGGAGGGTGGTGGGAAGTGAGCCCCAAGGTGAGGCCCTGGGACCAACTCACCGCCGTAGGTATTCGAGCCTCCCAGGCGAACGCAAAGGGCTCCGGCCATGGCGGCCTCGGGCTGGCCTGCATTCGGACTTTTGTGCCTGGCTCCATCCTGGAGCCAAGTGTGAACGGAATTCCCCACGCTGGCCTGCGGCAGGATCGAGGAGGCAAGGATGATGGCGAGGGCGGCCAGTCGAGCGGGCAGCAGATTGGCGAGGTCATCGAGCCGCGCGGCAAAGCGGCCGAAGTAGAGGTAGTGCTTGGAGGTATTCCCGATCATGGAATCGAGTGTGCTAACAGCCTTGAAAGCCATGGTGAGGGGTACGCCGGCTAGTGTCAGGTAGAAAATGGGAGCAACCACTCCGTCGCAGGTGCTCTCGGCGAGCGTTTCGATGACGGCGCGGCTGATCTCTTGAGACTCGAGCCGCTCGGTGTCACGGCCCACAATGCGAGCGAGTCGTTTCCTGGCTAGCGGAAGGTCGCCGGCATCGATCGCCTCGATCACGGCGGAAGCCTCATCAAAAAGATTCCGTGAGGCGAGACACGTCGACGCAAGATAGATCTCGGCCATGCTTCCACAAGCAGGATGCAAGCGGGAGGCGATCCGCAGGAGATGGCGTGTGCCTGCGTATGACATAGCCACAACGGCAGAGGTAAGGACAGCCCCCGCGACAAAGTTGCGAGCGGGGGAGTTCCCGCCATTGTAGAGAAGACGCTCGCCAGCGGAGATCGCCTTGCCGATGAGGCGGACTGGATGGGGCAGACACTCGGGGTCGCCGATGGCCCAGTCGAGGGTAGAGGCGGCCAGAAGATGTGAACGCTTCATTCCGGCTTCCGTTCAGAATCACCGATCGGTAGCGCTTCAGGGGTGGACTGGAGGTACTTGAGCCCAGCCCAACTGAAGATCTCCTCCATATCGAGGGAGTGCTCCACTACCGTTGCTAAACGGTCGAGGGAGGCTTCCCGGAGTTGCTTCCAGTTGGTGACCTGGGACGGGGGGGCCAGATGGCGAAACGCCCGTGCAGCTCGCAGGAAGGTGTGGCGGAAGCTGTCTTCATCAAATATGCCATGCACGTATGTGCCAAGTATGCGACTGGATGCATCGATGCAGCCGTCTTCTCGGCCAGACGCGAGGTATGCCAGTGGGTTGGCGCCGACCAGGTAGGTCGTCTCACCCAAATGGATTTCATATCCAACAATCTTTGTGGGAGGGACGGGCTGGCCGAACAAGCTGCTAGGGCAGAGTGTTCCGGAGGCCAGGAGCGTGGTCTTCTGGGGCTGCATGGAGGTGCATATGGGAAGCAGGCCGAGGCCGGTCGTTGTGCCCCGGTGCTCGAGGCCGAGAGGATCGGCGATGGTCTCGCCCAGCATCTGCATCCCACCGCAGATACCGACGACCAGACTATGGGCCGCATGGGCGGCGATCGCGGCGTCAATTCCCTGACCGCGAACCCAGAGCAGATCATCTACGGTCTGCTTGCTTCCGGGGAGAACGAGGACGTCGGCGTTTGCAAGTGATGCTGAGGTGCGGCACAGGCGGAGGTCGACCGAGGGCTCGGACCTGAGGGAATCGAAATCAGTGAAGTTGGAGAACGACGGAAGGCCCAGTACCGCGATGCGAAGGGGGCGATCGGGGGTCGAGTCCTGTGGACCGTTCCAAGCCCAGGGGTCAGCGACGGCCATAGGAGGCAGGCCCAGGCTGTCTTCTTCGTCGAGGTTGAGCGAGGGGAGATGAGGGACCACGCCAAGGCAGGGCTTGCCCACGCGTCGCTCGATGGCTTCGACACCGGGGGCGAGGAGTTGCTGATCACCGCGGAACTTATTAATCACGAAACCCCCGATCCGGCCACGCTCCTCGGGGTCGAGCAGATCCAGAGTGCCAAGGAGAGATGCGAAGACGCCGCCGCGATCGATGTCACCAACGAGGATGCAGCGGGCGTTCGCCATCTCCGCCATGCGCATGTTGACAATGTCGTTCTGCTTCAGATTGATCTCAGCGGGCGAACCGGCACCTTCGAGCAGGATGAGGTCATGCTCGGCAGCCAGAATCTGATAGCTCTCAAGGACAAGCGGGAGCAGCTCGATGACCCGGCGCTGGTGATAGTCCTTAGCTGAGACTTGATTCCAGATGCTACCGCGCACGACGACCTGGGCGGTGCTGTCGCCTGAAGGCTTAATCAGGATGGGATTCATGTGCACGGTCGGCGGTATTCCGGCCGCCTCGGCCTGCAGGGCTTGAGCACGGCCAATCTCACATCCCTCCGGGGTGGCGGCTGAGTTCAGGGACATGTTCTGCGACTTGAAGGGGGCAACGCGTACACCCTGACGGGCAAAGATGCGACACAGGGCCGTGGTCATGAGTGACTTGCCGACGTGTGAGGCGGTCCCGAGGACCATGATGGCGGGTGTGCTCATAAGCATGGCTCCGATGTCGAAGGCCAAATGTCAAAGGAGAGGAACTCTTCAAGAGGCCGACGCTGTTCCCATCCGAATCGCTCGAGGTCGGGTTCATCGGAAAAAGAATTGACGTAGCCGAGACAGAGGTAAGCAACGGGGGCAAGGTGAGCAGGTATGCGCAAAATGCGCCGCAGATGTGCTTGATCGAGGATGCTCACCCAACCGACACCGATACCTTCGGCTCGGGCAGCGAGCCAAAGGTTCTGGACGGCGCAGACGGTGGAGTAAGTGGCAGTCTCGGGAGCGGTTTGACGGCCGAGCCCGTGTCCTTGCGAGCTCTCCTGGTCGCAGAGGAAGCAGAGGTTTTGAGGTGCTTCGAGGATGCCTTCGAGCTTGAGATTGACATAAAGATCCCGGCGGCCCTTGGTATAAGTGGATCGGGCGCGGGCGTTGGCCTGCTCGAATGCGGTGTGGATCTCCTGCCGCACCGCGGAGTCACGGATCAGGAGAAAGCGGGTAGGCTGCATCAGGCCAACAGACGGAGCGGCGTGCGCAGCTTCAAGGAGTTTGCGAAGCAGCGGCTCCGGCAGCGGCTCCGGGAGAAAGCCATGCCGGACGTCCCGACGGGTTCTGATTGCCCGGTAGACGGCTTCGCGATCAGGTTCGCTGAAACCGAGAGCGCAAGCGGAGGGAGAATCGTGCTCAGGAGGCTTCTGCATCACCACGCTCGAGACCATTTCGGACCGGCTTTGGAGTCATCACGCAGGCGTGCGTCCACCCCGGCCGTGTGCTCTATCCGGCGGCCAAAGAGCCACACGAGATCGGAGAGACGGTTGAGGTACGCGAGGATCTCAGGCTTGACCTCCGCGCCGGATTCCACGAGGCGCACGACGTTCCGTTCGGCACGTCGACAGACCGTGCGGGTGATCTCGTAAGCCGCGGATTCGGTATGAGCTCCGGGGAGTGACCAGTCCGAGAGGATGCCCTCGGTTGCTTCGATCTTGTAAACGAGATCGGTGAGGAAATCGACGTCCTCGTTCGAGATGACCGGCGGCGCCTTTCTGCTTTCGGGCGGCGTGGCGAGCGCAGATCCGAGGCGGAAGAGAGTCCGCTGTATGTTCTGGGTCCAGCCTGCGATTTCAGCGTCGGCGCAGATACTGCGAGCGAACCCTAAGACCGTATTCAGCTCGTCGACGGAACCATACGCTTCCACCCGGAGGTCGGCCTTCGAGATGCGAATACCGCCAGCAAGTCCTGTTTGACCGGCGTCTCCTCGTTTCGTTGCGATGCTCATAATTGTTCTCCTGTTTGGATGGGTTCCAAGCTCTCTTCAATGTGGATTCGGAGTGTCTTAAGAAGCCGCGGTCGGGAATAGGTCAATGTCAGGCGATCGTCGAGGAAGTCAACGACGCGGGGTGGTCGCTCAGAGCGCAAGTCAACCTCTGAAAAGAACCAGGGCTGGACCGCTCCGAGCTCCGCAATGGAGTCGACGCGGAGCACGACAGCGACGGTAGATCTGCAACCAGCCCGGAGCAGACGATACGCGCGATGGTATCCGTCGCGAAGAAACCAGCGACCCTCCAGCTTTGCCACTTCAAAAAACGGTGTACCGCCGCTTAAGGCAATCGAAAAAGGTAGGCTTGCATCGGTGGTGGGTTGCAGTTTGAGATCCGGATTTGTGGAGCGGAGCGTGAGCTCAATCCGATGCGCAGTGTACTGCTGGATAGAGTGCGTGCAGGCGGTACTGCGAGATCCGTTCAGGGCAAAGTGGAGAAGCGCGGGCCAGTCGTCAGGGCCGGGCAAGGGGTCGTGTGCATCTGTGGGATCGAGGACGAGGCGACGCTGGAACGCGAGCAGCTGGTATAGGTCGACCACGCCCAAAGTCCAGTCGAAGCCGGCGTACTCGTGAAGCAGATCCGGGCGGCTGAGGTGCTCGGAGAGCAAGGGCCTCAGATCCCGTGTCAGATGGGCATCGAGTGCGGGAATGAAATTGTTGTAAGGCGAGAGAACAGCAGCAGCTCGCTCCGAGGCTGCAGCGAGCTGCTGCCGGGACATCGCGCGGTCTCTGTATACATACGAATCGAGAGGCCATGCAATCAGCTCGCGGATCTGCACGTCACCCGAGGGAGGGAGAATGTCACTCATGAATAAGGCCCCAAATGTCAGAATCATCAACACGCGTAAGGCGAAGGACGGAGCAGAAGGGAAGAGGGCGTTCCCAGGTCTGTTCTTCATTGAGCCTCGCTAATCGCTGTAGCAGCAGGCGTATCACCCCGGCATGTGTCACGATCGCGATGCTCGCTTCCCGTTGTGAGCAGATGTACGTGATCTCAGCGAGAACTCGTTGCTCAAAAGCATGGAACGACTCTCCTCCGGGGGCCGACAACCGAGGGAACCTAGCCAGCCAAGCGGCAGCGATCTCCGGATCACGCCTTTCTATGTTCTTCCAGTCCAAGCCCTCCCACGCGCCGAAGTAGATCTCGCGCAGCGCCGGAGCGGACCGGCAGCTAAGACCTTTGCTCTCCGCGAGTGCGGTCCCGACATCGAACGCGCGCTGGAGATCACTGCTGTAAACGGCGTGAATCGTTTCTGCAGCCAGAGACTTAACGAGCTCTACGGCTTCCTGGCGACCGCGCGGATTGAGTGGTGGGTCGAGCTGCCCGCAGAAGGTCCCGGCGAGCTCTGTCTCCGCGTGCCGGATGAGGAGGAGTTCGGTAGTCACCTTTGCCACACCCCGCAGAAGAGCACGGCGATCTCGGTGAGTTGGTTCGTGGCACCGAAGCAGTCGCCGGTGACGCCTCCGAGACGAGTTCGGTAGAAGAGACCACTCAAGAATGTGACGGCGAGGGTCAGAGTGATGGGTTCGACCGCCTTGACACCCAGCGCCAGAATGACTATAGCGATGGACAGTAAAGAACCGACCACGAGGGATGTCCCGCTTATGCGATGGGCAATGCTCACGCCCAGACCGTCATTTGCGGCACGTGCGGCGGGAAGCGATCGACTAAGAGGAAGGCTTGACCAGCGGCAGAGCACGTGGGCAGCGACGAGATATGCAGCGAAGCTCGAAGGGGGCAGGCTAGATAAAAGGAGGACCCGTGCGGCGAGGGAGAGGGTGAGGGCGATCGCGCCGTAACTCCCGATGCGACTGTCGCGCAGGATCGCGAGAATGCGGGTGCGGTCGCGCTGGCCGCCACCGAACGCATCGGCAGCGTCAGCGAGACCATCCTCGTGAAGTGCTCCCGTAGCGAGAACGAGCGCGAGCAGGGCGGCGAGCGCCGAGAGGGCTGGTGGCAGGTGGGGAGATAGAGCACCGTGCAAGAGCGAGGCAGCAAAACCGAGAACGAGACCGACGACGGGGAAGAACTTCGCCGACCGCGCGAGGGAGCCGTCATCGTACGCCACACTCGGGAGCGGGAATCGCGTGAGGAAGGCGAAAGCAGCGACCAAGTCACTAGCGTGGGAGCGAAGTGCACGTGCCGGACTCATGCGTTTCCCTTCGAAACGCCTGCCGAGGCGAAGGTAGCCATCTCGCGGTAGAGGTGTTGCGCAGCCTCGAGTATTGGCATAGCGAGCACAGCACCGGTGCCTTCGCCCAGCCTCATATTGAGTTGCAGGACCGGAGCCAGCCCGAGGTGGTCGAGCAGGATACGATGGCCTGGCTCTTCTGACAGGTGGCCGGCGAAGAGAAACGAGCGCGTGGCCGGCGCCAAGGCCACCGCGAAAGCCGCCGCCGCGGTGGAGATGAAACCATCGATGATGATGGCGCAGCCGAGCGCTGACGACCCGAGAACGAAACCCGTCATCGCAGCAATTTCGAGCCCTCCGAAGCGGCGCAGGAGATCGGCCGGAGACAGGGGATCGACGGTTTCGGAAAGATGCTTCTTGAGAACTGCTGCAATGACCCGAACCTTGTTCGCGTAAGTTTCAGAGCTGACGCCGGTGCCATGCCCCGTAACGCGGTGCGCCGGACTCCCGGTCAGCGCTGCCGTAAGAGCGCTGGCCGAGGTCGTATTACCAATGCCCATCTCGCCCGGAGCGACCATGTTATATCCGCAACGCGAGGCGTCCTCGGCAAGTTCAAGGCCGGTTTCGATAGCGAGCGTGAGCTCATCCCAGTTCATGGCGGCCTCGCGCAACATATTGCGCGACCCGGACCTAACCTTGCGATGCAGCACGCCGGCGCATCCGGCGAAATCTCCGGCCACGCCTACGTCCACGATGTGGACAGCGGCATGCTGAAGCCTTGCGAGGACGTTGATGGCTGCCCCGCCGCAAATGAAGTTGAGCACCATCTGTCGCGTGACTTCAGAGGGATAGGCGCTGACTCCTTCCTCGGTGATTCCGTGGTCCGCGGCGAAAACATATACCGCCTTGCGCAACGGTCGGCTGAGATCGCCGCCTCGGATGCTGAACAGTTGCGCGGCCATATCCTCCAGGCTCCCAAGGCTACCGAGGGGCTTCGTCAGGCTATCCAGGTGATTTCGGGCCTCCGCGAGAAGTGTGGGATCGGGAACGAGGATTCGGGTGTGTATGGCGCTCAGAATTTGCTGAAGAGCATGGGGGAGGTGCTCATTACGACTCATATCTGCTCCGGCCTCGAGAGGGGATGTCCCGAGAAGAGGGGGTGACGATTGGGAGGGCAATTGAAGGCCGCTTCGAGCAGCGATGGATCGAGGATTTGGGAGGGTATACCGCAAAGCAGAGGAGCCGATGGGCGCAGAAGGATGACGGCGGAAAAGTTCGCCGTGATCAAGTGGAGGTCGTGGATCGAAGCAAGTATGGTGAGCCCTGCCTTACACAGGTCATGGAGGAGATCGAGCAGTTCCACCTGTCGTCCGATGTCGAGGTTCTGGGTGGGCTCGTCGAGCATCAGAAGACGCGGCTGTTGAGCCAATCCAAGGGCAATCTTGACCCGTTGCCGCTCACCGCCGCTGAGTTCATTGAAGATGCGATGCCGGAGCTCCGTTGTGCGGGTAAGGCCGAGTGCGTCGTCGACCGCGCGAGAGTCGGACGGAGTGAGGCCACGAAGAAAAGAGAGATGAGGAGTGCGGCCTTGTTGGACCACCTGCTCGACGGTGTACTCGAAAGGAACTTCGAGCTGCTGCGGAACGACGGCAACGACACGCGCAGCCTGCCTCACCGAGATCTGATCGAGCGGCTGGCCGTCCAGCCGGATACTGCCGGACGTGGGTTTGAGGACCCCGGAGGCGAGACGGAGCAGCGTCGTCTTTCCTACACCATTCGGGCCAATGAGCGCGGTTGCAGTACCAGGCTCGAGTGAGAAGGAAGCATCCGACAGGATGTTGCGATTGCCATAGCTGAAGGCGACGTCATCGAGATCCAGCAGCGGCGTCATACGGCGTAGCTCCGGCGAGACCTTCGCAAGAGGTAAAGGAAGAACGGTCCACCAACAAGCGCCATGAGGATGCCGACCGGAATCTCTGAGGGCGCGAGGACGGTGCGGGCCAAGCTGTCCGCGAGGACGAGGAAGATGGCTCCGGCGAGCGCTGTGACGGGAAGAAGGCGGGTGTTGTCCGGGCCCAGGAGAAGCCGGCCAACATGAGGAACGATCAGGCCAGCGAAGCTGATGAGGCCGCCCAGCGCAACGGCGATGGCTGTGAGTAGCGAACCGATCAGGATGATACCGATCCGAGTGCCCTCAACATTTAGACCAAGTTGGTGCGCGTATTCGTCACCAAGCGCAAGGGTGTTGAGGCGGCGCATGAGCGGGAAAGAGATGATAGTCCCCAGAGCAAGGAGGCCCGAGGTAAGGCCGAGCTCACTCCAACCTGGAGTGGATATGACGCCATGCAGCCAGGAGACGAGCACGCGTGTGCTAGTGCCGGAAGTTGTGTCGAGAACCTCAAAGAAATAAGTCGAGTTGCTAAGCATCGTGCTGATAGCGAAGCCGGCGAGCAGAAGTGTGACAACGTTAGTACGGCCATTGGTTCGGGCAAGCGCGTAGACAAGGGCCATCGTGAGCACGGATCCGACAAAGGCGAGCAGAGCGGTGGCGCTGAACCCGAGGATAGATGTCTGCGTGACAAGGAAGATGCCCAGCGACGCACCCAGAACAGAGCCCCCCGAGGCACCGATAACATAAGGGTCGGCCATGGGGTTGCGAAAGAGGCCCTGGAATAGCAGGCCAGACACGGAGAGCGAGGCGCCGACTACAGCGGAAGCCAAGATGCGGGGTAGGCGAATCTGGAGAATGATGAGTCGCTCGGTATACGGAAGGTGGTGATGAGTCAGGACGGCTCCGAGCAGGTCCGAAGGCCTGACGTGGACAGCTCCAACTGATAGCGAGAGCAGGATCGAGGCGGCGAGAGAAGCGGCGAGCAGGACCAGGAGCGCGGCATGAGAGCTGCGGCCCATCAGACGAGCCCGCGAACTCTGCTCCAGGCGCAGGGTTGCAACTGGAGCAGAGTTCCGGCCTGCTGGATCCGGGACTGCTATGAAGCTTTGCCGACTCCGAGGATCTACTTGAGTTTCCACGACTCTCCTCCCAGGCTAAGCGTGACGCCTGCGCGGAAGGTGAGAGGGAGGGCTGGGTAGCCAAAAGCCTCGAAGTAGTGCTCGCTGAGTAGATTCTGGACGCGAGCGTAGCTCGTCACCGATCTGCTGACTCGGTAGTTGCCCTCTAGCTCGATACGCTGGTACGCACCAAGCAAGTTCCGGTTCGGCAGGAGCAGGCTATTGCCGAAGTTCGCGTCGGAGAGAAAGGTGCTGTCGTCTCGCTTTCCGACTAGCGTTCCGGACATACCGGCGTACCACTTGGGTTGCGTATAGGTTAGAGAAAAGTAGCCGCTTTGAGGCGCACGGCGGAAGGGCCGGGCCCTGTCGAGGGGGGAGTATGCCCCGATTGGGGTCGTCGCGAAGTTCGAGGCGGTATTGTAGCTTCCACCATGGAGATTGTCGCTGGAAAAGGAGCGCTGCACGAGCGCATCCAGAAAGGTGTATCCCGCGCGAGCGAAGAGGTGGTTCGAAATCTGCCACTCGCCTTCAAGCTCCAGTCCCTGCGCGCGATATGCCATCGAATTCACGGCCGCCCCGTAGAGGGTCGTGAGACTGGAGTAAGGGATCCCGAGCTGGATGAGGCCACCGCGTGCGACGTATTCGACACCGTTGGTGAACTCGTTGTGAAAGTAGGTCGCGCCGATGCGCACCCGGCTGCGCCATAACTCCTGATCGACCCCGGTATCGTAGGTGCGGGACGTTTCTGGGCCGATCGGCGCGATACCGTTCTGTGCGATGAGCTGTGCGCCATTCGGGAGCGTCCCCAGCTTTGCGAAGAGGGAGTTGGTTTGGTAGTAGATGCTGGGTTCCTTGATGCCCTTGCTGAAGCTTCCGTGGAGCTTGGTGCCTCCCATCCATGACGCCGAAGAGGGTCGGGTTAGGTAATACGCAAGCGAGGCACGCGGCGTTGCAGCGAAACCGAACAGACCATTGTTTTCAAGCCCGCTGCCCAGGATGTAGAACAGGCGATTCCGGAGATCGCCGGATACCTGCATCGTGTAGCTGTAGCTGCCGCGACTTACAGAGGAGGGTTTGCCGCCCGGGGTCGAGAGTGTGGACCCGCGCTCGTCCTCGTAGGTGAAGGAACCAAGCGCGACGGTATGCGGGTTGAGCCGAAAGTCCGTTTGCGCGTACACAAAGTCACGCTTGCTGGGAGCGTTGTACCGGTTTGGGTAGCTGGTGCCTGCGTAGTGGAAGAGTGCCTGTCCACTGACGCTGTAGCCGTTCGCTCCGGTGATGGTGACGGGAGCTCCGAGGTAATTCGCGGTCTTCAGGCTGGCGGATGTGGGAAGGCCAGTCACCCCGTAGTCGGTGTAGGTGTAGCTCAGACGAAGTCCGCCGTAGCGAATCTGATTGTGCCAACGTTCTGTGGTCTGGTTGTTCCAGATACCGGAGTAAAAGCTGTCCTGCTCCTTGACCCCCGCCGCGTCGGGGATGCCGTACAGCGCGGTCGCGTTCGGGGACCCGACCGCCGTGGCGACATGTCTGATGGTGAATCGCAGGTCATTGCCACTGTTGGGCGCCCAGCCGAAGTTGCCGGCATAGGTGCCGTTGTGAAATGCGCTGTTAGGGACGGAGTTCCGGGTGTCAAGTCGATCGAAGGCGGAGTAGTAATCGAGCTGATGAAGAACACCGCTGGCCGCAATCTGCTGGTGATAGGTGCCAAAGTTGCCACCATCGCCTGAGTAGGTCAAGAGGGGAAGCGACGTTGTCCCGCGTGTCGTGGTCAGGCTGACGACGCCGGCGAGAGCATCGGACCCATAAAGTGAGCTGTTCGGCTGCCGGAGTACTTCGATACTTTGCACACCGACGCTCGCGATATTGGCGAAGTTCACCGCCCCGCCAATGTCGTTGGCTGGGACGCCGTCGACGAGAACCTTATTGGCGTTCGTGTTTCCGCCTCGAATGTACAGTCCGGTGGTTCCTCCGGTCTGGCCGGTTTGTGTAATCTGGAGCCCTGGAACGAGGCGGAGCGGCTCCTGAACCTCGGGCGAGTACCGAAATTGGTTGGCTTCTAACACCGTGACCGAAGCGCCACTCTGGGCCGCCGGAGTTGGTGTGCCTGTGGCCGTGACGGTCACCTCCTCGGTGAGGGTAGGAGTGGCAAGCGTGACGTTGATCTCCACGTCAGCGGAAGCGGAGGAGCCGAACGTTAGTTTGCTGGCGGTCGGCTTGAACGTGGGGGCGTGGACTTCCACGCGGTACCGGCCAGAAGTTGTGAGGGGAAGCAGATACGCTCCGTCAGCATCAGTCACTGTATGCGCGGCGATCCGTCCCGAACTGTCGAGCAAATCGACCTGCGCGGATGGGACGACGGCTCCCAGAGGGTCTCGCACGGTCCCGTGAACGCCCGGCTTAGCGGCAAAAAGCGCCGTGACGTACAGGACCGGGAGAGCCGCCGCGAGAAGACGGGGCAAGAGACGGCGAACATCTGCCGACGCAGATGCGCGTCGGTGTAGATTGGCGGAGATGGAGCGTTCGGCTAGATACAAGTGTTCCCCCTCGGGATGATGGTGCTGCAAAGCCGGTCTTCTGACTTGCGCTTCCTCGACACCGGCTGCCTTCCCAGACCCTTATGCGTCCAGTGGCTTTCGTTGTGCTTGCCGGCATCTCTGCGCTTACAGCTACGGGGTAGTGGCGGAATCGCACCGCGCTTCCCGATGCTTTGCAATGGTTGAATGGATGAGAGTTCGTGACAGCCAAGTAAGGCAGACAGACTCTACGGATGAAATTGTCGGGACAAATCCTCCAGAGCGTCGATCGCAACAGGGCTGGGAAAGTCGATCCGGTTGTCGACGTAGAAGACCCGGCGTTCTCGTATGGCCGGAATCGAGTTCCACCCCGGCCTATCCTTGAGAACCTCCAGGGTTGTCCGACCGCCGCGAACGAGCAGAAGGGCCTCCGGTGCTCGAGCGATCAGTGCCTCGAGATTCAAGTGCGGCCAGTCCGGAGTGAGGTCATCGGTGATGGACCGACCGCCGGCGACCTCGATGATCTCCGTGATGAACGCGTGCTTCCCGATGGTGATAATGGGGTCATACCAAACCGGCATGAAGACGGCGGGGCGGGGGAGCGTTTGGGTTCGCGTCCGAACTGCACTGATGCGGCCTTCGAGCTTGGTCACGAGCGACGCGGCTTCGGCCTTGCGGTTTAGCGCGTCACCCAGGCTGCTTACCGACCGCAGGATGCCGTCGAGCCCGTGAGGTCCAACAAGATAGATGGGTATCCCGAGACGCTGGATCTCCGCTGTGGACTCGCTCGGTCCACCCGTCTGGATTCCGAGAACCAGATCCGGGTGCAGCGAAAGGATCGTCTCGATGGATGGGCGCGTGGTGCTGCCGACGCTCGGCTTTTTGAGTGCCTCGACGGGATACTTCGTGAAGTCGCTGACTGCCACAACGTCCGCACCGGCCCCGAGCGCAAACACGGTGTCGGTGACGCTTGGCACAAGACAGATGATCCGGTGCGGATGGTCGGGGAGCTCTACGCGGCGACCAACCTCGTCCGTGACGATACGGCTCGCCACACACGGAGCCGCCGAGGAGAGTAGGAGGGCGAGGTACAGGAGGGCTTTCATACGGTGGCGATCACCTGAGCAGAGCGCGAGCGCAAGGCTGCGGCAACGAAGCTTGCGGCGACCGCAGGATGGGTGCGGAAGTGGAGGTGGACGTAGGTGGCGAGGATGCCCTGATAGAGAAACCCCTCTTGCATCTGCTTGCCGGACAGAGAGAACCGGACGTCGTAGCTGGTTCGCAGCGTGGGCGGCGGCTCCGCTACCCGCGAGTAGTGAAAGCTATGTCCGCGCAACTCGGTGCCGGCGGGGCCGAGCAGCGTGTCGCGTGTGAGAGTGACAGTGACATAGCCGAAATCGACGAGGCGGGGTGTCATCTCAAATTGCAGGGGAAGAGCCGCCGCCATGGGCCACGCGGCGGCGTCTGCTGTCGTAAGCGTCTGGCTAAGGTAGAGCATGCCTCCGCACTCCGCGTAAATCGGTCTCGTAGAAGGGAACTCCCGCATCTCTTCGAGCATGGAGCTATTACTGCTGAGTTCGCTCGCGTAAAGCTCGGGATACCCGCCCCCCAGGTATATCGCGTCGAGCCCGGCAGGAAGCGCAGCATCGTGGATGGGGCTAAATGGCACGATCTCCGCTCCAGCAGCACGCAGGAGATCGAGGTTGTCCTCGTAGTAGAAGGAAAATGCCGCATCTCGGGCTACACCGATGCGAACGGCCTCGGGATCTACCGGCGGTTCAGCCGGGAACCCACGGGGCTGCAATTCGGGGAACTCTTTGCCAAGCCGCAACAGCGCCTCTGTGTCGAAGTTCTGTTCGGCTAATGAGGCGAGCTGATGGATCTGCTGCTCAACTTCGATGTTGTTGGTCGATGTGAGATCCGCGCCGTGAAGGCCGAGGTGTCGTTCGGGAATCTCAATGCGCGGTTCGCGCGGTAGCCAACCGAGGACGGGTGTGCTGCAGGAGGCATGAACCGCGGAGGTGAGCAGAGCAGCGTGGCGCTCGCCCCCGACTCGATTCAGGATCACGCCGGCCAGCCGAAGCCCCGGATCAAATAGTTCGAAGCCGAGTACGGTCGCCGCAAGGCTGCGCGCACTTTTCGCGGCGTCTAGGACCAGAAGTACGGGGAGTTCGAGCAGCTTGGCAATTTCGGCGCTACTACCCGTCTCGGTAAGTGCCTCCTTCCCGTCGAACAGGCCCATCATCCCTTCCACGATCGCAGCATCTGCGCCGGACGATGCCTGTTGGAAGATGTCGCGGTTCACGTCGGCAGAGAGCATCCAGGTGTCGAGGTTACGTGCGGGGCGGCCTGCGATGCGCGCGTGATGAGTGGTGTCCAGGAAGTCCGGACCTCCCTTGAAGGGCTGGACCTGCAGCCCGCGCCGACGCAACAGGGCGATCAGCGCCAAGGTCACGGTTGTCTTGCCGACGCCGCTCGAGGTGCCGGCGACCATCAGGCGCATCATCGGATGAGTCCCGGGATACCTGAAGAGGGTTTGAGAGGGAGTGGAATCCCAGCGACCATCAGGACTACTTCGGTAGCCACTCGGGCAACGCGCTGATTGATGTCCCCGAGAAGATCTCTATATTGGCGGCCTAATGGATAGGGAGGAACTACACCACTGCCGACCTCGTTCGAGACGAGGACAACGGTGCAGGGCGGCGCAATAAGAGCTGCGCAGAGCCCCTCGATGTGGGCATCGAGCGTGGCGGGATTGTTCGCGCAATGCTCAAGCAATGTCGCGGCGAAGAAGGTAAGGCAATCGATTAAGATGAGGTCGACTGAAGGCGCGAAGCTGCGAATCGCGGCGGCGAGCTCGAGTGGTTCTTCGACGGTGCGCCAATGCGCCGGCCGCTCGGCGCGATGACGGTCAATGCGGGAGCGCATCTCTTCATCTTCTGCGCTGCCGGTCGCGATGAAAACCACATCCCTGGCCCGTTCGGCAAGCTGCTGCGCGTAGTCGCTTTTTCCGCTGCGAACGCCACCAAGCACGAGCGACACCAAGTCACTTGCGTTCTTCTGCATGTTTCGCTCCAGGCGCGAAGGCGTGCAACGCGCTGAGCGGGATCGATATTGTCGGAAGCGCCGAGCCGCCTGAGAAGACGTCGGCTGCAGTGCTCTTCAGCTCTCCCATCGAAGCCGAACTAAGCCCAAAACACCTTTGGCCGGTATCCTGACTTACGCTTCATCGAAACCGAACCGCCTTCCCAGAGCTTTTGCTCCAGTGGCGCCAGACTGAGTGTCCGGTTTCTCTGCGCTTACAGTTACGGGGTAGTGGCGGATTTGCACCGCCTTCCCTGCACCAAATTAGTTCAACCATAAACTCCCGTTGCCGAACGGGTCAACCTGCGGCGAGACGTCTAGCTGGCGACTACACATATAGCAGGCTAAGCGTCTTGTTTGGTGCCAAGTAGAAGTGGCGCTCCTTGCGTGACAACCATCCTCAACCATCCACTTGCGCCGCGACCCCGTGCCGCTCCAACAGCACCTCTGCCGCCAGTGTCGGTCCGAAGTCGCGATAGTCCTGCCGCACAAGCTCCAGTACGTAATCCCGGACACCATGGCTCAGGCGGTTGCTGGCCGTGCGCCCTCGAGATCGATGGATCAATGCTGCGCCGCCGCCATCTCATACCTGGCCATCAGCCGGTACGCCTGCCGTTCGCTGACGTGCAACACAGAGGCCGCTGCCACCACCGTTCGCCGGACGACTGTACTTCGCTTAGCACTTCGACCCGCTTCAGATCGCGTTCGCTCATCCTGATCCAACCCATCCTCTGAACCTGACAGTTCAAATGGGCGGGGACCTAACGTTCTAACGAGCGCCTACACGCTTGGCGCTCGCTGACGCCCAGTACGGAGGCCGCTGCCGCCGCCGTGCGTCGCGCGGACTGCACTTCGCTAAGTACTTCGACACGCTTCAGATCGCGCTCGCTCATCGGTATACATCCCATCTCTTGAACCTGACAGTTCTCTGATGAGCGCTTACAGCTCGTGTTGCTGCAAAGCGAAAGCGTCGCTGCTGTTGCAAAGCGAATATGTCATTGTAGAGCCGTCGTCGTCGTGCGGTGCGTAATGTGGGAACCGCCGTTCTTTGGCGGTTTTCCAAGGGCTGTGGGAAGAGTGGGACGGTCTCATCGTTCCACGCTTTCCATCAGATCGTCATTTCCACCGCCGCCGCCGCCGTTTTCGGCTCGAATTCTGGTCCGTAGACTCGTCGCGGACTCTTCTTGTAGCCAGTCTTCTCGCTATTGTTCATGACCCTCGTGACCTGCTTGAGATCCTGCTGTGCCTTCACTCGACAACTGGCAGAACTACCCCATCGGATCCCCAACCAGCCAGTTCTATGCAAATTCACCGTACGACGTCCGGCACCGCCTCTCCGTAGGTGCCTCCTTTGAGCTGCCTGGCATCCAGCTCAGCAACAGCTTCGAACGTCGGGCTCTCGGCGGCTGGACCGTGGCCGACATCTCCATCCTTCAAACCGGCACCCCCTTTTCCGTCTTCAATGGCGGCGCGTTCCAGGCGCAGCTCATCAATCCCAATCTCCCCGCGCGACGGCCTGTAACCTGCGCTTCGCCCCGGGCAGCGGAGACTACAACGCGGACGGCAATAATAACGATTACCCCAGCGTCACCTCCTACCAACAAAGCCACAAACGGGGTGACTACCGCACCGGTCGTGGTGTCTTCAGCTCCTGCTCCGGTGCTGTCCTTCCCTGCGGAAACTTCGTCCTGCCCACGATCGGCGCCCTGGGCAACGAGCGCCCCAATCAGTTCCGCAATCCCGGCTACGCCAACTACGATTTCACCTCAAGAAGGTCACCGTCATTAAGGAACGTGTCAACTTCGAGCTTCGTATCGACACCTTCAACGTCTTCAATCGCGTGAACTATCATTCCTCGGGCGTCCCTAATGGCCTCGACACTAACCTGCAGGACGGAAACTTCGGCCAGAGTGCAGGCACCAATCCCCCACGCAACATGCTGCTCGGCGCCCGCGTCCACTTCTGAACCCATCAATCTCTGAAGCCATCAATCTCTGAACCAGGGTGGAACAAACGACCAAACAGCACAGCCTCCGTCAAAGAACCCGTCGAAAGGGGGACTCTCCCGGCCACAATGTTCGGACCACAGTCAACAACGAGCCGCAGCACCGCTGGAAGGCGTTCGCTGTCCTTGATGTCCGAGGCCGCTAACTCAGCTCTCGTCGTTATCCTCATCTCGGCTCTCGCGCTCCTCTTGACCCGTGCTCCCGTCTGCCGCGCCCAGGGCCAAGCTCCCGGCCGTGCAGAGGTGATAGCCAGCTCCGGAAAGGAAACAACCAGGAGGCTCTGTCGCTCGCAACCGAGGCTCTCAAATCCGCCCCGCGGGACTGTAGCCTTCTCTCCCTACAGGGCATCGCCCTTACAGGTCTCGGAGAACCCCAACCGGCCCTCCAATCCTTCCAGAGATCCCTCACCACCTGCCCGGCATATCTTCCTGCACTCGAAGGCGCCGCGCAGCTCGAGTACCCGCAACATGGCTCCGAAGCCGTCCCTCTGCTCAACCGCATCCTGGTCGTGCAACTCGAAAACCCGACCGCCAACGCCATTCTGGCCACCGAGTTGCGAACACAGGGTAGGTGCGGGGACGAACTCAGCCATTACCAGTTCACCAGACCGCTCTTCCCCAGCCACCCCGACCTCCTGCAAGGCTACGGCGCCTGCCTCGCCGGCACCGGCGACCTCACCTCCGCCCTCGCGACCTACCAGCAGCTCCTCGCCTCCAACCCCAACGAGACCATTCGCTACGACGTCGCCCTCCTCCAGTGGAAGACCCATGCCAACGACGACGCCCTCGCAACCCTGGTCCCCTCCTGACCGACACACAGGAGGTACCCGCGCTCGCGCTCGCCTCAAAGATTCACGAGGCGAAGGCGAGGCGCCCGAGGCAGTCGCTCTCCTCCGTAAGGCCATCCTGAAGTCGCCCGACGACATCGGCAACTATCTCGACTTTGCTGCCATCGCTTTCACCCACAAGTCCTTTCAGGTCGGCATCGATATCCTCAATGCCGGTCTCAGCCGTCTTCCGAATGCGGCCGCGCTCTACATCGCGCGCGGCGTGCTCAATGTCCAGCTCTCCCAAAGCGCCGCCGCCGTTGCCGATTTCGAGCAGGCGCATCGGCTGGATCCAAAGCTCTCCTTCGCCGTGGACGCGGTCGGGATCATGCAGAGTCAGCAACATCAGAGCGCGGAGTCGTTGGCCCTCTTCGAGGCCCAGGCGAGGCAGCATGGAGACGATCCGCTCCTCCAATACCTCCTCGCCGAGCAGCTCTCAGAAAGCGCTGCCGACACCAATGGCACTCGCCTCACAGCTGCGATTGCAGCTGCCAAGCGAGCCGTAACCCTCGATCCGAAGTACCAGGCCGCCCACGATCTGCTTGCCGTGCTCTACGTCCGCGCCAATCAACCGGAACTGGCAATTCAGCAGGCGGAGATGGCTCTGGCTCCCGATCCGAACGATCAGGACGCCCTTTATCAGGAAATCATGGCGCGTCGGCGCTCAGGTCATACCTCCCAGCTCCAGGCCCTCACCGCAAGATTCAACCAAGCTCGCAAGGAGAATGAGCGAAGGCAACAGAACGTTGACCGGTACCGATTGCAAGAGGATGAGAGTCACCTAAGTAAACCGAGGCCCAGTAGTTCGGTACCTTGATCGTGCAGCCAAGGCGAATGTCTCGCTCTTACGAACATTACCCTGCGAGACATCGGACCAAGCCGCCCTCTCCGCGATACGCCAGTTGCTGCTGGAGCTGTAGCGCGAGCGTTGCAGGGCAAAGACACAAATCATGTCCCTTACGGAGCTCCAACTTCATCGCGGTGTCATGAAGAGGAACTACTCGGTCGCAAATGTGAGGGTGGCATGAGTATGTTTGTAACCCACCGTGTTAGCGGGTGAATTGCCCAGTTCCAGCGTGATCTCGTATGGCTGTCAGGCAGAGCAAGAATAATTGCTCCCGTATGCCTGGGTCGTGCTCGGTGCCGTCACACTTCCTCTTCTGTAGGAATATGGATCAAAGTCCTCCGACCCCGCCGCAACCTCACGCAGCCCCCAATCTGTCTGGAAGTCCGAGGAGGCAAGTTGATTCAGCAGTGCTTCGTTCTGTTACTGGGAGAATACTTGCTGCTCAATCAGCTGACTCGGACCGCGTCTGCGGCTCGCAATCGGTGCTCCCGATTGGGTGTGTGCATCCACCCAGAAGTTTTGCTTAGCATTCCAGTAGTGAGCCGGAATGGCCTGGCGGGTGAGCTGATTCGCGTTGTGCGCCTCTTCCGCAAGCCGCGTATGCCCTGTCAATCGTGCAAGCTCTTCAAAGCCCATGCCGGCAGCCAGCAACCCACGGAGAGACCGAGATCATCCGCCGTTCTGGCCTGTTCATCGCAACCTTCTTTGTCCGCCGGTATGTGCGGTAAATGATCGCTGTCTTGAATGGGCGAGCGGCAGTAACCATAAGCCTTGACGATCGAGGGCCAATAATCTATCGCGAAGGATGTGTCGCCGCTGCTAGCAACATACCCGGCGATGGTGCTCAGGTAGTCGAAGCTATCCACGTGCACATACATGTAGGGGTACTTCGACCAGTCGATATATCCCGCGCTCTGCGAAAGCTCGTGCCAGATCATTCCCGTCGTGGGTTCCTGATACTTCCCAATAAATCCGAGCTCTTCCTTAGCGCGCATGTACTCACCGGCAGAGACCAGCGCATCGGTCGCAATTAAGCCATCGCCGGCGAAGTACCATACATATTGCGGACGTCGAGCATCGCGTGACGGTCTGTAGCCGGCAATAATACCGCAGCCCATCATCGGTTTTGCAGACCCAGGCCTGGTCGAGGGCGTTCTTCGCCCCACGCGACCGCGCTATTCACCTCTTTATCCGGTGTATGCAAGCGAAGAGAGTTACTTTCAAGGTCTAAGTAATGCATCTTCGCCTCGGCTTCTTTCTCGACCACCCGCCTGGATAGCTCATGCAGCGCTGCCGCGGGATCTCTCGCGTGAGTAGCGTTTTGCACGACGTACACTGTAGCGCTCGCGACAGGGGTGCGCCGTTGCAAGCGGGCGAACGGTAAAAGACAACCCGCTCTCTGAGCGCACGGTGCTGTTCAGCGTGTCATCATGCGCGACCGTCTCCGCCGATCCAACCACGGCCGAGTTCCCATAGCCCGGCTCCGATATCTGGTATCCGGGGGCACTTTCGATCCACGCGTGTACTGGCCTCCAAGAGCCGCTGGCCACATAAAGATCCAAAACAGGCTGGAAATGAATAGCGACGTCCACAGGCCTTGTGCCCTCGACGCTCATAGCATATGACCGTTGCAGCGTCGTTGTGCGGCACAAAGATTCTTCCGTGGACCAGGTAATCCGGACCGATATAGATCTGCGTGATGGAATCCCGCTCGTAGTCAATGCGCCGGAGCAGCAATCGCTCGCTAACCTCCACACTCGTGCCCCTAGGCTTGAAGCCAACTTGGTAGCCGCTGAGTATTTGGAAGGGATAGCCCCAGAGCTCAAGCTCCGCTGCCGGATAGCCAATGACCACCGATCGGCGTCCATGCACAGCTACAAATCGCATCGGCCCTACCGCCTCAGTGTGCAGCGTCGACTCACCCCCAGGTGCGGTGTGTTGGGCGCGAGCGGGCAGGGCAAAAAGAGAATAAGTCCAATCAGGCAGGCAGCGCATATTCCTTTTTCCCTACGACATCCTCGCCACACCAGGGCCGAATGAAAGTTCTCGCTTGGGGCCGACCTGAACATGTCTTTAAGAGTAGCTACCCCCCGCATCGACGGAGGTGTCGAACTGCCTGCGCCCCCCATCGTCGGAACGGCCTTTATCTCTTCTTTGTGTGTCTTACGAGATCTGCCCAAACTATTGCTTCAACTGCCTCCTCATGGCACGGGTGCGGCGTGACAAGTCAGTTTTGCTCCGGTATCGTTGCACTCAGGAAAAGGGCAGAGGTTTGTGATTAAGGAGACAGTATGCAGAGCCGAACAAAGCGGATCGTAACAAAGATCGAGATCCCGTCCTCGGCATTATCGTAATCAATCCAACCCTCGACTCCATCGCCGAAACGAGAGTGACAGCGCAGAACTACGATGCCGAACTCAGCGGCGCGGCTGGAGGCATCGTCAGCGTTCTAACCAAGTCGGGCGGCAACGCTCTCCATGGTGGCGCGTTCTTTTCCGGCATTCAGACCGGTTCTACGCACGGAATTCACTCACACAATTTCAGCCGGATTTCATCACGAAGCGGTTGATCCCATCCGAAGTCTATGGTCAGTTCGGCGGATCCCTGAGCGGACCCATTCTGAAGGATCACTCGTTCTTCTTTATCAACTATCAAAGTCTGCGCAACCGCCTGGGAACAAGCCTGAGCGAAAATGTGCCAACCGCGACCGTGCGCACCACCTGTTTTACAGCAACGACCGGCAACTGTAACCTGTCCGAGTACACCAGCCAGATCCTGTACAACCCAGTTACCAAGGTTGCTTATGGGGCTCCGGGCCAGATACCTGTCTCTGCGTTCTCTGCTCCGTCCGTAGCCCTGCTGAGACTGCTTCCCGGACGTAACGCACCTGGTCAGGGAATCAACAACAACTACGTGGCTTCTGGAAGTGGAAGCTTGAACAGCGATCAGGCAGATGCTCGGCTCGATGAGCAGCTTAGAAATCGTCTTCACCTCTTTGGACGCTACGATATCGCCTTCTTCCGGCTCTTCGGCACACCCGTCTTCGGTGCGGCTGGTGAAAATGGCTTTGGACAGTTCGGATCAACCGGCAACACCAAAGTGCAAAAGCAGAGCGCAACCGTAGGCCTCGATTAGCGCTCAAGCCGTCGCTGTACCGATCTTCGAATCGGATTTCTCAGCTACCATGTGGCCGAGAGTAAGTTCCCCGGAGAGATCACGGCTACTGCGCTCGGTATCCCTAACCTGAATACCACCCCGGATACGGAAGGCTCCTCCAGCTTCAGCTTCAATAACAACACCATCAGCAATCACGGAAATCAGAACTGCAATTGCCCGCTTATTTAAAGTGAGCAGGTCTTCCAGCTGAATAACAATTGGACGAAGATCCGCGGGAACCATGCTATCCGCTTCGGCGCAGACCTCCGCTATGCCAAGAACGTCCGCAATGCTAGCGATAATAATCGCGCTGGGCAATTTACGTTCGACAACTCGACGACCGGCTTTTCCGGGGCAGGTGGTGTAGCGAGCACGGGCAACGACCTGGCCTCTTATCTCGTGGGCTACGCGGCTCACTTTCAGCGGTTCAACGACTGCATCAACGATCAATATAACCACCAGAAGCGCGGCGCCTTTTACGCCCAAGACACTGGCGCGTAACTCCGAAGCTGACCTTGAACTATGGCGTTTGCTGGGACGTAATCTTCCAGAGACCGTAACGGTCTTGGTCACGTTGGTTTCGCTTCGTTCGAGGCAGGCGGTATCCGGGTCGCAGGCGCTGCGGTATCGGCACCAACGGCAATCAGCGAATGGACTACACCAACGTCGCCCCTCGTTTCGGTCTCGCGTACCAGCTCACTCCAACGACCGTGCTGCGCGCAGGTGGCGGGCAAACGTCTGACACCGTGGGCTACTTCGGTCCTCTTTTCGGCAGCGCGCTGTTACATAGCCTTCCAGTTCAGGCAAACGAGGACATCAACCGTATCGGCAACACCGCGCCGAATGCCTTTGCCGCATCCCTCGCCGCACCTCCGGTCCGTCCGGCGCAGCCAACTATCCCAGCGAACGGCGTCATTCCCTTCCGGGATCAGTTTGGCCAGACGTTGCGTCCGGAACGGATTCAGCTACCTAATCGATCAGTTTAACGTCTCCGTGCAGCAGCAGTTAGCTACTGGTGTCACCTTCGAGCTCGCCTATGTTGGCAATATTGGCAAACATATGTATCCGGGTGAGACCTTCGGGTACGATCTCAATCAGCTCACGTTACCCACAACGCCTGCTCAGCTCGCTGCTGGAAATACCTCGCGTCGTCCTTACCTGAATAGGTTTGTCGGCACTTACAACGGAGTCGCAAACCTTTGCTGCTTAAATGGAATAGGCTCCTCTCGTCCGGATAGCCGCGCGACCTATAATGCGTTGCAGACAAAGCTGGATAAACGGTTCTCCAATGGTCTGCAATTCAACGAAACTACGCTTGGTCCAAGGCGGAAGAGTTCGCCAACGATCCGGCTTATATCTATTACCGGAAGCAGTATAGCTGGGCGCAATGACACGAACCGGACGCATCTCTTCGTCTTGAGCAGCGTCTACGCATTGCCGTTCGGCAGAGGCAAGATGTTCCTAGGTGACTCCAACTGTCTGATGGATGCTCTCATCGGTGGATATACACTGGCCGAGCAGAGCAACATGGGAGAGTGGCCGGCCCTTCACTCCGACCTACCAGGAGTGCGGCGCGGATCAGGATCTCGACACCAACTTCGCCGGACCGGGAACGACCAGCGACTGTCGTCCAAATAGTAATCCGGGAGCTTTCAATGTCTCAGCTTGCAAGCTGGATCCATCACTCACGCGCCTACCTTCTTGACCCCAGTCGCGCCGCTGATAACAAATGGCGCGTTCTCAGGACCATTCAGCCGCCTGGCATTCGGTACCTTGGGCAGCACCCGCAACTCCCTCATCGGACCACGGGGCTACTTCGCCGATCTGTCCGTGATCAAGGACAGATCGGTGACCGAACGGGTTAAGGGTCAATTCCAGGTTCAGGCATTCAAAGTTCAATCACGCTCCATTGGATATTCCCAACTCAAGTAACTCGCGTTGCATTGATTGCTCGGTAGCGCCGGGAGCTGGAGTCATCACCAGTTTGGAAAGCAACAGCACCATGCGCCGCCTACAGTTCGCGACTCGTGTAACCTTCTAATTTTTAGATATTCCGCGTCGGTCCAGGAGGCGCGGAACAACTGTACCGCGCAGATCCATATCGCGAAGAGGTTGATGCCCCCGCTCTTGGAAAAGGCGAGAAACTGCTTTCGACATAATGAATCTATTTGTAGACGTACGGTGCACAGAACAGATCCTTATACTCATGCCAGTCAAGTGCGACTAAGTTTGGTGGAGGCGGCGGGAGTCGAACCCGCGTCCGAAACTACCAACAACAGAGAGCCTTCATGCTTTTCCCGATTCATCTTTGTCTCGTCATCGGCACTTAGAACGGGCGAAGATGCGACGACGACCAGCCTGATCAGTCTCGTCCGACCCGCTCAGACGGAGCAGGGAAGACCAGCCTACTGTGCGACGATCGGTACAGGCCCGTAGGCGAAGCTTGAGCGATCGGCTACTTAATTATTAAGCAGCAAGAGCCAGGTTGTTATCGGCACTTATGATTTTGTGAGCGATTACGGGTGTCCACACCCCGGCATGCCTCTCTGCCACAAGCAATCCCGTCGAAGCCGTGACGCCCCCATCTTGGAGCTGGCACCAACATTGCATTGGCACTGCAAAGATCGGCCTTCAGTATACCGTCCATCGTATGCGCCGGACAATCTCAACTTGTACACAACGGTACCATCTCGCCATGAGAGACCCTGAAGCCACGCTATAGCGACGCGTTCACCACGTCGATATTCTGCCACTCCCCGCGCTCAATCGCACCGCGAATCTCCGTCGGTGTCTTTCCAAGCTTCGTCTGTTGGTAGGCATAAACCGCCTCCCGCATGCAGGTCGAGCACGCCGCTCCATGCGTTCCCTCGAAGCAGCTGTGGAGGCTCTTGTGGCCAAGCGCTCGATCGCACCGGCAATAGCAGGGAAGCTGGTAGATCACAGCCGGGATCTTTTCCGCCATCTTATAGGCCGTCACCTGGTAGGCGTGCGTGAAGTAAGGCCCAGACAGCTGGTCACCGGTCATCAACGGGGGAAGCGGTTTCGAAGGAGCCGCCGCGTGGTACGCGGGAACCTCGTCCGCCGGGTTCGACCATTGCGCCGAAGCTGCGATCGTCATCATTCCAACTGCCATAATCCCGAAGCACTTCATACCGGCTATGCGAGTCATAACACCATCCTAAAACCAGAAAGCACCCGTCGCCAGCGTCCCTGTGGTTCATATCAGCCAGGTCACCCGATCGCTCATCGATCTGCGACAACACGAGACCACGACGGCAAAAAAAACGGCACGAACATCTCTGTTCGTGCCGGGAGGCCAGTGACGCAACTTGGATCAGCAAAGCTGCTGACCGTAATCTGTCTCGGAGAAGGTCGCTCTCCAATGTGTTAAACCATATCACAGAAGAGCCCTATCTATGCAAGACCATATTTTGGTCTTCATCGTTCGCATTCCCGAGCAGACGCAGACAGACGCTCCTCCAAACGCCTTGCAAACGTGACATCGAGCTCCGACAACCCGCCAGCGTCATGTGTGGTCAACATAAACCGCACTTTACTGTACCGAATGTCCATGTCAGGATGGTGCGCCATCTCCTCGGCCAGCACCGCCGCAGCGTTCACAAAGTGAACAGCCTCCATAAACTCCTGAAATTGGAAACTTCGCTCCAGCATCTCGCCCGACCTCTCCCATCCAGGGAGGCCCTCGAGCGCCTTCGTCACTTCGCTTTCGCTCAACCGCCTCATCGCTCTTCCTTGACCTGCAGCTTCTTTCTTCTCTCGCGCCGCTCGGCCACCCACCCTGCCTTGGTCACCTGCCGACTCCTACCCAGCGCCAGGGACTCCGCCGGAACGTCCTCTGTGATGCAGCTTCCAGCGGCAACATAAGCTCCATCTCCCAACGCGACCGGCGCTACCAGCGTCGAGTCCGAGCCGACAAACACGCTGTCTCCAATCGTAGTCTGGTGCTTGTGAACACCGTCATAGTTGCAGGTAATCGCACCCGCGCCAATGTTCACGCCTGCCCCAATTACCGCGTCGCCGAGGTACGTCAGGTGATTCGCCTTCGAACCCCTTCCAATGCTCACCTTCTTCGTCTCGCAAAAGTTGCCGATATGGGCAGCCTCCCCAATTCGGCTCTCCGGCCGCAGGTGCGCATACGGCCCCAGCATCGCTCCGTCGCCCACCTCCGCGCCGTCGAGAACGCACCCGTTCCGCACCAGCACACCATCGCCCAGCACCGACCTCTGCACCACCGAGTAGGACCTCACCCGGCACTCCGAACCGATCTTCGTTGCACCCAGCAGCTGCACGTAAGGCTCGATCGTGGTGTCCGGGCCCACCGTCACCTCCGCATCGATCACACACGTATCCGGTCGAAGAATGGTCACCCCCTGCGACATCAGCCGCTTCGCCGTCTCCAGGCGCATCGCCTGATCGAGGTGCATCATCTCGGCAATCGTATTCGCCCCAAGCACCTCATCCACACTCGCTGCCTTCACCGCCACCACGCGTTCCCCATCCGTCACCAGCATCGCGGCAACATCCGTCAGGTAAAACTCGCCATGCGCGTTGTTCGTGGAAAGGTCATCGAGCTTTCCAAACAGCGCAGCAGTCTCAAAGCAGTAAATGCCCGAGTTGATCTCGCGAGCTCCCGCCTGCTCCGGAGTCAGGCTCTTCTGCTCCACGATCGCCGTCACCTCCGGTCCACCCTCGCTCGCTCGCAGAACCCGCCCATACCCGGTCGGATCCGGTGGAACCGCCGTCAGAATCGTCATCGCGGCGCTCTCCCGTAGATGAACCTCGCAGATCTCCGCAATCGTCTCCGGACGGATCAGCGGAACATCGCCCGAGAGCACCAGCAGGTGCCGCGGGAGCATCTCGCCTGGATGCTCGGCAAAGTAGGCCTTGACCTGCTGCAGCGCATGTCCCGTACCCCGCTGCTCGGCCTGCAGCACGAACCGAACACCGGTCGCCTCCACCGCCGACCGCACCCGCTCCGCCTCATGCCCAACGATGCAGTAGATGCGCTCAGCCGGCACCACCGTCGCCGCCGCCGAGACCACATGCAGCAGCAACGCCCGCCCGCCAATCTCGTGCAGAACCTTTGGCCGCTTGCTCTTCAGCCGCGTTCCCTTACCCGCGGCCATAATTGCAATTGCAAATCCACTCATATCCATACGCACCTGATCTTCTCACGCAGTTCCTCCGGATGCCCTCCCTCGGAAGGCGCATAATCAGCACAGAAAGGCAGCCGCATGTCGATCACCCATCTGATCCCGGTCAGCGAGTACCTCAACACCGCCTACCGCCCCGACGTCGACTACATCGATGGCGAACTTCAGGAAAGAAACTTGGGCGAGCTCGATCACAGCGATCTGCAGTTCTTCTTCGCGAGCTACATCAACCATCGGCGGGAGCTGTGGGCCGTGCAGGCAAAACCCGAGTTGCGCGTTCAGGTCCGCGAAGACCGCTTCCGCGTCCCCGATATCTGCGTGCTTTCCTCCAACGCTCCCCGCGAGCAGATCGTCCGCACACCGCCCGTCCTCTGCATCGAGATCCTCTCTCCCGCCGATACCATCCACCGCATGCGCGAGCGCGTCCGCGACTTCCTCAACATAGGCGTCCGCGAGGTCTGGCTCGTCGACCCGCTCTCCCGCTCCGTCATCCTCTGCTCCGGCAGCGTTATGGTGGAGCAGACATCCGGCACGCTCACCCTCGAAGGCACCCCTATCTCCATCCCGGTCGGCGAAGTCTTCCGCGTCTTGGACGCATTGTAAGACGGCTTAATTCCCGGTAGGCGCCTTGCCCGGCGGCGGCGGAATCGTCACGTCAACCGTCGTCACTTTGCCCAGCGAACTCAGCGGCGTCTTCATCTCCGACTCGTTTCCAACCACGACGATCGCCAGCTTCGACACGTCAATATACTTCGCCGCAACCCGCGACACATCGGCAGCGCTCACCCGCTCGATCCCGCTCTTGTACTTGTCAAGAAAGTCCGCTGGGTATCCGTAGAACGCCAGCGTGACCTGCTCGCTCAGAGTCTTGGCCGGCGAATCATAGTTGAATATGAAGGAGTTCAGCACCTGGTCCTTCGCGTTCTTCAACTCCTCGGAGGATGGGGGCTGCGTCTTCAACCGCTCGATCTCCTCCAGCACCGCCTTGACCGCGGCCACCGTGCTCTCGCTCTTGGTCGCCGCCCCCACCAGGAACATGCCAGGATGGTCGTACGACGCCCCAAACTCCCCGCCAACGCTGTATGCCAGACCCAGCCTCGTCCGAACCGCCTGGAAGACCCGCGATCCAAACCCGCCCGAAAAGATCTCGTTCATCACACTCAAAGCGTAATAGTCAGGGTTGCTCCGTTCGGTCCCCAGGCCCGCGACGTACACATTCGACTGATTCACATCATTCTTGTCGACAAAGTACACCCCCGTCTTCACGGCGGAAAAGTCCGGCTTCGCCGTCTCGAACGCCGCACCCTTTTTCATGCCGGCAAACGCCGCGCGCAGCTTCTGATCCATCGCCGCACTCTCAAAATCCCCCGAGATCGAAACGATCATTCCTTTCGGCGCCACCGTCTTCGTATGCCAGGCGTCCAGGTCCGCAAGCGTCACCGCCGAGACCGTCGCATACTCCGCCTGCCGCGCATACGGGCTCGTCTTGCCATACACCACCTGCTGCGCCTCCCGGCTCGCAATCCCGCTCGCATCGTCGTTCCGCCGCGAGATCCCCGTCTCCGTCTGCCGCTTCGCCAACGCCAGCTTATCGGTCTTGAACGCCGGATGCAGCAGCAGATCGACCGCCTGCGCAAACACCGTATCAAAATCACCCTTCAAGCTCGACCAGCCCAGCGACGTCGACGCCAGCCCTCCACTGGTCTCCAGCCGCGCCGCCTTCGCCTCCAGCTGGTCGTCCAGCGCGTCCCCGTTCACTGTCGGCGTTCCGCTCGTGCGCCACGTGCGCCCGTACAGTCGAACCAGCCCCACCTTTGCCGCCGGTTCATCCCGGCTTCCACCCCGAATCAGAATCGATCCATCGATAAACGGCAGCTCGTGATCCTCCTGCAGAAAGATCACCAGGCCGTTCTCCAGCACGATCCTCTTTGGCTGCACCGGCTTAAAGTCATGCAGCGGTGGAATCGGAATTCTGGTCCATGGCCCAGCTGGCCGTGCGGCTGACGTCTTTGCTCCCGCCGCGGTGGCCTCGGTCGCTTGGCCTTCCGTGCCCTGGCCCTGCATCGCCGCGGCGCAGCTCAGCGCCGCGCCCCCTACCCAAATCCATGTACGCTTCATTCCGCCCCCCCGCCGTTTTGTGCCGCGTTCGGCGCCGCAGGAGCAGCAAACTCGATCTGCGCCGTGGTCCGATTGCTCGCCACAAACGTCTTTGCCGCGACCCTCCGCACATCCGCCTTCGTCACCGCATCCACCTTCTTCAGCTGCCGAAACAGCTCTCGCCAGTCCCCATAGCGCGTCTGGTACTCGGCCAGCTGGTGCGCCAGCCCCTCGTTATCCGCCAGCCCGCGCAGCAGCTCAGCCTTGGTTCGCGTCTTGTAGCGATCCAGCTCGGCGTTGGAGATGTCCTCGCTCTTCAGCCGGTCCAGTTCCTTGTGGATCGCCGTCCGCATCTCCTCCGGCGTGTGTCCCGGCAACGGAACAGCCTCAAATGCGAACAGACCCGGGTACTTGTCCCCCGGAAATCCGCTGAACCCGTCCGCCGCCGCCGCAATCTTCTGGTCTCTCACCAGACTGCGATAAAGTCGCGCCGTCCGTCCATTTGAAAACAGATCGCTGATCGCGTCGTACACCGCGTCATCCGGATCGCGGTAGTCCGGCCGGTGGTACCCCTCGAAGTAGAAGGGCTGCGACGCCTCGCGGATCGTCACTGACTTCTCGGCAAGCTGTACCGGCTCCACCGTCGTCATCGGCTCCGGCTTCGACCCGGCTGGAATCTTGCCGAAGTACTGCTCCAGCATCGGCATCGCCTGCGCCGCCTTCACATCGCCAACCACCGCTACCACAATATTCGCCGGCACATAGTATTTCTTGTGGAATGCCTCCGCCTCGGTCGCGTTCACCTGGCTGATCTCGCTCTCCCAGCCTACCCCGCTCCTCCCGTAAGGGTGCGCGACATACGCGGTCGCGGCAAACTGCTCCACCATCCGCCCGATCGGGGAAGAATCGATCCGCATCCGCCGCTCCTCCTGCACCACGTCCCGCTCCTTGTAAAACTCACGTTCCACCGGTTGCCCAATCCGGCTGCTCTCGAGATACGCCCACAGCTCCAGGCGATTCGACGGCATGCTCCAGAAGTACTGCGTGGAGTCCTCGCCCGTCGATGCGTTAATGCCCGTCGCTCCGTTCTGCTCCGCGATCTCCGTAAACTCGTTCGGAACCACGTACGTCTCAGCCGCCGTAATCGCATCGTCGAAGCCCTTTTTCAAGAGCGCCAGCTTCGCCGCATCCTGTCCCACACGCTTTCGGAACTCCGCGTCATACGCCCTCTGCGCAACCTCCACCTTGGCTAGCGCAACCTTCTCCGCCGCGTAATTCGTCGTTCCAATCTCGTCGGTCCCCTTGAACGCCATGTGCTCAAACATGTGCGCCAGACCGCTGTCCCCCTGCGGGTCGTCCGCGGACCCGGCATCCACCAGGGTGTAGAAGCTGAACACCGGTGCCTCCGGCCGCTCACACACAATCAGCGTCAGGCCGTTCGGCAGGACCTTCACTGTCGTCCGCCGCTCGAAGCTCGCCAGATCCTGTGCTATCGCGCCCGTGCAAACTCCCCCGACCAGCAGTGCCGTCAACCATCGACGCATTCCCATCAGAACCTCACCTCGACCGTCAAAATAGGCCCCTCCATCAGAGGGGACGGAGCCCACCGACTCTCCGCACCATAACAATACGTGAGTCCGATCGTTCGACGAACCCACCCGGCACTTGGCAGCAGACCGCACGTTCCCCGACCCACGACAGCTCCCTCCAAGCGACATCAACTCACTCCGCAGGCGGCCGCGCCGCACGTCCCGATCTCGCCAAAACCAACGCCAGCCCACCCGCCGCGGCGAACAGCACCGGCACCCATGCCCAGGAGCCGCTCTCCACCGCCGCCTCCGCCCGGATCGCAACCTGCTTCGCCGCCTCCGCGAACTGCTCCGCCGCTTCCGCGAACTGCTCCTTGGTCCAGTTGTTTCGCGCCGCACTCGGCCCCTTTCGCGCGCAGGCCGCCGCCGCTCCCCTCCAGTCTCCCCTCTCGACCGCCGCAATCAGCTTCGGGTACTCCTGAAACAACCTTCCCGGCCCCAGATTGTACACCATGTCCAGCAGCGCCAGCTTCGTTCCGTCGGGCATCCCCTCATACTCGGCGATGTGAGCCCGCAGGTACCCCTCAAACCCCTCCAGTACACCGCGCAATCTCTGGTCAATCGCATCCTCCCCCAGCCGCAACCCGTTCGCCTTGCGGTAGAACGTGGCGGCGCGACCCTTCGGCAGCGCGCTCACCCGCGCAAACTCCCTCCCAACCTCCTCGAAAGTCGCCGCCCGGCCCCCATACGCAAACGGCAGGGTGCTCGCCATCCGCGCGTCCGGCAGCATCGATCCCACGCCCACTGTAACCTTGCCCACCGTATCCAGATACATCCAGGGCACAGAGCCCTCGAATTCCTTCAAACGTTCGATGGCCTGATCCAGATATCCGCCCATCCCTCACCCTAGCATCTCGGGGCAAGCTTTCACTTGACGAAATGAATGACCATTCAGTATGCTCACGCCGTCAGGTCCACCCGGCCCTTCTATCGCCCGCCTTGCCATCGAACGGAGTCTCTGCCCCATGCCTTCGAGCGTTACCGCCCCCCTCTCTACCTCGTTGGGCCCTCACGCCCTCGGCCGAGACATCCGCAAGGTCGCTGTCCTCGGAGCCGGTACCATGGGCTCCCGCATCGCCGCCCATATCGCCAACGCAGGCCTCCCCGTCGTCCTCCTCGACATTGTCCCTCCCGGCACCTCCGCCGATGCCCCAAAGTCCGATCGCAACCGGATCGTCCTCGCCGCCCTCGACGTCCTCAAAAAATCCAAACCCGCCGCCTTCTACACGCCCGACTCCGCCCGCCTCATCTCTATCGGCAACTTCGACGACAACCTGAGCCTCATCGCCGACTGCGACTGGATCATCGAGGTCGTCGCCGAAAATCTCGATATCAAGCGCGCCCTCCTCGAAAAAGTTCGCCTGCACCGCCGCCCCGGCGCCATCACCACCACCAACACCAGCGGCCTGCCCGTCGGCGAGATCGTCGCGGAGCTCGCCGACGAGGATCTTCGCCGCCACTGGTTCGGCACCCACTTCTTCAACCCCCCGCGCTACATGCGCCTGCTCGAGATCATCCCCACCCCGCACACCGATCCCGCCGACCTCGTCGCCATCACCCACTTCTGCGATCAGCGCCTCGGCAAAACCGTCGTTCCCTCGCGCGACACCCCCAACTTCATCGCCAACCGCATCGGCACCTTCTCCATGGGCAACGCCATCCGCCTCATGATGGCCCAGGGTCTCACCATCGAGGAGGTCGACGCCCTCACCGGAGCTCCCCTCGGCTGGCCCCGCACCGGCACCTTCCGCCTCGGCGATCTCGTCGGCGTCGACGTCCTCGCCCACGTCGCCAAAAACTTCGAAGCCCAGGCCTCGCGCATCAACGACGAGCGCACGGACGTGACGCTGGCCCCCTTCATTACGCAGATGCTCGAAAAGAAGTGGCTCGGTGACAAGGCCGGCCAGGGCTTTTATAAGAAGGCCGGCAAGGACCAGGAGGGCCGCGACCTCCGCCACGTCCTCGACTGGCAGTCGCTCGACTACAAACCCTCCACCCGCCCCAAGCTCCCCGCCCTCGAGATGGCCAAAAACGTTGAAGCCACCGCCGCCCGCATCCCCCAACTCCTCCACGCCGACCCCGAAAAGGATAAGGCCGCCCGCTTCTACTGGCCGCTCCTCACCGAGCTCTTCACCTACGCCGCCAATCGCGTCTCCGCCTCCCCCAACGAGCCCGCCGCCACCGTCGTCGAGATTGATCAGGCCATGCGCACCGGCTTCAACTGGGAACTCGGCCCCTTCGAGATGATGGACGCCGCCGGCCCGCGCGCCACGACCTACAAAATGCTTGCCATGGGCCTGCCCGTCAGTCCCAACGTCGAAAAGCTCCTCCACTACCCGCACGCAGTTACCGAGTCCGGTCCCACCTGGTACAAGGACGATCCCACCACACCCTCCGGCCGACAGTACTTCGACGTCACCACCAGCACCTACCAGCCCGTCCCCGCCCCCGCCGGCACCGCCACCCTCAGCACCCTCAAGAAGTCCCACGGCGTCGTCAAGCGAAACCCCGGAGCCTCCCTCGTCGACCTCGGCAACGGCGTCGCCGCCCTCGAACTCCACTCCAAGATGAACGCCCTCGGCGGCGACATCGTCACCCTCATCACGCAGACGCTCAAGCCCACCTCGGACGTTGTCCAAAACTTCGAAGCCTTCGTCATCACCGGTGATTCCACCAACTTCTCCGTCGGCGCCAACCTCATGCAGCTCCTGCTCTCCGTCCAGGAAGAGGAGTGGGACGAGGTCGAGATGGCGGTCCGGCAGTTCCAGAATATGACGCAGGCGATCAAGTTCTGCCCGCGCCCGGTCGTCGTCGCGCCCTACGGCATGTGCCTCGGCGGAGGCGTCGAGATCGCCCTGCACGCCGCCGCCCGCCAGCCCCACGCCGAGCTCTACATGGGCCTCGTCGAGGCCGGTGTCGGCCTCATCCCCGGCGGCGGCGGTTGCAAGGAGATGACGCTGCGCGCCATCGAAGCCGGGTCGTCCATCCGCCCCGACGCCCGAGGCGAGGGTGTTGAAATCTTCGAAGCCCTCAAGAAATCCTTCGAGACCATCGCCAAAGCCACCGTCTCCACCTCCTCCGCCGAGGCCCGCCAGCTCGGCTTCCTCAGGCCATCCGACAACATCACCCTCAACCGCGACCGCCTCCTCACCGACGCCCAAACCCGCGCTCGCCAGATCGCCGACGCCGGCTACCTCCCCCCGCAACCAAACACCGCCATCCCCGCCCCCGGCGAGAGCGTCCTCGCCACCCTGAAGCTCGCCGTCTGGACCCTCCGCGAAGGCGCCTTCATCTCCGAGCACGACGCCAAGGTCGCTAACTGGGCCGCCCACATCCTCTGCGGCGGCAAACTCACCCCCGGCACCCCCGTCTCCGAGCAGTACCTCCTCGACCTCGAACGCGAAGCCTTCCTCAGTCTCTGCGGCGAAAAAAAGACCCAGGACCGCATCGCCTTCACCCTCAAAACCGGCAAGCCACTGCGGAACTGAAAGAGAAGAGCAATGAATAGATCGCCCGAAGTCTCTGAGCATCTGGCCGCAGGTCGTCCGGCAAACTTAGAGCTAAAAAAACGATTCGAAAGTAAGTGCCCAAATCTGGTTGAGAGAACCGATCTTTATAGCCTGTTCTATCGAGCTAGACCGATGGGGCATGCGAACTGGATTGCATTTGTCGCCTTTGAGCAGGCTAAGATCCCCGAACTGCATTTACACGTGGAGGGGGATCGGTGGTGGCTTACATCGGGGGCGAGCATTAGGGACGGTAAGAATCTGCTCGAACTTCGAGAGTCGGACTGCGACTTTGAAGACAAGCTCCGCCTACGCATTGAAGAGGTCCTCCCATGAATGAAGTCATCATCGCCTCCGCCGTCCGCACCCCCGTCGGCAAAGCCCCGCGCGGTACCCTCCGCACCACCCGCCCCGACGACCTCGCCGCCACCGCCATCACCGGAGCCCTCGCCCGCATCCCGAACTTGCCCCTCGCAGAAATAGACGACGTCATCCTCGGCTGCGCCATGCCCGAGGCCGAGCAGGGCATGAACGTCGCCCGCATCGCCTCGCATCGCGCCGGCCTCCCCAACTCCTCCTCCGCCATGACGGTCAACCGCTACTGCGCCTCCGGCCTCCAGTCGATCGCGATCGCCGCCGACCGCATCCGCGGAGGCTCCGCCGACGTCATCCTTGCCGGCGGCACAGAGTCCATGTCCTACGTGCCCTTCGGCGGCAACAAGATCTCGCTCAACCCCTGGCTCGTTGAAAACTTCCCCGGCTCCTACATCTCCATGGGCCTCACCGCCGAGCGCGTCGCCAAGCACTACGGTATCTCCCGCGAAGAGATGGACCAGTTCTCCTACAGCTCCCACCAGAAGGCCCTCCACGCCATCTCCAGCGGGCACTTCGACGACGAGATCGTTCCCGTAACGGTTACAAATACTGTCTTCGACGCCCCCACCAAGGGCCAGCCCAAGGCCAAGCCCGTCGAAACCCAGTTCACCCGCGACGAGGGCCCCCGCGCCGACACCTCGCTCGAAGCCCTCGCCAGACTCAAGCCCGTCTTCCACGCCCAGGGAACCGTCACCGCCGGCAACTCCTCCCAGACCTCCGACGGAGCCGCCGCCGCCGTCGTCATGTCCCGGTCGAGAGCCGATGCGCTGGGAATCAAGCCCCTGGCCCGCTTCATCGCCTTCGCCTACGCCGGCTGCGACCCCGAAGAGATGGGCATCGGCCCCATCCACGCCATCCCCAAGGTCCTCAAGATGGCCGGCCTCACCCTCGACCAGATCGACGTCATCGAGCTCAACGAGGCCTTCGCCGCCCAGTCCCTCGCCGTCATCAAGGTCCTCGGCATCGACCCCGCCAGGCTCAACCCCAACGGCGGAGCCATCGCCCTAGGCCACCCCCTCGGCTGCACCGGAGCCAAACTCACCGCCACCCTCCTCCGCGACATGCCCCGCCGCAACGCCCGCTACGGCATGGTCACCATGTGCGTCGGCGGAGGCATGGGCGCCGCGGGCATCTTCGAAAGCGTGAGCTAAATCCTCGTTGATTTGAATTTATGGCGACAGAATGAAAGCCGCATTGATTGACATCGACCTAGCCAACACCCTGAAGCGCCATTTCGAGGACGATGGCTCGTCGAATATCGACTTGGCATTCCGTTGTCCTCAGTGCGAACAACCGGTTGCAGCCCACAAGAGCGGGCAAGGCAAACAGGGGCCGCACTTCGAACATATTGCTGGAAATGTCGATAACTGCACTCCGCGAATGCGCCCGCGAAACGAAACTTAGCCTTACATTTTCAGGCACTTGCTTCTAGGTAGGTCCGGGCTTCAGCCCGGACATTAAGCAGCAGTAAGCAACCGGGCTTTAGCCCCTGGGGTACGCACTCCTTGACGCTGGCAGCCATCCTTCACCGCTTTCGCAAAAAGCCGCTACTTCAGTTCGCCTCCGACAAGAACATGCTCCGCATAGCCCCGCTAGCACAAGAGTTCTTCGCCAACGTCCTCTACAACGAGGAGCCACTCTTCGTAAGCGACGAAGCCACCATCTGGGGCGTCTTGTTTGATGATTATCCCCTTGACACATATAGTATGGGTGGTTGATACTTATTTTGTCGAGGTAAACCGCTGTGAATCTTATAGATGTCACCCGTGAACTGGGCACCGAACAAGATTGTCTAGCGTTCCTCGAAAAGCAGCGCTGGCCTGACGGTGTTGTGCGGTGCCCCGTGTGTGGCTGCGATCAAGTCAGCAGGATTACTCGCAAGTCAGTCACGAAGAATAAGCGCACGGCCATCTACCAGTGCCTTGAGAAGACTTGCAAACAGCAGTTCTCGGCCACCTCTGGAACGATCTTCAACGACTCGCACCTTCCCTTGACCACGTGGTTCATGGCAATCGCCCTCATTGTGGATGCCAAGAAGGGCATCAGCGCAAAGCAGGTTCAGGCGCATCTCGGAATCGGCTCTTACAAAACCGCGTGGTATCTCTGTCACCGCATCCGGAAGGCTATGGCGGACAACGATTCTGCGCCGATGACGGGCGTAGTCGAAGTTGATGAAACCTATATCGGCGGAACATCGGTTCGCCGCTTCAAGAGAGCACGAAAGGCCAAACCCGCAAAGGAGATGGTTCTGACGATGCGTGAGCGCAGCTCCAAGGGCACTACAGGCCGTGTTCGCTACTTCCACATCCCAGACGGCAAACGGGCGACAATCCAGCCGATCCTAGAAAGCCACCTTGCCGACAATACCAGCCGCATCTACACGGACGATAGCGCGGTCTACGACTTCGCAGTAAACCCCACGCACGCAAGCAAACACCGCAAAGTGAATCACTCTAAAGAGTGGGTTGTGAGGATCGCGTATCCACACCAATACCGTCGAATCCAGCTTCTCGCTTCTAAAGCGCGGACTAATAGGAAGCTTTCACCGCGTGTCGATAAAGCACCTGCACCGCTACCTAAGCGAGTTCGAGTATCGCTTCAACGCACGTTGCGCGTCACACCGCTTTGAGATGGCAGTGGGCGAGATGGTAACGACCAAGCCAATGCAGTTCAAGGAACTTACTGCTTAGGCCTGGGTGGGACTATCTTCGGAGCGTTCGGCTGGCCCATCTTATCTTGAGCCTGAGTTTTAGCTGGGGTTCTAAGGAGATTTCCGACGACGTTCTCGAATTGCTTCCTATCGACTTCCATAGTTTCCTGGTTCCAAAGCAGCAAAACTGCCGCAGCCCACCTTCGTGGTAGACGTTCGACAGCTGCTCTGTTCTCCGAAGTTCAGGGGGCTCGCACGGCACCGGGGTTCGCAATCGTTTGAGGTTTCCAGACCTCATTCAACAAATCCGAACCTCGGTCCCTTCATTATCGGAGGGCGCGGCACTGGGTGCCTAACGGACTTATAACCCGTGAATAACGCTCGCAAGGCATTGGGGTTCAATTCCTCCGCCCTCCGCTCATTTCTCAAATTACAAAATTTACTACTAGCAGCCTGTTAGTACAGAGTATGGCACAGATGTCACCATCTTGCCATATATGGAACCAAAAGAGCCTTTACGTTTTCTTCTGAACCCATATGGCGGTAATCAAACTGAATTGTGAATCCCAACACCCTTACCTTACTGTGTGAAGGGTATAGATGTCGTTGAGTTTAGCTCCTTATGGCTCCTTTGCTGGATGAGACGTGGGAAGGGATCTGTTCCACTTTACGGCTTGGGTGGGTGAAGTTGCGCCATGTCTTTCGAGGCGTAAGTGCCGTAGCCAGAGGCAGATCGCGGGCGGGAGCTGGTTTGCGGGCTTGACAGGTGCAGCGGGGCAGGCTTGGTGTGTGTGAAAAGAACCATGGCGACAGGATGGAGAAGGAGAAGGGCGGGCAACATGCCTACCATCTGGGGTTGGTGTGTTTGCGAAGTTGGGAGAGGGGGTAGAAGGTGCCGCGCCAGGTGACGCCTCCGTGGCGGAGGGTGACGACCATGGAGCGGAGGAGGGAGTAGGTGAAGAGGAGGGCGGCGATGGGGAAGAGGAAGAAGCTGGACGGCGGGTTGCCGCTGACGCGGTGCGCGAGGCGGTAGATGGTGGCGATGGCGAGGAGGGAGAGGAGACCGGGGAGGCGGGTGGCGGGGAGGGCCAGGGCGAGGACTGGGCCGAGGCTGAGCAGGAGGATGGTGGCACAGGCGGCGAGCAGGAGGGAGACGTAGAAGCGGAAGAGGGCGAAGAGGTTTTTAGTGAGGACGTCGACGAGACCGAAGGCTCCGGAGGCCCAATGGACGCTGACGAGTCCGGGGGCGAGGGCGACTCCCTGCTGGAGGCCGGCTCGCTTGACGCGCTGACCGAAGGCGAGGTCTTCGAGGATCTCAAGCCGGATGGCTTCAAAGCCGCCGATTTGCTTGTAGGCGGAGGAACTGATGAGGGAGAAGGCACCGATGCCGATGGAGTCGCGTTTGGCACGGGGGTCCGAGACGCGCCAGAGGCGGACGGCCCAGAAGCTCATGACCTGGAAGAAGCCGAGGAGCATGGCTTCGCCGGTGGATTTAACGACAGGCGTGGGGAGGGTGACGAAGTGGTCTGACTCCGTGCGCTCGGCGGCGACGAGGGAGCGGCGGAGGGCCTCGGGGTGGAAGAGGACATCGGCGTCGGTGAAGAGGAGCCAGACGGGGGCTTGGACAGTCTGGGTGTGGATGGCCTGGGCGTGGCGGGCGGCGAGGGCCATGGCGTGGGTCTTGCCGAGCCAGCCGGGAGGGAGATCGTTGATGTGGAGGGCGGTGAGGCGGTGGGGGTGGAGGGCGGCCAGGTCGTCGAGGATGGCACCGGTGCGGTCGGTGGAACGGTCGTCGACGGCGAGGATGTGGAGGTTGGGGTAGTCCTGGTCGAGGAGTGACTGGAGACAGGCGCGGACGGCGGCCTGCTCGTTGCAGGCGGGGACGATGACGGTGAGGGCGGGGTTGCCGGTGGGGGAGAGGTTGAAGGCGGGTGCAGTGAGGTCGGGGAGGCGGCGGAGGCCGAGGGTGGCGGAGATGGCCTTCCAGAGCCAGGCGATCGCGAGGAGCCAGGCCGTGAGGGGGAGCGCGAATTGGGGGT
>JAABUX010000828.1_pt1 | contig 49906 bp, 41 predicted proteins | sample 5561851 | NCBI WGS metagenome assembly JAABUX01 (sample SAMN10711883, study PRJNA513361) | rock metagenome | isolation source: Antarctica rocks | place: Antarctica: Victoria Land, Richard Nunatak red sandstone | collected 2016-01-03 | reverse complement strand
GGCGACGCGATGAGGAAGTCGATGTAGTCGATGTCCTGACACTTGGGATGGCTCATGGCTTCATCGTAGAAGCAAAGTCGCCGATGCGAAACGTGGACAAAATTCAATCAACTGCGTAACTCCTATTCCTGTCGAAACTCAGACTTTTTTTGACTCGACAAGTCTAAATCCCTTTTTTTCTTTTAAGAAGTCGTGTTTAGCAAAGATAAATATGAGCCGCCATCGCTTTTGGGATTTACAGCAGGACTGAGGAGTCGTCGATCCCCTCATGATCTAGAATGGCGTGAGAGCACAACCTCCCGATCGTCGGCCATCCTTTCGAGGTTCAAATCCCATGAATCAACTCTTGCGTCCTGATCGATTTCTGTGGAGTTGCGTTGCCATCGTCTGGTCTTGCGCCGTCTTAACCTCCGGCTTGGTGTTGGCTGAGCAGGGACCCGGATTGGCGGCTGTTGGTCAGACTGGACCGGAAGTCTTAACGCGCGGTCCGATCCATGAGGCCTTCGCAACGCCAGTCATCTTCAACCCGACACCGCCGATCGTCGTACCCAACCCACCCCCGCAAAACGCCGTCAATGAGATCCCGCCCGATCAAAAGCCCGCCGGGGCGGACGTCGAGTGGATTCCCGGCTATTGGGCCTGGGACGACCAGCGAAACGATTACATTTGGGTGAGCGGGGTTTGGCGCGACATCCCGCCCGGCCGACAATGGGTTCCCGGATACTGGAGTCCGGTCAACGGCGGCTTCGGTTGGACCGCCGGGTTCTGGGCCCCTACGGATGCCGGGGTCGGGGGAGCGTTGAATTATTTGCCGCCACCACCAGCTTCGCTCGAAACCGGCCCGAACTCGCCTCAACCCGGGGAAAATTTTGCTTGGGCTCCGGGGTCCTGGGTTTGGCAAAATGACCATTATGGTTGGCAGCCCGGTTACTGGTACCAGGCGCAACAAGACTGGGTCTGGTCGCCGAGCACTTACCAGGCGACCCCGAGCGGCTATGTCTACAACGAAGGGTTTTGGGACTATTCCCTTGCGCGTCGGGGGCTTCCGTTCGCCCCCGTCTCATTCGGGAATGGCTACGGCAACGGCCCCTTGTCCTATTCCCCGAGCTATGTTTTGCCGGTCGGTGGGCTCCTGGCCAACCTGTTCGTCAGGCCAAACTATGGACATTATTATTACGGAGACTATTACAACGCGTCTGGCCTGGGAGCAAGCGCGGGATACGTCCCGTGGTTCGGGTTCCGGAACAACCGGGTCGGATATGACCCAATCTACTCGTCAATGGCCGCGCTCAACTCCCGGCAACCCGACTGGGATCGACGATTCCGCGATGATTACCAGTACCGATTCGATCATCAGGAAGCCCGCCCGCTCGCGAACTTCGCCGCACAACGAGAGTTCGTGGAACAACGAAGAGGTCGAGGCGAAGATGTCCGCAACCTCGGATACGTCGAGCCACTCCGCCAGTGGGCGAACAATCCCAACGCCAATCATCAACTGGTCTCGGTGGGCCAGGACCATCGACTCGAACTGGAACGACGCCAGGCGGAGATGGCAAACTTCCAGAGGCTCCGCGTTCGACAGGAAGAACAGGGCCGACTTGCCACCAACAACTTCAACTTCCGAGGCGAAGATCAGCAGAGAAGGCTGACGAACCAAAATTTGAGAATCGAACAAGAGCAACGGGCTGCCCAGAACCTCCGCGTCGAGGAAGCTCGGCGCGCCGCTCAAGGCAACCAGAACCTTCGAGCCGAACAAGCGCAACGAGCGTTGTTCCGCAACGAGATGCCGAGGTCGCCGATCGCCTCGGCGGCCAACCCTCGTTTTGAGAGTCGAGGGTTGGCCGTCCCGCCGCCGAATCCGCAGGGACATGCACCCTTTCAGCCCCAGTTCGCACCTAACCACTCGGACGTCCCGATGATCACTCACCGGGTGGCCGAGCCCGCCCGTCAGCAGGAATCGCGACCGGGGCCGGAACGAGAGAAGGGGCGAAATGAACGCCCTCGTTGATGAGGGGAGACGAATCCGGTCAGTCCTCGACGACGGAAGCGACTTTGTCGTCGAGGGCGACTTCGCTCGAACCGGGGGACGAACGGAGTTCGCCGTCCTCGATCTCCAGGACGAGGTCGTCGGGTCGAATAAACCGGCGGTCATGGGTAACGACGACCAAGGTCGTCTGCTGTTCGGCCTGGAGTCTCCGCAAAATCCGGTAGATCTCGTCGCCGGTCTTGCGGTCGAGCTCGCCGGTTGGTTCGTCCGCCAGCACGACCAGAGGTTGCTTGATCAAAGCCCGAGCGATGGCAACTCGCTGTTGCTCGCCGCCGGAAAGCTGGTAAGGGCGATGGTGGAGCCGGTCGCCCAGGCCCACCGAGGTCAGCAGGGCCGAAGCCCTTTGGCGATGCTCGGCGGTCACACCCGTGGGCAAGAATGGGACCACCACGTTGCCGACGGCAGACAGGTTCTTGATCAGATTGAACGATTGGAAAATAAAACCAACGCGGTCGCGGCGATAAGCGTTTTGCTCGGGTTCGGTCATCGAGGTCAACCGCTGGCCATCGATGCTGATCGTCCCCGAGGTCGGTTGATCAAGCGCACCCATCAGGTAGAGCAAGGTGCTTTTTCCCGACCCCGACGGCCCGACGATGAATGCGAACCGCCCTTTGGGTATTCGGCACGAGACCCCTCGAAGGATCTCCACCCAGCGGTCGCCGCTTTTGAATGACTTGCGAACCTCGGACACTTCGATCATCGCTACCCCTTGATAACCTCTTCGAGCCGTCTCCCGGAGCGAATCGACTCGGATCAATGGGACCCAAGGCGGATCGCGTCCATCGGCACCAACCTCGACGCCTTCCACGCGGGATACAAACCCCCCAACGTTCCCATCACGACCGACAAGCCGAGGCCCACCACGACCAGCGTCGGGTTGAACTCCAATTGTAAGCCCCCGCCGATGAACTGATTGGCGACGACCGTCAAGAGGAACGCCGCGAGACAGCCGATTGCCCCCGCCATCAGTCCCAGGTAAGCGCTCTCCAGCGTGACCAGCGAGAGCACGTTGCCCCGCGACCAACCATTGGTCCGAAGCACGCCAAATTCGACGAACCGCTCGGTCGTGCTCATCAGCATCGTGTTGATGATCCCCACGACCCCGACCAGGAGTGCCAGGCTGACCGTCATCAACAAGAAGGTGTTCAACTGCCCCATGAGCATCCCGAAGTTGGCGGCGAACTCGGTCATGCTCCGCGCGTCAAGCCGGGGATCGGCGATGGTCTCCTCGATCCGCTTGGCAATCTCGTCGATCTGCGACGAGTCCGCCGCCTCCACATAAAAGCTGGAAACCTTGTCGGCCGCTTCCCCCAGCACGGTCCGGGCCATGTCGATATCCATGACGATGATCACATCGAGGAACATCGAACCCGTTTCATAAATGCCGATGATGTTGAACGCTTGCGGGCCAATCTTGAGTATGTCGCCGACCTTCTTGGGCTTGCCCGCCGCGTCCTTGTGTTCGAGGGCGATCTTTCGGCTGATGACGATGTTCGGCTGATTGTGATCTTCGGCCTTCAAAAACCGCCCTTCCTTGAGCGCGGCGGGATACACGGCGCTTTTTAGCGTGTGGTGGGCGGCGATGTCCTGCCCCTGAATGACCGTGGCGTCCATCAGGCTTTGGATTTTCTGTTCTTGCGACTTCCGCAAGAAGTCGACCATGTTCTTGGGGATCAGGCTGACGTCCTCGATCGTCGGCGGCAAACCCCAAACCTCGGGAGCGACAGCGGAAACGCCGGGGACGGCCCGGAGCTTGTCGGCCAGGTTGGCGGGAAGTTTCGAGAAGACCGGGGTCGGAGTGTTCTCGCGCTGAACCATCACTCCTTTGATCTTATCAAGCGTCGTGCCGACCAGGTTCCGCAACCCATCGGAGACGCTGAACAAGCCGAGGACGCCCAGGATCGGGACAGATAGACCGACCAAGGCCAGTACCGTCCTGAGCGGACGGGTCAGCAGATTCATCCAGGCGAACTTCCCCATGATCCCGCGACCACCTATGCTGGCGACACCGAACCAAACCGCGACCGCACCTTCGAGCACAACGCGTTTTGATGAGGAATTTGGTCTGATTATAGTCGAGGCGGGATCAACTCCAAGGGGGGCGGAGTTTGCGAGCCAATTCCTCAAGGCAGAGTCTTGGCTTCGTTCCAGTAAATCTTGACGTTGTGGGTCGCTCGACCACCCGCGACGATATCGAGGCGACCGTCGCCATCAAGGTCCGCAACGACGAGGTCTTCCAGCGCAATCCCGCCGTCATCGACCCATTGTCGATCGAAAGCGATCGGATTCGACCCGGGCTTGGGGTCGTAGATTAGGACGCCTGGCCCTCGGCCCTCGCCTTCGACCTTCGGGTTGGGATCACGTTGGCCGACGACCACCTCGTCGTCGCCATCCAAGTCGAAATCCGCGCACCAGACGGCGTGGCCCCAGGTGACCGATTCGCCGATGACGTGTCGGTTCTTTTCCAACGCCCCGGCAATCCGGTCGCCCCAGTACACGACGAACTGCGACCCATGCCATGGTTCGATCGTCGCCAAGAAGGTATCGCCATCGAGGAGCTTGCCGAGTTTGACTTCGCTCGACCCTCGGTTCGGTCGCGAGAGTTGATTCCCCGAGCCGAGCTTGCTCGATCGCCAAGTTCCGTCGGCGGATCGATCGAAGAGGAAGACCCCTTCCCACGCCGCCGCGAGGATCGAACAAGTCTCCGATGGGCTCAGCCGCCGAGGGTCGACCACTTGCAAGTTGTGCATGGCGTGGAGCCGGTCGCAAACGACCTCGACCGGCCAAGGATCGTCGAACGGACGATTCGGGATCGACAACACCATCAGTCGGGAGCCGGAACCCTGCCCCCAATCCGGACCTCGGGTGCTTCGCCCTTGGAGCGGCGCGACGACCAACTGTGGTTTTCCGGAGCCGAGGACATCGCCCCAGCGAACCCGGTGCAATGTCGGCTCGGAGGTGATCGGCACTGTTCGCCAGGTCCCCTCGGGGGCGCCGGTCCGGGTCACGATCGAGAGCGACCCGCCGGTCTTGGTATCGGACGGGCGCCAGGCCGACCCTAGGGCAAAATCGACCCGGCCATCCGCGTCGACATCATGAGGTTGGAGGCAGACGTTGTCGGGCTCGGTCCTCCCCCGGATGATGTCGCGCCTGGTCCAGGTCGGGTTCTGGTACCAGACGACCGCGTCGTTGGCGACCGCGACGACGTCGAGCTTCCCGTCGGAGTCGACGTCGGCCGTGACCACGGCATAGCAGACCTGGCCAACCCGAGGGTCGATCTCTTGCGCCCGGAAGCGAAACGGGGCCGCCGCCCAACCGGTGCCGGCGGCGGACCCCACCAAGATCAGACCGGCCAGCCCAACACCGAGGATTTTCATGATCGGCTTTGTCAAGTGTTCACGAGCCTCGACTCGCCTCGGACCATCTGGCGGGTCATAGTGGCGAAGTGGGTGTGCATGACGCACTTGAAGGCGAACTGAAACAGGTAACGCGGCGGTCGCCTCGAGGCGAGCAATTTCTTGAGATATTTGGCGTAGACCGGGCGGTCGACCTTGGTCCTAGGGTCGAGCCAGAGTTTCGCCAGCATCCCCACGGCGGCGAGAATCGTCAGCGACTGGATCTTCAAGTAGCCCAGATAGTTGTTCTTGCGGAGCCAATCCATCTTGGCGGTGGCGAGCGGGAGCTTGCCTTCGATGAACAGGGAGTCGAACCGCTCGAAATAGTTCTCGGCGTCGTAGAGCCGGACCATCAGGTCGAGCCAACCGTCGCGCAAGGTTTCGACGCTCATGTTGAGCGGGATGATGTTGGTGGCGATGTTCGGGTCGTCGGCAGCGGCGTTGTCGAGGCGCCCGGCGGCTTCGAGTCGTTCATAGAGTGGCGTCTTGGGGATCGCCGAGAGCATCCCGGCCATCGCCCCGACCACCCGGGCTTTCTTCAAAAACTCGTACTGGCGTTCGAAGACCGTCTCGTCGTCCTGGTCGAACCCGACGATCATCCCGGCGTAAACTTCCAGACCCGCATCCTGAACCTTGTGGACCCGGTCGAGGATGCCCGAACCTCGGACGTTCTGGAACTTCTTGGTCTCTCGGAGGGCGTCCTCATCGGGGCTTTCGATCCCGATGAAAACGGCGACCAAGCCCGCCTCGGTCATCAAGCGGATCAACTCATCGTCTTCGGCCAGGTCGAGCGAAGCCTCGGTGAAGAAGGCCATCGGGTAGCCGTGTTCGTGCTGCCACTCGATGATCGCGCGGAGGATGACCTTGGCGGCCTTCTTGTTGCCGATGAAGTTGTCGTCGACCAGGAAGATCACCCGGACACCGAGCTTGTGCTGGGCGTCGATCTCGGCCACGACCATCTCGGCGGTTTTGATCCGGGGCTTTCGGCCGAAGATCACGATGATGTCGCAAAACTCGCACTGAAAGGGACATCCACGCGAGGTTTGAACACAGCCCATCGTGTATTCGGGGAACTTCACCAGGTCGTAACGAGGCATCGGCACCTTGGCCATATCGGTCTTTTCGACCTGCTCATAGCGATACTGGTGAAGCCCTTGCTTCCACTCTTCGAGGAACCGTGGCCACGTATCCTCCGCCTCGCCGATGAAGATGACGTCCCCTAAAGTCCCAAACCAGTCTTCGGCGACGGTGATCCAGGGGCCGCCGATGATGGTGAAGATCTTGCGGTCGTGAAGTTCTTCAAGGATCTCGCGCATCCGGTCGCGCTGGACCGTCATCCCGGTCAGGCCGACGATATCGAACGACTTCAAGGCGTCGAAGTCGATCTCCTCGATGTTCTCGTCGATCAGAACAACCTCATGGCCGGGTGGCGTCAACCCCGCCAGGACGGGAAGGGCCAACACTGGCATGTTGGATTTCTTGCCGAGAATGGGAAGTCCGTGATTAAGACCCCAAAACGAGGTGGGGAATCGGGGGTTGATCAAACAGATCCGAGCCATGAAGTTTTCCTTGGGGGAGAAGGCCCAAGCGTGGGACTTCGCTTCGACGAAATCGCGCCCAGAAGCAAGACGGGAAACAGCTTCGGGCGAGCGAGCCAAGATTGTAAAGCATCCAGCCCGGATGTCTTCCCCCTATTCTGACATTTCCATCGCGAACTCCAAATACGAAGGATCGCCAAGAGCCGATTATTGCAACCAACCATTGTCATTAGACTTCGGGCATATCTCCTGTTGCGGGATGGTCGTCGCGAGTGGAAGTCAGGCCGATCTTGTCCCCTTTCGTCATCGAGAGAAATTCCAGGATTAGGTGGTTGACTCGCTCTGGCTCCTCGTGGTGCATCCAGTGGGTCGCGTCCTCGAACCATTCGATCGAGGCATCCTGGCACTGGGCGTAGCTCGAACGCGCCAAGTTTGAACCAAGAAACCGATCTTTGACCCCCCAGAGAATCAAAGTCGGAACGATGATCGGCAGGTCGGGTAGGGGAAGGTTCAGTGTCCTGAATGAAGCACGATACCAGAGGATCATCGACCGAAGCGCACCGGGTTGCCCCCAAGCGGCTCTGGCCAATTCCATATCAGAGTGGTCGAACGCACCAGGGCGACTGGTCGCCTTGAGCGATCGTTCGAGTAGTCGAAAATCGTTTCGCTTGAGCAAGAACTCGGGTAAACCGGGAATCAGGAATGCCAGGGCGTACCAGCTCCGCCAGATCTGCCCGAGGTCTTGTTTGAGGAAAATTTGCATCACGGCGGGGTGCGGCGCGTTCAGGATCACGCAGCGGTCAAACCAAACAGCAAATCGCTCGATCGCCGACCAGGCCACGACGCCGCCCCAGTCGTGGCCTAGGATCGAGGCTTGATCGCGCCCATAGCTCGAAACCAGGCCGACCACGTCGTCGACCAGGTGCTCGATCCGGTGTGAGGCGACACCTCTTGGTTTGTCGCTTAATTCATATCCTCGCTGGTCGGGGGCGACGACGCGATATCCGGCCCTGGCCAGGGGGTCGATCTGGTGCCGCCACCCAGATCAGCTTTCGGGGAATCCGAGGAGAAGGATGACAAGCGGGCCGTTTTCGGGGCCTACTTCGGCAACGCTGAGCGAGATCCCGTTGGTCTTGACCTGTCGGACCGTGATCGCCCCGGTCAAGGTTCGACCATCACTTCGAGCTTCGAGACTTGCGCCGGCGAGTGATAGACCCGTTGCGTCGCCTTCTGGAAATCTTCGGCCTTGGCCTGGTAGATATCCTCGAAGCGTTGCGGGTTTCGGTCGGCCAGGGGGAACCAGGAGCTTTGGATCTGGACCATCAACCGGTGACCAGTCCGGAACGTATGGTAAACGTCGTTGACTCGGTACCGGACCTTGGTCGGTTTGTTCGGCTCGAACGGTTCGGGGTTTTCGTAACTGTCTCGAAACTTGCCTCGCATAATTTCACCCCGAACAAGCTGCTGATAACCGCCCATCTTCACGCCGGTCGGGTTCTCTGTGGGGTCGGGGAAATCGTTGGGATAGACGTCGATGACCTTGACGACCCAGTCGGAGTCGGTCCCCGAAGTCGAGACCTTCAAGTCGGGGAAGATCGGCCCGGCGAGGGTCAGGTCGGCTTCGAGCGGCTCGGTCTGATAAGTCAAGACGTCGGGGCGTCGGGCCGCGAACCGCTGGTCGTCGACCATGTATTCCAGGGTCATCCCGATCGCCGTGTTGGCGATGTAAGGGACCGGATAGTTGGGATCGCTGACAAATTCATCGTACTCTTTGCCGGCCGCCGAGGCGGGCTCCATGCCTAACTTCCCTTCGGCCTGCAACAAGAACGACTGAGGCTTGGCGGATCGGGGCGGCCAGGCGTCATGCCGTTTCCACTGATTTGTCCCAGTTTGGAAGACCATCGCCTCGGGGAGTTTCGGATCGGGTTTTCCTTGCAGGTGGTGTTCGAAGAACGGGAAGATGATCGACTCCCGATAAAACTCGGCGGTTTTCGAATCGAATTGGACCATCCCCAACTTCTCGCCGGTGTTGCGCAACGAACCCCACTGACCGTGATACCAAGGTCCCATCACGAGGGTATTGCCCGCCCCTGGCATGCTGGCTTCGATCGCCTTGTAGCATTCCAGGGCCCCAAAGAGGTTCTCGGCGTCGAACCAACCCCCCACGGTCAAGACGGCCGGCTTCACGGCCTTGAGATGCTGCCGGAGGTTTCGGGCCTTCCAGTAGTCGTCGTAGGTCCCGTGTTGCATCATCTCGTTCCAGAACGCGACGTTGCCTTTGAGATACTTGGCGTCGGCATTGCCCAACGGGCCGAGTTTCAGGAAGAAGTCATAGCCGTTCGGCGTTTCATGGTCGAACCGCTTCTCGATCGTCTTGGTCGGGCCGGGGCGAGGGCGACCGAAGTCGACCAGGAAGTTGAAAGCGTGCGGCAACCACAAAACGCCGTTGCGATGGAAGTCGTCGCCGATGAACCAGTCGGTCACCGGGGCCTGGGGGGACGCCGCCTTGAGCGCGGGGTGCGCGTCGACCAAGCCCGAGGCGGTGTAAAACCCAGGGTAGGAGATTCCCCACTGGCCAACCCGACCGTTGTTGTTCGGGATGTTCTTGATCAACCATTCGATCGTGTCGTAAGTATCGGTCGACTCGTCGATCGACGACCCCTTCTCGACCTGGATCGGCCGCATGTTGACGAATTCGCCTTCGGACATCCAACGCCCCCGAACATCTTGGTTGGCGAATATGTAACCCGCCGTCCCGAAGGCGGGCGAGGGTTGGAAGTTATTTGGAGAGTGGTCAACCCCGTACGGGGCAACGCTGTAGGGCGTCCTGTTGAGCAGGATTGGGTGGGTTTTGGAAGAGTCCTTGGGAACCTTGACCGAGGTGAATAGCCGAACACCATCGCGCATCGGAATTCGGTATTCGAACTTCGTGTAGTTCGCCTTGATCCACTCGGGTCCTTGGGCCTTGCTGATTTGGTTCGAAGACGCCAGGAATGTTCCGACGGTAATGATCCAACAAATCGCGTTTGGCGGACGAATCATCAAATCTTCCTTTGAATGTCAATCGAAAGAGCAAGGTGCAAGGTGCAAGGTGCAAGGTGCAAGGTGCAAGGTGCAAGGTGCAAGGTGCAAGGTGCAAGGTGCAAGGCGGGTTGAATCATGCATCGGGCTGGAAGTCGGGAAAGGTGGGAACTCCCTTGAGGCACCATTCCAGCTCGATCACAGCCTCGGGGTTGTCGATTAAATGCGACATGAAGTCACAAGACTTGAATGGTGGCGGTAATCACCCACGTTCGAGCTTCCTAAGTCACGAGAAGCCCACGAGTGGGTGATTTCCTGACGCGATAAGCTGATTTGAAAACCCCGAGACGTTGGCCTGGAAGAGGATAACCGCCTCCGGACCTGGCGTCTACCAACCGGAATTCCGATGTTGGACTTGCCCAACATGCCAACGTCGCGCACAATTCTCTAAACGACTCCATCCGGAAAGTCGATGAGATGAAAAGCACTTCGGCTTTCCTCTGTTTGTCGTTCACCGATCGCTTGGCTCTGGAGTCGATCCAAGGCCAACTCTCGATGGGTCCATTACAAGTCTTCCGGCCGTTCTCGGCCGACTCGGGTTCATCGTCGCTCTATAACCTCGACATCGCGTCTTGGTTCCCGCGACGAACACGCCCAGTTGACCTGGCGTATTGATTGCATCACACGCGATCGCGGATCGCGTGTCTTCCGAGGAACGACCCCAAAGCGTGCGGCTCTCGGGAATCTGCGTCGTTTAAGACCAACGATTTTTTCGTTGACTCTGGACGACTCGGCCTCCTCACGGCCTCGACCAATGGCAGAAGGGGGGATCAGACCATGAACTGCCGACTTCCAGCCTTGTTCGTCTTTTTGGTTGGGATCATGGTCGCGTCTGCGTCCGATGCCGCTGGGATCGACGACTTCGCTCCATCCGACTGGGCCAAGCTCAACGGCTATGCGAAGAACACCTGGCGATCCTTCGAGGCCCTCACGTTGCCGAGCGGCCTCCCGGCCGACTCGCTGACTCGGACTAAAGACGGCACTTATCAGGCTTCCAACCTGACTTCCCCGTCGGATATCGCCGCTTACCTCTGGAGCACCATCGCCGCCGAAGATCTCAAGATCATCGGAGCCGACGAGGCCGCCCAGCGGATGGGCCAAACCTTGACCACCTTGGTCAAGCTTGAACGCTCTCACGGATTCTTTTTCAACTGGTACGACCCCCGAGACGGTTCTCCGCTCAAAGTTTGGCCGGGAGGCGGCCCCGTCCGTCCGTTCCTCTCGTCGGTCGATAATGGCTGGCTTGCGGTCTCGTTGATGATCGTCCGCAACGTCCGTCCCAAGTTTCGCGAAGTCGCCGATGGCTTGCTCGCTCCCATGAACTTCGGCTTCTTTTACGATCCGTACGATCCCAAAAATCCTCTCGAACATCCCGGCCTGCTGCGTGGTGGGTTCTATTCGGATAATAATACCTATACGGGCTATCATTACGGGATGCTCAACACCGAGGCGAGGATCGCCAGCTACGTTGCGATCGCCCGAAATCAAGTCCCCGCCGATCATTACTACCGAATGTCACGGTCGAGGCCGTCCCGATCCGAGCCGCAATCGATCACCTGTCGGGGACAGGTTCGCAAATACCTCGAAGTGACGGTCGACGAAGGTTACAACAGCTACCGGGGCCTCCGGATCGTGCCAAGTTGGGACGGCTCGATGTTCGAGGCGATGATGGTCTCCTTGTTCATTCCCGAAGCCGAGTGGGGGCCTGATAGTTGGGGGATCAACCACAAGCTTTACGTCCGCGCTTCCATCGAGAACGCCTTGGAGGACTCGCACTTGGCGGCCTGGGGTGCATCACCTTCGAGCATCCCGACGGGTGGCTATCGCGTCTATGGAGTCACCCCTTTGAGCGTCGATGGTCGAGACATCGAGGCCGCCAAGGAAAGCGTGATGACCCCGCATGCCTCGTTCCTGGCGATGCAGTTCGCCCCTCGCGAGGCCCTCAAAAACGCCGAGATCCTTGCCGAGCAATTTCATTCTTACGGCCCTCACGGGTTCGCCGATGCGGTGGATGTCAAGACCGGTCGGGTTTCCGACACCGAGCTATCGCTCGACCAGGGGATGATCATGGCAGCCGTCGCGAACGTTTTGAGCAACGGCACGCTCCAGAAAGCGTTCTGCGATGAGAAGGTTACCGAGGCACTTCGTCCATTGATCGCTCGGGAGCAATTCAGCTCGGGAATCGAGCCGATCGCGGAAATGACGGCCTCTGCAAGTGCTCCTGTAGTGACCCGGCCCACACAGCCCCGGATCGATGCTCCGTCCTGGGACCGGTCGGGCAGCGTTCCTTACGTCCCCCAAGCTTGGTCCGTGAAGTCATCAAGGCCGGTTTTGAAGACACGCCGCCTTTCCGGCTTCAAATTCGCCAAGCTCCGATGACTTCATCGGTCCCCTGATCTTGGGTTCGTTCGGTCATTCAAGCCGAATCTCGGGCTGGTCCGGCGATCCAGGAAGGGGTGAACCTTCCTGGATCGCCGGACCAGCCCGAGATTCGGCTTGCACGACCAGTCAATCCTGCCGGAACCTTTGCATGGCCGGCAAGCCGAGATATATTGGCCCATTACCGTTTGCGTGAAAGTGAACCGAAGTATGTTCCGAAGAAGAGGGGCGTCCGCGATGATTCGACGAAAGCTGCGGGTCGGGATGGTTGGAGGTGGTGGACCGGCCAACTTCTTTGGTGGCCCTCACCGTCGAGCCATCTTGATCGATAATACAGCCGAGTTGACGGCCGGAGCCCTTCGGAGCAAGCCCGACGAGGCGATGGCTGCGGCCCGGGAACTCTTCTTCACGAGAGGTTACGGCGACTGGTCATCGATGCTCCGCGCCGAGGCAAACCTGCCCGAGTCTGAGCGAATCGACTACCTGACCGTCGTCACCCCGAACGATGCTCACTTCGGACCGGCCGAGGCTGCGGCAGGTGCCGGGATCGGGGTCCTTTGCGAAAAACCGCTGACCACCACGCTCGACGAAGCTCGTCGCCTCCAGGCGGTCGTCCACCGGAACAAGATCCCGTTCGGTGTCGCTTACACCTATACCGGCTTCCCGATGGTGATGCTGGCCCGGACCATGGTTCAGGACGGCGTCATCGGCGATGTCCGGAAGGTGGAGGCTTGGTATCCCCAAGGTTGGCTCGCGAACAACCTCGAAGCCGACGGGCAAAAACAAGCCGCCTGGCGAGTCGACCCGAGCAAAGCGGGGGCTTCGGGGTGCGGCGGCGATATTGGGACCCATGCTTACGAGTTTGTCCGCTTCGTCGGCGGAGCGTCGGCGACCCGCCTGAGCGCTCGATTGAAGACGTTCGTTAAGGGGCGAGCGCTGGACGACGACTTCACCGTCTTGGCTGAACTCGATAATGGCGGAATCGCCACGATCGCGGCCTCCCAGATCACGATTGGCGCCCAGAACGACAATGGCTTCCGGGTCAGCGGGACCAAGGGCACTCTCGAATGGTCGATCACCGAGCACAACGTCTTGAAGCATTACCGAGGTGGCGAACCCGTCAGCTTGTATCGCCTCGGGGTCGAATATCAGTACTTCCCGAGCTCGATTCGACCTTACATCCGGGTCCCTTCCGGACACCCCGAGGGATTCCACGAAGCATTGGCCAACCTCCACATGTCCTTGCAACTGAAGATTCGAGCCAGCCTCGGCGAGACCGTTCCGGCACCTTTTGAGCACCCCGGGATCGATGATGGTGTGGCCGGGATGGCATTCGTCGAGGCTGCGGTCGCGAGTTCGAATCAACACGGAGAATGGGTCGACTTGCCCAAAAACCTTGTCCTAGCTTAAACCGGCGGGATTGCGGCGGCTTGCATCTTCAAGGCGGAGGATCTCGGGCGTGAAGGAACCTCTTGTTCGATTCAGCGTGGCCATCGGAGGAGAACTCCTTGACAAGTTCGACCACTACCGCACCGAGCATCGTTACCCGAACCGGAGTGAGGCGGTTCGGGGCCTGATGCGGGCCGCCTTGATCGAGGAAGCCGTCGCCTCGGATGACGAAGATGCCATGGGCGTGGTGACTTTGATCTATAACCACCACGTCGGCCGGGTGGCGGATCGGTTGATGGAACTGCAACATCTCCACTTGTCAAGAGTTGTGACCACAACCCACGTCCACCTCGATTCCAGCCGATGCCTGGAGGTAATCTTACTCCGAGGTCCGACAAAACTCGTTCGGGAACTGGCCGATGGATTGATCGGTACTCGAGGGGTGGAAACGGGGAGACTCGTCCTCGCCGCCGCCCAGTCGATCGAACACCGCCACGGGGAAAATCACAACCACGACCACCCTCATGGTGATCATACGCATCCGGAAGCGTTCGATGACAATTGTGAGACAAATTTGCCCCAATCGTCGCCTCCGAGCGAAAGCATCTAAGATGGCCAGATCGTCCTCGGATCAAGTCTGTGTGCTAGGCTTTGGTCGATAAGAGAATTTCTCGCGACTCATGTCGCGAAAACTCTTAGGATGCACCTTCGCTTTGAGATCACACCATGATTTCGCAATCTGTCCGTCAAGCTCGACATCAGTTTCGGGTCGAACCGCTCGAACCTCGGACCTTGCTTGCCAACGGAGCAGGGGTTCTGATGGGCTCGATAGGTCCTGCACCGCTGGCCTCAAGCGTGACATCCAGTATTCTCGTCCGGTTCATTCCTGCGGCGTCGGATCTGCAAAAGCAGACAGCGATTCAGTCGGTTGGAGGAGTTCTTCAAACGGTTTATCCCAATGAGTTGACCTTGATCCAACTGGGGACCGACTCGAAGGTCACAAGCGCGATCCAACGACTAGACGCCAGTCCCATCGTCGTCTACGCTCAGCCCGACATGGTGATCCACTCGGACGCGATCCCGGTCATCCCCACCAAACCGACCTTCCCTTATTCTTATGGGCTGAACAACGCCAACAATGTCGACATCGACGCGCCCGAAGCATGGAGCATCACCACGGGCAACCCTTCGACCATCGTGGCGGTGCTCGACAGCGGTCTCGATCTCAGCAATCCCGACTTCGCCAACCGGATCTGGACCAACCCGCGCAATGACGCGGCGCAGGGTTATCCCAACGATATCCACGGCTGGAATTTCGTCGGCAACAACAACAACGTCTCCGACGACAACGGTCACGGGACCCACGTCACCAGCTTGATTGCCGCGGCTGGGACCAATGGCACTGGGGTCGTCGGTGTCGACTGGAACGCTCAGATCATGCCGATCAAGTTCCTCGACTCCAACGGGAACGGGACGACAGATCGGGCCGTCTCTGCGATCATCTTCGCCGTCAATCATGGCGCCAAAGTCATCAACGCCAGTTGGGGGGGGCTAAACTCCAGTCAACCTCTCAACGACGCAATCGCTTACGCGAACGCGCATAACGTTGTATTCGTGACCGCCGCCGGCAATGACGGAACTTCGAACGATTTCTTCCCAAGTTATCCCGCGAGCTTTCGTCAACCGAATGAACTAAGCGTTGCCTCGGTCGATTCGAACGGCCTCCTGCCATCATTCTCGAACTACGGTGGCCAGTCCGTTGACATCGCCGCCCCAGGAGTTGACATCCTGGGAGACTACCCGAAAAATCTCTCTTCGAACGGTTTGCAAGTTCTCAGCGGAACGTCGATGTCCACGGCGTATGTGTCTGGAGTCGTCGCCCTCCTCGCGGGGGCCCATCCGGAATACACCGCCACCCAACTCGTCCAGCGGATTGATGCAACCGCGAAACCTTTACCCGGACTTGCCGGCAAGATCATCACCGGAGGGATCGTTGACGCCTATTATGCACTGGCATCGAACCCACCAGCGGCGACCGGTGTGACCACCGCCGGAGGTGTTCCTCTATCAGCTGGAAGCGCAACCGACGCCGTCGTCCAGGCGACGATCATGGCTTCCGACGAATTCTTGTCAAGCCACGGTGGTACGGCTCAAGGTTTCGTCACCGGGTTGTATCTCGACATCCTCGACCGATCTCCCGACCCCGGTGGACTCGCGTATTGGACCGGCTTGTCTCAGAGCGGGACCAGCACTCGCTTCGACATTGCCAGTGCGATCCTTGGCTCCAGCGAGGCGGAAGTCACCCGAGTCGCCTTGTGGTATCAAAACGACCTGGGCCGGAGCACTTCGATCGCCTCGCTGAAGAACGACCCAGGGGTGCTCATCTGGGCCCAAGCGCTCAATGCAGGTTTCAGCGCCGAGACTGTTGAAGCGGTTATCTTGTCATCTCCGGAGTACCTCTTGGCTCATGGGGCGAGTCCGCCCGGCGTTGCGGCCGGGTTATATCAGACATTGGACGGTCGCGCCGCCGAGCCGGCTGGACAAACGGCCTGGGCCAATTTGCTTTGGGGGGGAGCCGCGCCGTTCTCGGTCGTCCGATCGTTCCAGAATTCGCCAGAATCACGCGACACCAAAGTCGCTCGGTGGTATACGAGCTACCTTGGTCGAACAACCAGCCTGAGCACTCTCAAGCTCGATCCCGGTGTTCAGTCGTTCGCCTCGGCTTTGCAACTCGGCTAACCCAGCTACTTCCGATCGATCGAATCGTCGTCAGTGGTCGTCGAAATCGAGGGTTTGCAATGCGACCATTTCTCGGTAGCGACCGCCCTGGGCCATGAGTTGTTCGTGCGATCCAAATTCCACGATCCGGCCCGCGTCGAGGACCAGGATTCGATCTGCGGATCGGATCGTGCTGAGGCGGTGGGCGATCACGAACGACGTTCGGCCTTTCAGCAACTTGGTCAAGCCTTTTTGGATCAAGAGTTCGCTTTCGCTATCGAGGTTGCTCGTGGCTTCGTCGAGGATGAAAATTTTGGGGTCGGCGAGGATGGCCCGGGCAATCGCGAGCCTTTGCCTTTGGCCTCCGCTGAGACGGACCCCTCGCTCGCCGATCTTGGTCGCATATCCTAAGGGTAACTCATTGATGAATTCGTCGGCGTGCGCTGTTTGAGCCGCTTCGACGATTTTGGAGAGCTGGGCGTTCCTGTCGGAATATGCGATGTTCTCCGCGACGGTGCCATCGAACAGGAAGACGTCCTGCTCGACGATCCCAAGCAGATTCCGATAACTTTCGACGTCGATCTTGCGGAGGTCGACACCGTCGAGTCGGATTGCGCCTTCTGTGGGGTCATAGAACCGGGCGATTAGGTTGCAGAGCGTTGTCTTCCCCGCCCCGGAACGCCCGACCAAGGCGATGACTTCGCCGGGGTTGGCCACCAACTCAATCTGACCCAGGACCGGCGAGTCGACCGTCGGGTAGGTGAAGCCGACATCTTCGAAGGTGATTCGCCCCACGACCGATCGCTTCTCGACGATGATGGCACCTGGGGGCGAAATCATCTCTCGAGGTTCGGCCAGGAGATCGAGGACACGGTCGAACCCGGACAGGTTGTTTTGGAGTTGGGTTGCGCTGGTTGCTAGGACGGCGATCGGTTCCAGGAGCATTGCCAGATACACCAGGAACATCATGAGGTCGCCCAGAGACAACCGCCCTTCAAGAACGCTCATCCCCCCGAAGAGAAGCAAGGCTCCCGAGGCGACGGGCAAGAACAGGTCCCAGACCACCTCGACAACCCGGGTCCAGAGCCAGGCGTAAAGCTCCTGGCGAATCATCAAGTGATTTTCGGTCGCGAAGCGATTCGTCTCTCTCCGCTGGCGTCCGAAGGCTCGGACGACTCGCATCCCTCCAAACGCTTCGGCAGCCCTGGCGTCGATTTCTTGCCGTTGCTGGCGGACATCGCGGTAGAGGGGTCGTAGCCGACGATTCCATAAACGATCGGAGATCGCCACTGCGGGAGTCAGAAAGATCGCGCCAAGCAGCAGCCTCCAATCGAGCCAGGCAAGGATCGTCAAGCCGCCGAGAAGTTGGACGATCGCCCGCCAGGGGTTATAGAGCATGCTGAAGATCAGCTCGCCCACCCCGCCGGCATCTTCCCTGAGCAAGCTGGCGACCCCTCCCGCCTTGAGCTGATACACCCGATGCAACGGGAGCCGAGCGGCGTGCTCGAACACCCGCCGACGCATCTGAATTTGCAACCGCTTGCTCGCCAGAGTCGCCAGCCAGCGACTCCAAACCCCGATCAGGGTTCCGACGAGCGTCACCAGGAATACCAGGCACACCAAGGCGTAGAGCCGCTGCCTTGGTGTGCCCGGTTCGCCCATCCAGGCCACCCAACTCGCTGATGGGGCATGGCCAAGCAGGACGTTGTCGATGACCAGTTTGGTGGCGGCTGGCGGCACCAACCGCAGGCTCGTCGAGATCGAGAGTGTCGCCAGCCCTAAAACGATCAGCAACCATTGACTTTTTACCGCTCGAAACAGCTCGCGATAAAGCTGGACCAGAGAGCGTTGCCGGGTACTCGCGACGGAGGACTCTTTGCCTTCGCCACTCGACCGTCCGGTCTTTTCGCGGCTTTTTCGACGATGCTCCAAAAATCTTCGACGACTTCCTCGCTCGTCCAAATCCACGTCAGCCAAGATCGGCAAACTCCACAAAACCAGGGAGCGGAAAGATCAAACCTTTCTTCGATCGTATCCTCCCGGGGGTTGATCGACCCGAAAAAAAATTTAGGGCGATTCCGGCCGAACTTTGGTTGACCACCAAATTCATGGTGTTTTTATCCCTCTAGCCATCAACGTTTCGATCAACTCGAAACCCTCGAAATAGAACGAACAGTGGGCAAAGCGAACGATCCTGAACGATAGATTTTATCGTGATGGAAGTCTGGTCTTTTCGGGCGAGAGATCGGTTAAAAATTTGCCAACGAGCCAAACGTGAGATAGCGACCGGCTCAACTCGACTCACATCCCCAGCTTAAAAAGAGGAATCTCATGGCCCGACTCGCCGTTTCCAACCGATCGCGGACCCCAGGTCGGAAGCTTCGTCCCAGCCTCGAAAATCTCGAGGGTCGGATTTTGCTGTTCGCCAATTCAGGGAACCATTTCACCTACGGCGTCGACATTCGGTTCAGTATTGTCCCCGACGGAACGGACCTGGGAGGGGTCAGGAGCAACTTGTATTCCGCCCTCGACAAAGCTTACGGAGCGGGCAACTGGGAAAACGCGATCATGGATGCGGCCGCGAAGTGGGAATACCATGCCAACATGAATTTAACTTATGTCTACGACAATGGGGCACCGATCGGGTCGGGTGCTTACCAGCAGGGTAACCCCAGTTTTGGCGACATCCGAATCGGCGGCTTCGTGCAAGCGTCCAACTTCGTGGCGTACACGTTTGCCCCTCCCCCAGCCAATGGCGACTCCTCATCGGGCGACATGTTCATCAACACCGGTCTCCCTTTCGGAGGGGCAAACGGTTACGACCTGGAAACGGTCGTACTACACGAATTCGGCCATGCGCTTGGATTGGGACACTCCACCGATACCAACGCAGTGATGTATCCCTACTACACGGGTGTCAAGCAAACTCTTGGGAAGGACGACATCAACGGGATCTATGATGTCTACGGACCGCGTGGGCCAGATTTTATCGCCCTGAATGCCTACAATTATTACTTCGACAAAGCGTATGACATCACATCATACACGACACAATACGACCAGATCAATATCTCCTCGCTGTCTGTTAACATCGCGACCCAGGATTACTGGTTCAAGGTCAAGACGCCGTCGAATGCAAGCAGCACATTTACAGCGGTGATTCAATCGCAAGGCTTGAGCCTGCTGAGCCCGGAGGTGGCCATCGCTGACGCCAGCGGCAACATCTTGGTGGATAACGCCGCGGGTCCGAACGTGTACGGAACTTTTGAAGGTGCTCAGATCACGAACGCCAAGCCCAACACCTATTACTACATCGGGGTTGCTGGAGCGACCCAAAATCAGTCGAATGCCGACGGTGCCTACGCGCTGATCATCAATATGGGCGCCTACAACATCGGGCCAGTTTCGCCGCCAAACCCGATTGTCGGTGTTCAGCCGAATCTGGGCGGGGGGGGTTCGGGATTGACCTTGAGCAGCCACTCCCAAACCAAACACGTCGATCCGCCGTTCGACTTCGCCAAGATGGGCACTCTCAAGTCTGTGGGAGACTACATGACCATTGCTCCTTCGTATCTTCGTCAAATCCATCACAGGACCAGCATCGCGGTGCAAACCCAGCAACACCATCCGGCTCAAAGAACCTGGGCGAACCGCCTGATCGGTAGCAAGCACCCATCAATGTTTGCCGTTGGGTCCTCGAAGAGGTGAGTAACAACCGATGGCTTTTAGCGACCGAATTTTCGAACCCATCGCCTCGATGTTCTGCCTAAAAGAAGACTCATTCGAGGCGAGGTGAGTGCCGGATTGATTATCCAACCCAATCTTGGACCATTCGTTGATCGGACCCTCCGGCCCGGCTTTCGACCGAGCGGCCGAGCAAGGCAAGAGAGACTGGGCGATCCATCCAGGTCGACATGGCGACTTCGCACGACCAGAATCGTGGCTCGGCTTGTTCCGCCCCCGAAAATAGGCGAACATCGTTGGACAATCGACGAGTCGCTTCGGGAAGGTTAGGATGAGCCGACCACCCTGGTTGGCGCTGAAGGGTCGAAACATGAGTGAGTCAAAGCGCAGCGAGGTCCGCAATCCCCCCGCACTTGATGTCCGGATCGGATGTCCCGCGGTCGTCGATCCCAACCGAGTTCTCCCCAAGATTGACCTCCTGAGCCCATTGACGATCGAGGGGGTGACGTTTCGGAACCGGATCGTCATCTCGCCGATGTGCCAGTATTGGGCCGTCGACGGAGTCGCCAGCGACTGGCACCTCGTGCACCTGGGAAGCCGGGCGGTCGGTGGGGCGGGGATGGTGATGGTCGAGGCGACGTCCATCTCACCCGAAGGAAGAATCACTCCAGGCGACCTGGGAATCTGGGATGATCATCACATCGAACCGCTTGCCCGAATCGCCCGATTCCTCGAATCGCAGAATACGGTACCTGGAATCCAACTTGCCCACGCGGGTCGGAAAGCAAGCTGCGCCGCCCCGTTTCACGGGGGAGGGCAACTCGCCCCGGGAGAGCCGGGAGGATGGCCAACCTTCGGTCCCAGCCCGAAACCATTTCGAGAGAGTGACGCGGTTCCGACGGCGATGGACCAATCGAAGATCGATCAGGTGATCGACGAATTTGCGATGGCGACCCAACGAGCCCTTCGGGCTGGGTTCCGGATCATTGAAATTCATATGGCCCACGGCTACCTGCTCCACTCCTTTTTATCACCTCTCAGCAACGAGCGAACCGACCAATATGGCGGCTCGCTCGAAAATCGGTTCCGCTTCCCGCTCCAGGTTGTCGCCGCGGTGAAGGCCGAACTTCCCTCTTGGTCTCCGTTGTTTGTTCGGATTTCGGCGACCGACTGGGTCGAGGGGGGATGGGACCTTGAACAATCCGTCGCCTTCGGTCGGGCTTTGTGCCAGGGGGGAGTGAAGCTGATCGGGGCCTCCTCGGGGGGTTTGGTCCCCGACGCCAAGATCCCCGCCTCGAAAAACTATCAGGTTCCCTTCGCCGCCACCATCCGTCGCGAAAGCGGGGTCGGAACCGCCGCCGTTGGCATGATCTCCGACCCCCATCAGGCGAACGAGATTGTCACTTCGGGGTCGGCCGACCTTGTGTTTCTCGGTCGAGAAAGCCTCAAAGATCCTTACTGGCCGATTCACGCCCAGCAGACACTCCGAGGTCAAGCCAACTGGCCGACGCCCTACGGCTATGCCGTGGAGCCACGTCAAGGTTGATCCGGACCCTTCTTGGGTTTGATCCGGCAAAGCGGCTCAAGTTATTCATCCGCCCTCCATACATCCCATTTTGGGTTTCGGGTGGTCTTTGAAAGCCTATACATGCGACCAGTTTAAGGTGCCTCTCCCCGAGTGGCACCGCTTCCCGATGATCAAATACACCAGGCTCCGCGAGCGACTCGAACAGGCGAGTTGGTTCGACCCTTCTCAGATCCTCACACCTCGTCGAGCGACCGACGACGAGTTGCTTCGAGTTCATGACCTCGACTACTTGAGACGGGTCAAGTCGGGGCTGCTGACGCCCGACGAAATCCGCTACCTTGGTTTCCCCTGGACTCCGTTGCTCGTCGAGCGTTCGAGGCGATCGGTGGGGGCGACGATCGAGGCGAGTTTCGCGGCGATCGAAGACGGCGTCGCGGTGAATCTCGCGGGCGGGACCCACCACGCATTCCGCGACAGAGGCGGCGGATATTGTGTCTTCAACGACGCCGCCGTCGCGGCTCGAGTCGTTCAGGACGCCGGGAAAGCTCTTCGAGTCTTGATCATCGATTGCGACGTTCACCAAGGGGACGGCACCGCCTCGTTGTTTCAGGACGACGTGACCGTTTTCACCTTTTCGATTCATGGGGCGAAGAACTACCCACCGATCAAGCCGGCGAGCGATCTCGACGTCGAACTCGATGACGGGACCGGCGACGAAGTATACCTCGACGCCCTAAGCTCTGGGTTATCCCGAGCGATCCAGGAGTCCAAGCCCGACTTGGCGATCTATCTGGCCGGCGCCGACCCTTTCGTCGGCGACCGACTGGGCCGGCTCATGGTCAGCAAGTCCGGCCTCAGCCGGCGCGATGCGTTCGTTCTTCATTCCTGCAGATCCGTCGGAGTTCCCGTCACCGTGACGATGGCCGGCGGCTATGCCGAAGAAGTGGAAGACACCGTCGACATCCACCTGGAGACCGTCCGGCAAGCGAGCCTTTTCGCGGTGGGTGGTCGGTTGGCAACGATCGGCTTATAACAAAGATCGCTCTTGGTTTAGCTCCTTTTTGTCACCTAGATCTTTTTGAGGAGGAGCCACCGTTGATCGAAAAACTCATGGATTCGGTTCGCCCCCTCCGCCAGCGACTGATCGACCACCCAATCTACCACTCGATCGACTCGCCCGAAGCGCTCCGGTGCTTCATGGAGCTTCACGTCTTCGCGGTCTGGGACTTCATGACGCTCTTGAAGGCGCTGCAGAGACCCCTGACTTGCGTGACGCTCCCGTGGACCCCAACCCCGAACCGTGAAGCCCGGCGGCTCATCAATGAGATCGTTTTGGCCGAAGAAAGCGACGATGATGGCGAAGGTTCGTACGCCAGCCATTTCGAAAGCTACCTCGACGCGATGCGCGATGCCGGAGCGAACATCGGACCGATCACCCGGTTCATCGAATTGATCTCGGCAGGCCATCCCGTCGAACGCGCACTCGAGATTTCGGAAGCTCCCGACGAAGCGTGTGCTTTCGTCGCATCGACCTGGGAGTTTGTCCAATCGGAGTCGCTTCCCGCGATTGCCGCGGCATTCACGGTCGGTCGCGAAGATTTAATTCCCGACCTGTTCCGAGGGCTGGTTGTGCAAGTGACCGCGAACGACCCCGTTCGCTACCACGCTTTTCTCCGCTACCTTGATCGTCACGTCTCCCTCGACGGCGACGAGCACGGCCCGATGGCCTTGAACTTGTTGACGGCGATCTGCGGGACTGACCCAATCCGCTGGCGAGATGCCAGGTTCGCCGCGACCTTGGCCCTCGACTCTCGCTGGAACCTTTGGGAAGGTGTGGTCCGAGAGATCAGCCAGGCTCACGCCTCCTAAGTGTACGAGGCCACTCCAGTTCGATTTGGGCCAACCGGAAGTTCTCGCTTCCGGTTTTTTCGTTCAAAGGTGGAGATTTCAGACGACGCGATCGAATCAACCTCATCGCTACCGGTGGAAATTGTTAGGATGGAACTTTAAGACGGATAAAAGCGGTGAACTCCACGTCGGTCGTTTCGAAGTCGAGAGGGATCTGTCTGCCATGATCGACCCGCGTGTGGCCAGCGGGCTACGAGATCTACTGCCCGCCGCGATGATCGTTCGAGAACGCGCATTGGCTTCGTTCCGCGAGGCACTTTCCAGCTTTGGGTTCGTTCCGATCGAGACTCCGCATATCGAGCGGATGGAGGTCTTGACCGGAAAAGGTGCGGGCTCGGAGGAGGTCCTCCGTCAGATCTACGAGGTGACGAACAAAGGTGGGGAGCGCGGGGAGCTTGGCCTTCGTTTCGACCTGACCGTTCCTCTGGCCCGATTCGTCGCCAGGAACATCCAGGATCTCGGGCGACCGTTCAAGCGCTACGCGGTCGGATCGGTGTTCCGGGGCGAACGCCCCGCGAAAGGTCGGTTCCGCGAATTCCTCCAGTGCGACTTCGATATCGTCGGGACGGAAAGCTTGCTCAGCGACGCCGAGATCGTCCAGGTGGTCGCCGATGCGTTGGGCAAGATCGGCGTCCCGGCTTTCACGATCACCCTGAACCACCGCAAGATCCTCGATGGGCTGTTTCGGAACATGAACCTCGGTTTCCGATCGGCTTCGCTACTCCGGTCACTCGACAAGCTCCAGAAGATCGGCCGAGCCGGGGTGTTTGAGGAAATGCAGGCCAAATCGACCTCGACCGGCTCGGATTCAGACCCGGCGGTGACATCCGACCAAGCCAATCAAATCCTCGACTTCGTCGAGTTGGGTCGAGGGGACGTTGGAGTCCTCGATCAAGTCGCCCCCTTGCTGAAGGACCAGCCGCAGAGTTTGTCTGCGATCGAGGAACTCCGGACCTTGTTCGATTTGATCGAGGCGGGGGGTGTTCCGGCGAGTCGCCTCCGGGTCGACGTCGGCCTGGCTCGGGGCCTCGATTACTATACCGGGATGGTCCTTGAAACGACGGTCGACGGTTGGGAAGGTTTCGGGAGCATCGCTTCGGGCGGGCGGTACGACAACCTGACCCGCTTGTTCACCGACCAGCCGTTGCCCGGGGTGGGAGCCTCGATCGGTCTGGACCGGCTGATGGCTTTGTTTGAGGAGGCGGGCTGGTCCAAAGGCCCGGCGACCTCGGTTCCCGTCCTGATCGCCAACGTGGCCGGGGTTGATCCTCGGGCGTTGATCCAGATCGCCGCTCGGCTTCGATCGGTGGGAATTGGAGCCGAGGTCTATCCTGACGCGATCCAGACAGGGAAGCAAATGCAGTATGGCTCGACCAGGGGACATCGATTCGCATTGATCGTCGGGCAAGATGAGCAGGCGAACGGCCTGTTCAACCTCCGCGAACTGGCGACACGTTCCGATCGCAAAGGTCTTGCCCTGAGCGAGTTGGAAACGATCGTCGGCGAGGCGGTCGCTTCTCGGGAGCCGGGAGCGAGCCGATGAGTCGTCCGGAAATCCGAGAGTCTCGCGTGCCGCTGGTCAAAGGGACCCGTGATCGAACTCCCCCCGACTTCGTCCGCCTGGCCCACCTGGAAAATATCATCCTGAACTGCTTCGCCCGGGTCGGCTACGACCGGTTGGCGACACCCGTGCTCGAACGGTTGGAATTGCACGAGCGAAAAAGTGGCGCCGGGATCGTCTCGAAGTTGTTCCTCCTCTCCGGGTCCGCCTCCCCCCGAGTATGCCTCCGACCCGAGCTGACGGCGGGCGTGGTCCGAGCTTACACCGAGGCCGAACCATCCCCCGCTCTTCCTTGGCGGGTCAGCCACTCCGGCCCGGCATTCCGCCACGAAGACCCGACTCGACCCGATCGCCTCCGCGAGTTTCACCAGGTCGGCCTGGAACGACTCGGCGACTCGGGGCCGTTCGCCGACGCCGAAGTGATCTGGCTGGCGTCGGCCGCGCTGGCCGAAGCCGGAATCGGCTCGACGTCGATCCGGATCGGTCATGTCGGCCTGATCCTCGAAATCCTGACCCGCTCGGGGCTTCCCTCCTCCGCGCAGACGGCCTTGGTCGAGATGCTCAGCGAAGCCGCCTCCGAAGGGGGAGATGTTGGCTCGATCGAACGAGGTCTCGACCACTTCGAAGACTGGCTCCGACGAGCAACCGACGCCGAGGACCTCAGCCTGCTGCCCGCTCCGGTCGGCGACGATGGGGGGATCGATCGGCTGTTCCGGACCTTGGTGCCGGTCGTCATCGGGCGACGAACAAGGGTCGAGATCGTCGACCGACTACGTCGAAAATGGGAACTGAGCCGCGAACTCCTCGACAAGTTGGGGCGAGTTCGCGCCCAGGTCCGATCCCTGGCGAACCTTCGAGGAACCCCATCGAGCGTGCTTGAACGATTGACCCGCGACTTCGAAGCCTGGGCGCCCGACTCGGTCGCTTCACTCCGATCTTTATTCGATTCGCTCAAACATCACGGCGTCGATGCCGACTCGATCGTGCTCGACTTGGGCCTGGGGCGTGGCATCGGCTTCTATTCGCAAATGATCTTCGACGTGACCGCGAGCACCCCCGAGGGGGTCGTCGAGCTTGGCGGAGGAGGGCGATACGACGGGCTGGCTCGGGTTCTTGGCAGCGACCGCGACGACCGAGGTGTCGGCTTCGCTTATGGCCTCGAACGGATCGACCAGGTGCTTCGATCGCAGTCGGGCCGCGGCTTTCGGGCGGAATCTTCGCCACCTTGGTCCATCCTCGTCATCCCGGCGACGACCGAAGCCACTTCAGCCACGGTGCAACTCGCCGCCCAGATCCGTTCGCAAGGGAGGAGGGCCATCCTCGAATCCGGCTGGCATTCGAATGGCATGGCCGATCGAGCTCGATCACTTTCGGCCCGATGGTCGGTCGTCGTCAGCCGCCCAGGTCACGCCGAGCCGGTGGTCGTCCTCCACGACCACGACCGACAAACTTCGACGGAGGGTTCTATAAGAGAAATCCTCCGACTCATCGTTGACCAGTCTCGGGAGGCGCAAGGTTGATCACCTCCGAGCCCACCCCACTCGACGTCAACGACGAGGTGATTCGCCTGGCACTCCCGTCGAAAGGCCACCTTTACGACGGCGTCGTCGAGATGTTGAAAACGGCCGGGTATAAAGTCCGCCGCGCCAGCGACCGGCAATATGAGGCGACGATCGCGGGCCACCCTCAATTCCACGTCGTCTTCATGCGACCGACCGACATCGTCACCCAGGTCGAGGAGGGCCGATGCCACCTCGGTGTCACGGGGATGGACCTCTACGCCGAACGAGCGTTCGAGGCCGAGCACTCCACGGTCGTCGTCGAAGATCTCGGTTATGGAGGTTGTCGACTGGTCGTGGCCGTCCCGGAAAGCTGGGTGGATGTCACCCACGTCATCGACCTGGTCGACTTGACCAACGACTTCAAGAGTCGAGGGCAAACTTTTCGGGTTTCCACCAAATACCCGGCTCTCACCGAAGCCTATTTTCGGAAGTGGGGCATCTATTACTACCAGATCATCGATTCCGATGGTGCCCTGGAGTTGCACCCAACCCTGGGGATCGCCGACATCATCGTCGACCTGACCAGTTCGGGAGTCACCCTCAAGGATAACCGCCTCCGAGAGATCGAAGCCGGGCGCGTCTTGAACTCCGCGTCATGCTTGATCGGTCATGCTCCAACCCTGGCTTCGTTGGTGTCAGGGGGAGAAACCGGCCCGCTCGCCCTCTTGCTCGACGCGATGGATGGAGTTAGAGCCTCGGAAGGGATGCTCCACCTCGAAGTCGTCGGTCGGCCTGGATCAACGGGAGAGGATTCGGCGGTCAACGTCGTCGAGTTCCTGAAGGATCAAGGGGCTCAACACGTAGCCCGAGGCGAAGTCTGGGATCAAGACGGAGAGCCGGGCTGGCGAGTGACCGCGTTGATCGCCGCCCGGAGATTGACGGCCTGTCAGAGAGTCTTGATGAGTCTCGGAGCAACCCGAGTCGTCGGCCTGCCGACTCAGTTTGTGTTCGATAAGAACCTGGAGACGACGTTCGGAAAACTCCGAGATCGCCTCGAACGCCGATCCCTTCTGTCGCAAGGGGGTTTGATCGCCAGCAAACCGTATCAGAATCCCCCGCCGATTGGGTCGGCGGTCTGAGCCAGGTTCTCGAACCGGGTCAGGTTCTTGAGGAACGCGAACTTCACCGTATCTGTTGCTCCGGCCCGGTTTTTGGCGATGATCAACTCGGCAACTCCAGGTTGGTCATTGGGATCGTAGTATTCGGGTCGATGAAGAAGAAGAACGAGGTCGGCATCCTGCTCAATGGCACCCGACTCGCGCAGGTCGGCCATCCGAGGGCGACGGTCTTCGCGGTTCTCCACCGCACGATTCAACTGCGAGAGAGCGATGACGGGCACGTTCAACTCGCGGGCAAGTTGTTTCAAGCGTCGGCTGATCTTGGCGATCTGCTCTTGGCGACTATCTCGCGATTCGTCGGCATCGACGAGTTGGATGTAATCGACGACGATCAACCCCACATCCTTGCGAAGCTTGAGTCGCCGAGCGTTGGCCGTGATTTGCAAGGAGTTTCGCGCCGGAGTGCTGTCGATGAACAGCGGAGCTTTATGAAGTTCGTTGTAAGCTCGCCCAAGCTGAGCGAGGTCTTGCTGTCCCAACCCTTTGCCCGTACGCAGCTTGTGGCCATCAACTCGGGCTCTTGAAGAAAGGAGCCGGTCGACCAGTTCCAGTTCCCCCATTTCGAGGCTGACGAAGAGGACCCCTTTGTTCAGCTCGCAGATCACATGCTCGCAGATATTGAGGGCCAGCGCGGTTTTGCCCATGCTGGGACGGGCCGCGAGGATGATCAGTTGAGTCCCCTGGAAACCGCCCGTGATCTCGTCCAGGTCGTAATAACCCGTCGCCACGCCGGAAACCGCATGGCGGTCTTCGCCCTTGGCGACGATCCGGTCCATCGCCGTCACGATCACATCCTTGATGTCGACCGTCTCGCCGCTCGATTGCTCCTCGGCGATGGCAAAAATCTTCTTCTCTGCGGACTGCAAAAGTTCATTCGCGGTGAAGTTGTTCGAGTAACCCTCGTGGAGGATCTCGTTGGCCGTCTCGATCAACTCTCGGCTGATGGCTTTCTGGCGGACGATGTCGGCATAATACTTGGCATGAGCCGCGTGGGGGACGCTTTCGATGATGCTGACTAAGGTTTCATTGCCGCCCACCGAGTCGAAGAGATCGCGGCGGACCAACTCCTCGTTCAGGATGATGATGTCGACCGCTTTTCCCAGGTCGTACAAATCACGGATAACTCGATAAATCTTCTGGTGCGAGTCGCGATAGAAGTCTTCGACCTTGAGGATCGGAATCACGTCGTGGAGGGTGTCATTATCGAGGAGGACGCTGCCGAGAACTCCCATCTCCGCTTCGAGATTCGCAGGCGGAAGGCGTTCGGTATCCAGCGGAAAGACCTGGAGTTTCGGCGAGTCGTCTGATCGCACCGAACGATTGGCGGGGTTGTCGGGTTTGCCTTTGTGGGACTTGGACATGAAGCGACAACCTCCAATCTTTTGAGGCGACCAAAACCCGAAGTACCTGGCTTTACAAATCCATCAATTTGACCCGAATCGATGATGAATCTCGTCGATTCTTCATCGACCGAATCTTTTGCAAACTCGATTCGCGAAAAAGTTCCTAAAAACAAAGAGCCAACCGGCACTGGACAATAGTACCGGTTAGCTCGCCAATTGTACACTGAATCTCAAACAAACGCGAAGCAATCGATGATCCGCGACTCAAGCAGGCACTTCTTCGACGTGGGATGGGACGACCCAAAGCTTCACTTCGGTTTCAACATCCTGTCCAAGATGGAGCCGGATGGTGTAGAGGCCGAGTTCCTTGAGCGGGCCTTCAATCCTGACGTTCTCGGCTTCGAGCGGGAAATTATCCGCCTTGAGAGCGTCGGCGATCTGATCAGCGGTCACCGAGCCATAGAGATGGCCTTCGGGGTTGGCGTTGGCTTCGATTGTGATCGACCGCTGCGCGATCTGGGCACCGAGATTGACGAGGTCGCTGCGACGGGCCTCTTCGAGCTGGCGAAGTCGCTGGCGATGCTTCTCGACGATCCGGAGGTTATGAGGCGTCGCGAACGTGGCCAAGCCTTGGGGGAGCAGGTAGTTCCGAGCAAACCCCGGACGAACCTTGACCAATTCCCCGGGTTGACCGAAGTGCGGAACCGCGTGGGTCAGCAAGATCTGCATGTACCCATCTTTGGAACGCATCGGGTGATTTCGCCGACGCTCGACCCCTGGTTGGCGAACCGCCGACACGACAACGGCCGTCGCTTTCGGGGCCGGGGCATTTTTCTTGGGTTTGGTCGAGGTTTTGGCCTTGGCTTTGGCCTTACCCGGTTTCTTGTCTGTCATCTTGGCCATGATGCAACACTCACTCCCGAAAAACGGCTCGCAACTGGATTGGTGCCGGGCACAGGCTCAAATGACCGAGCCCAGACTCATGGTGCTTGGTTCAGAAGGGGATGTCATCCTCGTCCCCGTCCGATTCAACGGGTGGGGGGGGCGGGCGACGACTGGGCGGGGCGTTGTTGTTATTCGAAGGGGCATAGCCTCGCGATCCGCCCCCAGCATTGCCGCCTTGGTTCCTAGGCTCCGGCGCCGGACGTCGAGGAGGGGTTTCGCGTTGGGGAGGTGGCGAGAAGTCTTCGTCGCCCCCACCCGAGGCCGCCCCTTCTCGACCGCCGATGAACTGAACCCGGTCGGCCTGAATTTTCAGTTTCGAGCGTTTTTCGCCGGTGGTCTTGTCGTCCCACTGATCCATCTTCAAGAAACCTTCGACGAATACCGCCCGCCCCTTCTTCAGATACTCGGCGCAGTTCTCGGCCTGGCGATCCCAGACGGTCACGTCCACGTAAGTCACTTCATCACGACGCTCGCCGTCCTTGCCCTGGAACGATCGGTTCAGGGCCAACCCGAGGTCGGTCACCGCGGTGCCGTTGGCGAGGCGACGTAACTCAGGGTCGCGGGTGAGGTTACCCATAAGATAAACCTTATTGAGCTGAGCCATCGCCATTCGCCCCCTTTTCGTTAAACCCACGAAAAACTGGATCGACAAATCCCACTAAACGCTTGTTCCCTGTCAGAAATTTAACATACTTTCCCGGTGGTCACAATCGGCTTGGTGGGACTCAGTCCTCATGGACTCGCCTTAGTCGTCGCGGCGACGACGGCGAGGGCGGTCGTCCATGTCCTCTTCGCGAGGAGGTTCTTCCCCTTCTCCGGGGGTCGAGTTCATCGCTCGGTCGACTAGGTGTTCGACAAGTTTGGGATGAATTTTGAGGACCAGTTCGCGGAGCACGAGTTCGCTCAGGTGACAGTCGGAAACGATCTCTTTCAGGTTCGCGCCGTCGGTTTTGAAGTAGGTCAGAAGGTAAGTCCCCTTCTTGTGCCCCTCCACCGAGTAGGATAGGCGACGCTCGTCCCACTGGCGACTGGCGACGATCTCCGAGTTATGCTTGGCGAGGATGTCGTGGACGTGGCGAACCGAGTCATCCCAGTTCACGGCGACTTTGCCGCTATCGAGCAAAAACATCCCCTCGTACGTGTTGACTGGCAAGGCGGGCTCCTCGGTGATGATCGTGGCCGATTCAAGTACGGCATCGAAGAAAAAAGGGAAATCAGGGAAAATTCGCTTGATCAAATCTGTGGGTTGGGCATTAAGCGGATGACCCGGACCCGTTGAATCGGTTCATCGCGGCGTCAGCCCCTTGACTGACCCAGATTGCGATCGCCTGAGTGGCGGAGATCATGGAGTCATCGATGACGGGTCGCTCGGTGGGGCGGAATCGTCCGAGGACATAGTCTGAGGCGTCAACCAATCCTCGTTCACCGATCCCTACTCTCAGCCGGGCGTAATCGTCCGTTCCAAGCTGGGCTGTGACATCACGCAAGCCTTTTTGACCACCATCCGACCCCCCTCGACGGAACCTGAGTTTCCCGAGCGGGAGGTTGAGGTCGTCGCAAACGACCAGGAGATCGATCGGGTCAATCTGATAGAACCGGGTCGCCGCGACGACGCTTCGCCCGCTGAGATTCATGAAGGTTTCCGGCTTCAAGATCAGGACGCGGCGAAAGTCGACTTCGATTTCGGCGAACTGGCCGTCAAACTTCCGGCCGAACTTCGTCCCCGAGCCACCCGACGCGAGTCGGTCGATGACCTCGAAGCCGACGTTGTGGCGAGTCCCGTCGTACTTGCTCCCGGGGTTTCCGAGTCCGACCACCAGCTTGAACATGCCCAGGGCCGCCTTCAGCACAGCAAAAAGTCAACTTGCGACGTCAGTCTTCCTTGTCTTTGCGCTCGGGCTTGATGACTTCGGGTTGCGTCCCTTCGGCCGCCTCGGTCGTCGGAGCCTCGGCAACCTTGGTCGTGACGTGGATCAAAAGCGTTTCCGGATCACCTTTGACCGTCACCCCTTCGGGCAACTTGAGGTCGCGAAGGTGGATCGCTCCGCCGATCTGGAGTTCCGACACGTCGACCCGGAACGAATCAGGGATCGCATCGGCCCGACACGAGACGAGCACGGCGTGAACCAGGGTTTCGAGGGTTCCGCCTTCGGTGACGCCCGGGGCGACCCCCCGCAGGTCGAGGCGGATTTCCGTCTCGATCGCCTCGCCGACGCTGACGCGAGCGAAGTCGAGATGGAGGATTTCCTTGCCGAGATAGTCCCATTGGACATCGCGGATCAGGACCGTTTCTGTCGTCCCGTTGAATTCGAGTTCCGCCAGGTGGGTCGACTTCTTGATCATCGACCAGACCGACTCGCGAGGGAGCGAGATCGGTACGGGGGCCTGCTTGTGGCCATAAATGATCGCGGGGATTTGGCCACTGGCTCGCAACCGCCGGGCGACTCGCGTTCCCGTTCCCTTGTTCTTCAAGGGGTCCCGGGATTCCACCCGGATCTTCACCGCTTCCGCCATGTCTGACTCGCCTTTGCTTCGAAAAGTCCGGGCTGGCGCTCCGCCCGACCATTTTCGGGCGCCCCGCCGCCGGAGCCATGAGATCCGAGGGTCGAATTTTCGACTCGCTCTCCGAAAACGCGACCCCTTCGAGCCGCGCATCGGGCAATTATTTCGTTTTCATCCAGGAACCGCAAGGGAGCCTCGAAAAATCCCCGAGTGACCTCTCGAAGATGGGTCCAGCTTTCGAAATCTGGAGGCTCCTCGAAATCAAGGATTGCAAATCGCAGGATTGCAGATCGCAAAGCATTGAAGGATCACACTTTTCGAGTTATTTGCGATCTTGCGATCTGCAATCCGAATCTCCAGAAACGAAAGCTATAATCCTCGAAGGTCGCCGGTCCAACCTAGATCAAGTCAGGGCCGAGGTCGAGTAGGCTCCGGCGCCTCGACGCCCCCTGACGCTATGGGGAAACATCTCTTCCTGATCGAGAAAATCCTCCGAGTCGAACGGGATCGCTCGATACTCGGATTCGAACTGAAGGTGAGGATGTGCCTCGACCTCGGCATTCAACGCCGGGCTGACCCAGAGGGTGGAAAGTTCCAGAGTATTGGGAATCACGACCATCCTGGCGTGCATCGGGTCGATCCGCCAGCAGGTTTCCAGGGCTGCCGTGAAAACCTCAAGGTCGTTGGCCAACGTGATCGGGATGCGGCCTCGTTCGAGGCAGCAAGATGTCAGGATGTTGATCCGAAACGGTTCGGGGTCGAGTTTGGCGATCAGTCGGTCGGTCGTCAGGTCGGCGAATCCGACTCCCACGAGATTTCCGTGGGTCTCTTCGGAAGCGTCGAGCACGGCGAGCCGAGTGATCACGGGTCGAGGGTGGTCCGGCATCGTTTCGACCATCAGTCGACCGATGACGTTGGGGTCCATTCCCGCTCCCGAGTAGTTTTTGCCGAGTTCCCCAACAACCAACACATCGATCTGGTCGAACGGAAGTCGCCCCATCAAGTTCCTGGCGCGTTGGAGCAACGTCGGCTCGACCTCGATGATCGTTTCGGGTTCGAGCGGGACGATCTCGGCGGGCATGTCCTCGACGTTCTCGAGGATCGCGAGGCCAAGGGCGAACTTGGTGTTCTTGACCAGAAATCCCATGACCGAGGGTAAGACCTCCCTCAGCCCTCGCATCCCGAGCTTATGGACTTGCGTCGCGCCTTCTCGCTTGCCGAGGCCGATCGTTAGCATCTTCAAGACGCCCGATTCGTAAGTCCCGGTGAAGTCCGTGTGCGGTTTGACCCGGTTGATCAAGACGATCCCGTCGGCCTCGTTAGCGTTGCGGTCGAAATAGATCGGCAGGCCCACCGAGTTCGTCCCCAACTCGACCACGTCCATGTCGGTCCGAACTTCCACCCCCATCGCTTCCGGGGTGATCCCGTAACCGGCAAGAAGCTCGCGTTGACCTTCGGAGGTCGCTCCTCCGTGACTTCCCATCGCCGCGACGATGAACGGACGATATCCCATCTCCGTCAGGGTGCGGACCGTGGCGAGGGCGACAACGGCAATCGAAGCGATCCCACGGCTGCCGACACCGACCGCAACCGTACCACCGGCGGGTACTCGCTTCGAAAGTTGGCTTTCGAGGATCAGTCGACGGGTTGTCCCGGCGATGTCGACGACTTGCGGTTGAGGGACCGACTGGCGAACCTGGGCCAGAGGTGGAAGTGCCATCGATCGATCACTCTCGGGAGGGGAAAAGTCGCCGAACGTCTGGCATATCTACTTAGCAGATCGTTCGGCGACTGCCAAGTGACCGGTTTACCAAACCGAAGGAGACCGCAACTCAGGCCCAAAACCGGGGGCGTATGAACCGATCGACGGACCATACGCCGGAGGTCCCACCGGATAAGGATAAGGGAAGGTTCGGTACCGGTTGGGAACCCCGTAGATGCCGGTTGAAACAACCTCGTTGGGCCGCCAGAGTTCGACACCAAACTTGCCCGGAACGAACCCAAGCGGAGGTATCCCGTAGCCGTAACCAACACCGAACGGCGACGAATAGACCGAGGAGGTTTGCTTCAACCCGTAACTGGCGACTCCCCAACTCGTCCCATAAACCCTGCTCGGCTGGTTGACGGGGGAAACACCTTGCCCCATCGCCGAAGTCGAAACAAACTCGATCAGGCAGCCGAACATGATTGGAGCGATCCCTGGTCGTTTCACTCGAATCTCCCTTCGATCAGAAGTCGATGCTCGACCCAAAAGTCAGTAGACGCGACATCGAGGTCATTGATGCCGCTCGAAATCGGGTGAATCATATCCCGATCAAATATAAGCCCTGCGATTGCCTCCCGCGTCGAGCCGACGAAAAAAGGCGAGAACAAGTCTCGACCTCGACTTCCTGCCGGATCTCAATCCTACCAACCGAATCAACGGAACCGCCGAGATCGGTAGGCCGGTCGAAATAGGGGATATCCATCGTTGAACCCGTCGCTATAGTTGCCATAACCGTAAGCCCCATAACAAGGTCGGTTTGGCCCCATCCGATAAACCTGTTGTGGGGCGGCATAGCCCGAGTACCCCGGACTGTACTCATATTGACCGCTGACTACCCCAAGTGCCGCCAGGTACGAAGTGTTTGAGGAATTCTGATCGTTGTTCGGATATCCCACGATAGGCCCATAACCGGGGGCCACGACTGAAGAGCCTCGACCGATATATAAACCGCCGCCTGAGGCAGAATATTGGTCGGAAGACGGGCTGGCGGCCCCAACCAAGAGAATGCCTAACACCAAGAAGAATCGTAGTGATCCCATCGTTCTAATCTTTGTGAAGTGATGAAATCGCTTTGTGGAATCAAAAAACATGCAAGGTTAAGATTGTAGATTTTTTGAGTAACCAAAAAAATGATTCGGGTTTTGAAAACCTTGATTTCTGTTTCCAAAAAACATCTTGAGTCGGACGCCAAGCTTTTTTACTCTAAGATCGAGGGGCGTTTCGAAGACCGATATTTCCGGACCCGGAAGTGGTTGGGCTAGGACATATTTATGAGTTTGATTGCCGGGCGAGGGACGAAACGAAGGCCGCTGGGAATTGAGCCGACGGTTGTCGTTTCTTCGTCAAACCCTTTGAAGCGTTTGTTTTCCTTTTTAGGTCCGGCTTACCTAGTCAGCGTCGGCTACATGGACCCCGGGAACTGGGCTACCGACCTCGAAGGGGGGGCTCGGTTCGGGTACGCCTTGGTCTGGGTCTTGTTGCTTTCCAACCTAATGGCGGTGGTGCTGCAAACCTTATCGGCTCGTCTCGGCGTCGTGACCGGTCATGACCTGGCTCAAGCCTGTCGCGCCGAGTATTCCAGGCCAGTGAACTTTGTCCTCTGGATCTTGGCCGAGATCGCCATCGCCGCATGCGACTTGGCGGAAGTGGTCGGGACGGTGATTGCGCTCAAGCTCTTGTTCGGGATTCCCTTGCTCTGGGGTTGTCTGGCCACGGCGTTCGACACGTTTTTGTTGCTCTGGCTCCAGCGATTCGGGATGAGGAAGCTCGAAGCAGTTATTCTGGCCTTGGTCATCACGATTGGTGCGTGCTTTTTCGTGCAGATCTGGCTGGCTGGGCCGGACTTTTCCGCAGTCGCCAGGGGGTTGAGGCCAAGCCTGCCGCCGGGGTCGCTGTTCGTTGCGATCGGCATCCTGGGCGCGACCGTGATGCCGCACAATCTTTACCTCCACTCGGCGCTCGTCCAGTCGAGGCGAATCGGGGGCGACGAAGCCAGCAAGCGGCAAGCCTGCCGGTACAACCTGATCGACTCGGTGTTAGCCCTGAACGTCGCATTTTTCGTCAACGCGGCGATCTTGGTCCTCAGCGCTTCGGTCTTCTTCGGCAAGGCCGAGGTGGCGAGCATCGAGGAGGCGTACCGGTTGTTGCCCGGATTTCTCCATGGGGCGGCACCGATCTTGTTCGGTGTCGCTTTGCTCTGCGCCGGCCAAAGCTCGACCCTGACGGGGACCTTGGCGGGACAGATCATCATGGAAGGGTACCTCGACCTGAGGCTCGCCCCTTGGCTCAGGCGCCTGGTGACGCGATCGCTGGCATTGATCCCGGCGGTCCTCACGATCGCGATCGCGGGCGAGACGGCGACCCAGAAGCTGCTGGTGTTGAGCCAGGTCATCTTGAGTTTGCAACTTTCGTTCGCGGTGATTCCCCTGATTCAGTTCACCTCGAACCGGAGGAACATGGGTTCGTTTTCGACCCCTTGGTGGGGCAAGTTGCTGGCCTGGTCCTCGGCCGCCGTGATTGTCGGGCTCAACGCCAACCTGGTCGTCTCGCAGTCGAACGCTTGGATCGAGTCGTTGGCCGGTTCGGGGGCCAAGGTCGGGCCGATCCCGCTCGAATGGGTGGCCGCGGTCGGACTCTACGGATTGATGGGCGCGGCTCTCATCTTATTGGTTTGGATTCTGGTCAAACCGATGGTCAAACCGGCCCCGACCTGGGCAACCCGACCGGGCGTAGAGTTGGACTGGACCGACGCGGTTCGCCCTCGGAGGATCAAGAGGCTGGCCTTGGCCCTGGAGCGAGGCCCCGGCGACAGCGAAATCGTCAACCGGGCCCTCAGCCTGGCCGAGCCGGGCAAGACGCAACTTGTCCTCCTTCATGTTGTCGATTCGCCGATGTCGCGGGTTTACGGAGCCCAGTCCGCCGACCAGGAAACCGAGGCCGACCAACGCTATCTGAATGAAATCGTCCAGGTCTTGATCGACCGAGGGTTTCCCGCCTCAGCCGTCCTGCTTTACGGACCGAATAGGGCCCGTGAGATCGTCGGCGAGCTGAAGCGTCACCCCGTCGACCTGCTGGTCGTCGGCTCGCACGGTCACGGGCCGATCCGAGACCTTATCTTCGGCGAGACCGTCGACAAGGTCCGCCACGGCTTGACGATCCCGATCCTGATCGCCCGCCCCTCTCAAGAGGTTTGAAACGGAATCAAAGGGGGACGGTCGGGCCGAGATTCGCAATTTCCCCAAAGTCGGCGACGATCATTGACCATCCCCATCGGTCCGGACAAAATGAGGAAGGAATTCCCTTTGAGGCCGAGCGCCTTCGGACCGTTAGCTCGCGATGGCGATCACCTATTACAAACGGTTCCGGATGGAGATCGACCTCGATGGTTCTCCACCCCCACCGCTTTTGGCCGCTCCATTCTGGTGGGTGGGTTGGGACGAGGCGCTGCTCAACTCGCACGCCGAGGTCAAGTACCAGAGCTTTCGAGGCGAGATTGATGCGAACGTCTTCCCCTGCCTGGGCGAGCGGAACGGATGCCTCCGTTTGATGCGAGAGATCCGCCGGAAGCCGGGCTTCCTGGCCGTCTCGACGTGGTTGATCGCTTGTCCCGATGGATATTGCGGGACCGTCCAGGGGGTGATGGATCGGGGGCCGATTGGCGCGATCCAGAACCTCGGGGTTGTCCCGGCTTACCGAGGTCGAGGTCTGGGCCGAGCGTTGGTCCGCCAGGCGCTCGAAGGCTTTTATCAAGCGGGGTTGAGGCAAGCTTACCTCGAAGTCACCGCCGAGAATTCGTCGGCCGTGCAACTCTATCGCGCCATCGGTTTTCGGCGCTCGAAAACCCTCTACAAGGCGGTGGGTGGTTGATCCTGTCGAGGGTTGCTCGCAAAATTGGTGTCCACGGTGGACCCGAATCAACCAGTCCGCTGATCGACCCGATCCTTCTCGATCACCGGACCCTTCGTTGAGAACAAACGTGCCAGAATCCACCGTCAAGCATCACCAATTCCCAAACGGCCTGGTCCTGGTCGCCGAGTCGATGCCGCACGTCCAGTCGGCGGCCTTCAACCTGCTCCTGCCGGCGGGGGCGGCTTACGATCGGGAAGGGTACTTCGGGTCGGCTTCGATGCTGGCCGAGTGGATCACCCGAGGCGCGGGCAGTCGCGACAGCCGGGCTTTGCTCAACGCCCTGGACAACCTCGGGGTCAGCCACGGCGAGGGCGCCCAGACCTTGCATACCAGCGTCTCGGCGGCCACTTTGGGCCGAAACCTGGTCCCGGCCCTCGAAATCTTCGCCGACATCATCCTCCGTCCTCACCTCCTCGACGACGAGGTCGAGGCGATCCGGGCCTTGGCCATCCAGAATCTCCAGGGTCTGGAAGACGACCCCGGCTCCAAGGTGATCTACGAGTTGCGTCGGCGCCACTTCCCCGACCCTTGGGGACGCCCCAGCCCCGGGACGATCGAGGATATCGAAAAGATCACCCCCGACGTGCTCCGGTCGTTTCACCAGGCTTATTATCAGCCCAACGGAGCGATCCTCGCCGTGGCGGGCGCCCTGGATTGGGATCACCTCAAAGAGGCCGTCGGGCGCCTCTTCGAAGCCTGGAAACCGCACCCCGAGCCTTCGATCACCCCGAAGTTCGCCGGGCGAAGACGCGACCACATCGCCAAGGAAACCCAGCAAACCCAGATCGCCCTGGCTTACCCGACCGTCTCCGTCACCAGCCCGGAGTATTACCAGGCCCGGGCCATGATCGGCGTCTTGGGCGGTTACTCGTCGGCCCGCTTGTTCACCGAGGTCCGCGAAAAACGCGGATTGTGCTACACGGTTTACGCCTCATACGAGACTCAGAAGGACCGAGCCGCCGTCGTCTGCTACGCGGGGACGTCGACCGATCGCGCCCAGGAAACGCTCGACGTGACGCTCGATGAGATTCAACGCCTCAGTCGCGATGGGATCGAAGGTGAAGAACTCGACACGATGCGGGCCGGTCTGAAAAGCTCGCTGATCATGCAGCAAGAGTCGAGCATGAGCCGTGCCGGGTCGCTAAGCTCCGACTGGTACTATCTTGGCCGGGTCCGGCCCCTCGACGAGATTTCCGCGAGCCTGGACGCATTGTCCCCCGATTCGGTCGGCGACTTCGCCCGCCGAAACGCCCCGACCGACATGACGATCCTCACGCTGGGGCCAACCCCGCTCCAACTGCCCCCGGAGGCTTGACCCTCGATGCGTTTCCACCAAACCACGTTGCCCAATGGGCTTCAAGTGATCGCCGAGTTGAACGATCACGCCCGGTCGGTCGCCTCGGGCTTCTTCGTCAAGGCGGGGAGCCGCGACGAGTCGGGCGAACTCGCGGGCGTGTCGCACTTCTTGGAGCACATGATCTTCAAGGGGACGCCGAATCGCGACGCCCTGACGGTCAACCGCGACTTCGATCGCGTCGGCGCCAAGCACAACGCCCAGACCTCCGAAGAAGACACGTTCTACCACTTCACCTCTCTTCCCGAATATCTCCCCAAGGCGTTCGAAGTCCTGGCCGACATCTTGCGCCCTTCGCTCCGGTCCGACGACTTCGACACCGAGAAGAAGGTGATCATCGAAGAGATCCGGATGTACCTGGATAGCGCCATCTCGGTCGCTTACGACGCCGCCAAGGCCGCGCATTTCGGCGAGCACCCGCTCGGGCAAAGCATCATCGGCACGGTCGACTCGATCACTCGGCTGACGATCGACCAGATGCGGGCGTATTTCGCAGAGAAGTACAGCCCGAGCAACATCGTCCTGGCGTTCGCCGGCAAGTCCGACTGGGACCAGATTGTTAGACTTGCCGAGGCGCACTGCTCGGGTTGGCAAGGCGTCTCGACCCGGCGGACGACCTCGGCCCCGAAAGGGACCGGATCATTCGAGGCGCTGCTTCGCGCCGAGGATCTCCAGCAAACCGTGATTGGCGTCGCCGACGCCCCTTCGCTCGAAGATGACGACCGCTATGCCGCCCAACTCCTGACGACGGTCCTCGGCGACCACACCGGGTCTCGACTCTATTGGGAGTTGGTCGACCCCGGGCATGCCGAAGGGGCGGAGTTGTCTTACCAGGACTACAACCAGGCCGGGGCGTACTTCACGTTCTTGAGCTGCGAGCCCGAGGAAACTCAAGCCAACCTGGCCAGGATTCATGAGGTCTTCGCTGAGGTCGACGCCCGAGGGATCACCGAAGACGAGCTCAATCAGGCCAAGAACAAAGTCTTGGCGCGTTCGGTCCTTCGGAGCGAGCGGCCGATGGGCCGGCTCTCGTCGCTCGGGTTCAACTGGACCTACCGCCGCGAATACCTCTCTGTGGCCGATGAACTCGATCTGTACTCGCGAGTGACTCCGGATGACGTCCGACGGGTCTTGGGCCGCTACCCGCTTTCGAGGATGACGATCGTCTCCGTCGGACCGACGACCGACGTCCAGCCGATTCGCTGAACCCGTTCGACCATGAATTCACCCTTGAGGAGAGACCTCGATGCGGATCGTCAGTTTGCTGCCGTCGCTCACCGAGTTGGTTTGCGCCTTGGATCGGGGTGACGAGTTGGTCGGGGTGACTCACGAGTGCGACTTTCCCCTTGGCGTCGAGTTGATCCCCCACCTGACCCGGTCGAACATCCCGCACGATGCATCGAGCGCGACCATCGACGCCCTGGTCAACGAGCAGCGCGGGAGCTTGTACGAGCTCGACGCCGATACCCTGGCCGAGCTTCGCCCGGACCTGATCTTGACCCAAGAACAATGCGATGTCTGCGCCGTCAACGAGGTCACGGTCCGTCGGGCGGCGGCGAGATTGCTGAATCCACCCGAGGTCGAGAGCGTTAACCCGACCGACCTCGAAGGGCTGTTCGCCATGTTTCGCCGGATCGGCGACTTGCTCGATGCCAGGCCGGCGGCCGAGGCGCTGATCGACCGGTTCCTTGAGACCGGAGACGAGATCGCTCGCCGGATCGAAGGGGAAGCGACCCCTCGGACTTTGATCCTCGAATGGGTCGACCCGCCGTTCTCCTCGGGGCACTGGAACCCCGAAATTATTGCCTTGGCCGGGGGTCGCGAGGTGATCGGGCGGGCGGGCGAAAAGTCGGTCCGGGTCACTTGGTCGGAGATCGCCGAGGCCGACCCCGAAGCGATCCTGATCTCGGCTTGTGGGTTCTCGATCGATCGGACCGAGTCCGAACTTGCCGTCTTGGCCGATCGCCCCGAGTGGCAGGGACTTCGGGCCGTCCGCAATGGTCGAGTGGCCTTGACCGACGGCTCGGCCTACTTTTCGAGACCTGGCCCTCGATTGGAAGCCAGCCTTCGGATCGCGTCGGCCTTCCTGCACCCCGATCATTGCGGGGATCTCGCTCCGTCCGACTCGCTTCGGGCGATCGCCGCGATCGTTTAAGCGTCGCGGCGGATGACCTGATTCGTCAACGCGCCGAGAATCGACTTGGAAGGCGATTCGGGGAGGACGTCAAGTCGGGCGGCGGCCCGGTTGGTGAAACGCTCGGCGTGACCCCACGCATACCGAAGGGCGTCGGTCCCTTGGATAATCCTCCGAATTTCGCGACGACTATCGAGCTTAGCTTCGCCCAGGAGTTCGAAAAGCCGTTTCGAGTCGTCGGAACTTGCGACCGTCAGTGCTCGGATCAGCGGCAGCGTCAGCTTTTGCTTTTCGAGGTCGGTTCCTAAGCTTTTCCCGGTCGACCGTTCCTCGCCCATCAAGTCGAGGACATCGTCGGCGATCTGGAACGCGACGCCCAGGTCTCGACCATATTCCTCCATCGCCCAGACCACCGCTTCACTTGCGCCGGAGTAGTGGGCACCGAGCTGGCACGAGACGGCGATCAACTCGGCGGTCTTGCCTCGGATGATCGAGAAGTAAGCATCCTCATCGAGGTCGAGATTCCCTCGATGATAGACTTGCTGCATCTCGCCCTCGCAAACGAGGTTCGTCGCTCGACCGATGCACCGACATGCCCAGGTTGTTTCGAGCGACGCGGCGAGGTGAAAGGCATGGGTGAAGAGGTAGTCGCCCATCAAGACGGCGGACTCGGTACCCCACTCGGCGTTGACCGTCGCGGCATGGCGGCGGATCGTCGACTCATCGAGGATGTCGTCATGGACCAGCGTCGCCGTGTGAATCATCTCGACCACGGCCGCCAGGATCGGATGGTCCGACGAGATCCGGCCGCACGCTTTGGCAGTCAGCAAGACCAAGGCAGGCCGAAGTCGCTTTCCTTTGAAGTCCGCGCAGTGATCGACTAATTGCTGGACAAACTGATGCCGACTCCCAAGCTCGGCGGCGAAGATCCGCTCGGACTCGGCCAGCTCGTCGAGGATGGGTGCGTAAAGGGTGGCGAGTTTCCGGCCTGTGTCGTTGGCCTGACGAGGCGCTAACATCGATGTTGACATGGTCACCCTTTCCCTCGGACTCGACCTGGAAACCCGATCCCGGAGCGTGGAGGCGATCGCCTAGCGATCGGTTCACGAAGCGGGAGTCGCAACCCCTTGGTTTGGTCGGCGATAGTCTCCGCTCCGCCCGCCCGACTTGGATTCCAATTGGATCTGATGGAAAACGACCCCGCGATCGACGGCTTTGACCATGTCGTAGATCGTCAATGCCGCCACGGAAACAGCCGTCATCGCTTCCATCTCAACGCCTGTTCTCCCATGAACCGTCACCGTCGCGGAAATCTTAACCGTGGAATCATCGATCGACTCAAATCGGATCTCGACCGAATCGATACCGATCGGGTGACAGAGCGGGATCAAGTCTCCAGTTCGTTTGGCCGCCATGATCCCCGCGATCCGAGCGACTTCCAGGACGTTGCCCTTCGAGGTCGCCTGATTTTGGATCAAACGAAGGGTCTCCGGAGCCATCTGGACCAAACCACTCGCCTCGGCCTTCCGAAACGTGGTGAGCTTTGACGAGACGTCAACCATTCGACTGCCGCCGGTTTCGTCGAAATGCGTCAACTCCACCATGGGCAATGACCTCAACTTTCAATCTGATCTGAAACCATTATAGAGATCCGGCCCGATGCGGCTAGGGGGACTTTGGTCTGGACCGGAGCAGCAAGGCGGAAAGCCAGACCCCTTGGCGGGATCGGACCATCACCCAGGAGTCTTGGGCCAGCCGATCGGGGATGGATTCGGGCCAGTAAGCACTCCTCCGCGACACCAAGAGCCAGTCGGCACTTGAAGCCATGTCGCCATCGCCGATCACGAGGGGTATTCGGGCCAATCGCCGAGTCGTCGCCACTTTTCCTTGCTCGGGAGCCAGCGTAGGGACCAGGCTCGCCGACTGGTTCGCCTGGGCTTCGCCGGCCAACCGATCGAGGAGGACCCCATCCACGGCGTCTCCCCAATAGGTCAACTCCAACCCGAGTCTCTCGGCGCCGGGCAGTCCGCCGACGATCGCGTTGTAATAACTCAACCCGAACGGGTGGAACCGGATCACCCCTTGAGCTTGGATCAGGAAGAAGGCGACGAGAAGTCCCCGACCATAGCGTTGGCTCGATTCCCAGACCCGGGCAAACCCAAGCCCAATCAGGATCGCCAAGGCAGGGAACACAACCAGGAACAACCGTTCCCCGTCGTAAACCGGGACGTTGGTGCTGAAAAGGACGAGGAACGAAAGGATGGAGCCCGCGAGGAGTGCGGTCATGGCTCGACTTCGCGGATTCAACCAACCTCGGATCGCACCCCACGCTCCGAGGGCAAGTAAGCCGACGGGGACCGTCGCGACGAAATAAAACCAAGGATAATGCCAGGGGACGTCCCGATCGGCGTAGACCGTCCCAAAATAGAGGGCTCGAATCGGGATTCGAACGACCCCCGTGCCCAGGTAAGCTCCGAGCCGTCCTAGTGGGTCGGCCCAGAGCCAGGGCCAGCCGACAAAAAAAAGGAGCAACCCTGAACCGAGCCAGATCAGGAAGACCGAGACCGCACGTCGGAATGAAAGTTGGTTCAGAGCCCAAATCAGGGCCATCGGCGGCAAAAACCAGGCGTGGATCTTGGTCAAGAGTGCCAACCCCCAGAGCACTCCCGCCATGATCGCCGCCAAAATCCGGTGAGGACTCCCAACCGCCCAAACGAAGCCAATGAGTGCCAGGGTCCAAAAGAGCGTGATGAAAGTGTCAAGCGCGGCAAAGTGCGCATGGGCGAAGACCCGAGGCATCATGAGCAGCGAAAGTCCCGAGATCAGCCCGGCACCACGGCCGGACCATCGAGCCGAAGAGATGACAACCAGACCAATCATGGCTCCAAAAGCGATTGCTGGCGCAGTCCGACCTGCCAAAACATAGATCCCCACCGGGTCCGGACCACCTCGAAGGAGAATCTCGAACGGTTGACCCAGAGTAGACGCCAGGCCGAGCAACCAACGACCCAGCGGCGGGTGCTCGGCGTTGTCGCGATAAACGGCATCGATCACGGACGAGTCGAAGAAACCCCAACCTTTGGCTTTGAGGGTAGCGAGGTAGGTCCGTCCCGGGCGGACGTCGAGCGGTTCGTCGACCGTGGTCCCCGGGTCCGCCAGAGTCAGCAAGACAGCGGTCGCCCCGAAAGTGCCCAACAGCCATGCGATGATTCCGACCGACCATCGGGTATAGCCCGGTTTCGGCGGTTCGCGATTGAGTTTCCCAACGCTCATTTCGGCGACCCTCTTCGGCAGTAATTCGCACAACTTACCCGACATTATGATCGTTGGCGGAATTTCTGGCGAACCTGTTCCTTGGAGCGAGCGAGGCCATACCCCTCGGGAGATGATTTCCCCACCCTTTTGAGAAAGTGACCTAGGTTTCTCTCGGAGACCCCTGCATTCCGGGAGCAAGTCATGCGGCCGATTCGTTGGAGCCCGAAGAAAGCCCGAATTTATTCGAGTCGCCGCCGTCGAGCCTCGGCCGCCGTGGAACTTGCCTTAATTTTGCCGGTCTTGTGTTCGATCGCCGCGATCACCATCGATTATTCCCGGTTGTTCTTTCACTGGACCACAATCAGCGCCTGCGCTTACAACGGGGCGTCCTACGCTTCGCTCAACCCGACCGCAACCTCGACGGCCGTGAGCAGCGCGGCGCTGACCGACGCGACCGACCTCACCAGCCCGGCACCAACAGTCTCTCCGATCACCTCGGGAACGGATAGTTCTGGCAACGCCTATGTCGAAGTTACGGTCTCCTATACGTTTCAGGCGCTCTTTCCCTGGCCGGGGATGCCGACCACCGTCCCCTTGAGCCGAAAGCTCAGGATGGCGACGACCCCGCCTTGACCGAATTCTCGGATTCGTTCGATGTCCCGACGGATTCGAAATAGTCCTTCGACAGATCCAAGAACGAAAGGGTTGCTCCCGCGATGCGTGCCCCGAAAAGAAATCCCTGGACCGGTTTGCCGACCCGGCGTCGCCGTGGCGTGATCATGGTTGAGAGCGCCGTCGTTTATACCGTAACCCTGATGCTCGTGCTGGGAACCATCGTGATGGGCCTGGGCATCTTCCGGTATCAACAGGTCGCGGCCCTGGCGAGGGAGGGGTCGAGGTGGGCGGCGGTTCACGGACCGAAGTACTCGAGCGAACAGAATCAAGCGACGATCACCCAAACCGACGTATTCAACAATGCGATCAAGTCAAAGGCTGTGCTCATGGATACCACGGCTTTGACATTCAGCAACTTCTCGATGACGTCGGGCAACGCGACCGTCTCCTTGACCTACAAGTGGACCCCCGAGGCGTTTTTCGCACCAATCACGATGAAGAGCACTTCGGTGACTCCCATCCTGTACTGACTGCCCCAAGATCAATCAGACCGATTGCATCCCATCAAGGACCCGAACCCGAAAGAGCGTGGGCCATCATGATTTGCCGAACGAATTCGCAAAGGCTTCGACGCAAGGGCACCGTGGCCGTCATGGTGGCGATTAGCCTCGTTCCCCTGATCGGAGTGACGGCGTTTGCCATCGACGGCGGCCTGTTGATCGCCGCCAAGCGTCGGGCGCAAACCGTCGCCGATGCCGCCGCCCATGCCTCGGCCTGTCAATTGTACGCCAAGCGGACCTCCGACCCGAGCGGACTCGACTCGAATGGATCGGCGCGAGCGGCGGCGTTGTCCAACGCCTCGGCCAACGACTTCAACAACGACGGTTCGACCAACACGGTCAAGGTCAACATCCCGCCCTCGAACCAGAGCAAGCTCTTCCAGTTCAAGCCTGGGTATAGCGAGGTGGTCATCGTCTACAACCAACCCCGGATCTTCAGCGCCATCTTCGGCTCGGGGAATTTGTCGATCACGGCCAAGGCTGTAGCGCGAGGGATCGTTTCGAACACCACGAGTCATTCTTTGATCCTGCTCGACCCGGGGGTGTCGGGTGCGTTTACGATCAGCAATTCCACGTCGCTCACCACCACGGGAAACATCCAGGTCAATTCGTCGAATTCCTCCGCCGCGATCGACACCAACGGAGCCTCACTCACGACGCCGAGCCTCGCGATCGTGGGAGGATTCTATGTCAACAATCCCGGCCAGATCAACGCCGGATCGGTCTCGACCTCGGCTCCGGGGATGAAAGACCCCCTCTCGGCGATCATGGCCCCCGACCCTAGCTCGATGACATCGCAACCTCAATCCTCGATTACCAACACGAAGGGCCTGACTCTGCAACCCGGGGTGTTCAACAACGGCCTCCACCTGTCCAGTGGGTCGAGCGTCGTCCTATCACCCGGGATTTATTACATGAAGGGGGGGGGCTTCACGGTCGACGGAAGCTCCTCGGTCAGCGGCAGCGGCGTGACGATCTATGTTGACAACAGCGCCGGGAGCACAAATTCGGGGTTTAGCGTGACGAATAATTCGACCGTCCAGCTCACCCCGCCGCCGACCGGAAATTATGCCGGACTGGTTTATTTCCAGGACCCGAACTCTTCCATGTCGATCAGCAACATCGGCGGGACAGGTTCCAACGTGAAAGGGACGATCTACGCAGCTGGAGGTTCGTACAACGTCAATTCGGGGAGTTCGTCAACGACATTCGGTTCGCAGCTTATCGTCAAAAACATGGACCTTTCAAACGGATCGAACATCAACATTGACTCCTCGGTGCCGGGGACGACCGCCGGTTCGAGGAGTTTACAGGTGGTGGAATGAACCAAGCAGCGAACTCCAAGTCCGCGAAATAAGACGGAAGGACCGAGGCCGACTCCCAAGCAGTCGGTTCAGGACTTCGCCGAGCAACGCGACCTTGTTTTCGTCGTTCAAGTAGACGCCCGAGGCGTTTTTCGCACTAACCACGATGAAGAGCACTTCGGTGACTCCCATCCTGTATTGATTGCTCCAAAATCACTTAAAGCGATTGCATCCCATCAAGGACCCGACTCCGAACGAGCGTGGGCCATCATGATTTGCCGAACGAATTCGCAAAGGCTTCGACGCAAGGGCTCCGTGGCCGTCGTGGTGGCGATCTGTTTGGTTCCCTTGATTGGAGTGATGGCCTTCGCGATCGACGGTGGCCTGATCCTCGCGGCGAAGCGGAGGGCCCAGACCGCCGCCGATGCCGCAGCCCATGCGGCGGCCTGCCAGCTTTACAGCAAACTTTCCTATGACCCGAGCGGACTAGACTTGAATGGATCGGCCAAGGCGGCGGTATTCTCGAACGTCCTGGCCAACGGATTCAACAATGAGGGCTCGACCAACAAGGTGACGGTCAACATCCCGCCGACAAACTTGAGCAAGTCGTTCCAAAGCAAACCTGGCTACGCCGAGGTGATTATCGTCTATTATCAGCCTCGATACTTCGCCTCGATCTTCGGGTCCGGGACCATCCCGATCACGGCCCAAGCGGTGGCCCGGGGTACGGTGACTCGGGCCACCAACGATTCGGTGGTCGTCCTGGACTCATCTTCGCCCGCGGCGTTGTCCATCAGCAATGGGGCGAAGGTCACGACCTCCGGGAACATCCAGGTCAACTCTTCGAACGCGACCGCCGCCGTGTTCTCCAACGGGAGCCAGATCAACGCGCCCGAGGTCGATATCGTGGGCAATTACAGTTCCGGTTCCAGTAAGGTCAGTGGCCCGGTCAGGACCGCCGCTCAGGCCGTGCCGAACCCGCTGGGGTCGATCGCGCCGCCGGACCCCTCGACCTTGCCCAACCAGCCGTCGTCTCCAACGACGCCCTCTTTGAGCCCGGGTGTTTATAACGGTGGCCTGTCAATCACAAACGGGATGAAGGTTTCCCTGCAACCAGGCATCTATTACATGAAGAACGGCGATTTCTCGATTGGCAACGGCGCCAGCGTCATAGGGGATGGCGTCGTGATCTACATGGACAATGGCGGGGGTAAGTTCAACGTGGCCAATGGCGCCCAAGTGACGCTTTCTCCACCGACGAGCGGGCCTTACACCGGGCTGGTCTATTTCCAGGACCCTAAATCGTCGGTCCCGATCACACTTGGCAACGGCGTAAAAATCGGCATGACCGGCACGGTCTACGCCGCAGGCGCCGCAATCAACATCGGCAATGGCGCTAAAGTCGATGCGTTCGGTTCGCAAATCATCTCAAAGTCTCTTTACGTGGACAACGGTGTCAAGTTCGGCATCGACTCATCGCCAGGCCAGCCGGTCGCGAGCACGCGGAGTTTGACGTTGGTGCAGTAAATCGCGCGGCCGAGTCGAGGGCTCGGCTTGAACGGAGCGGGCCCGAGGCCGACCCCCTCGTCCCCGGGGTCGGCCTCGGGCCAAGAATTGCTCACGGACACGCGGCCCGAGAACTTCGGATCAAGGCTCGTTGGCTTTCTTTTGCGAGATCAAGCGACGAACCCGTTCGGCGAGCAGCGCCCCGTCGAACGGCTTCTTGAAAGCGTCGTTGAATCCGAGGTTATAGGTGTCCTCGTTCGGCTCGTCGCTGGTCAGGGCCACCAGAATGGTCGTCAGGTGATCCTGACTTTTCCGAAGGTTCTGGGCGATCTGCCCGGCTTCGATCCGCCCGACCGCGAGGTCGATGATGATGCAATCGGGGTGGAAGCTTTCCGCCCGGATTCCCGCCTCGAACCCCGAGGCCGCCGTCTCGATCCGAAAGTCGTCGCCTTCGCGAAGATGCTCGCGGAGGCTCGCTTGCATCGGGGCATCAGCGCCAACGACCAGAACCTTCTGGTAAACCTCCGACTCGAGGTCGCCCAGCGGCATCCCGTGTTCCTTGAGGAACCGCAGGAGGTGCTCGCGAGGAATCCGACGGTCTTGCGACCCCGGAATCCGGTAACCTCGAAGCTTACCCGAGTCAAACCATTTACTAACGGTCCGAGGCGCGACTTTACAGATCTTCGCGACTTGACCGGTGGTGAACACTTTTTTCATATCGAGGACTCCACTCCCGAGAATGGTGCGAGGCCTCGGAGGTTTTCATTCCCCTCCGGTCGGGCCCAAGTCGGCGCGATGGCGGTTCG